>JAEIGA010003341.1_pt1 | contig 25188 bp, 32 predicted proteins | sample 9270691 | NCBI WGS metagenome assembly JAEIGA01 (sample SAMN17057246, study PRJNA624740) | gut metagenome | biome: biome; isolation source: fecal sample | host: Bos grunniens | place: China: Xizang | collected 2019
AAGCTGTTCGACCGAGTTCCCCATTCCATCGGTTCCCTCGCCGATGATTCCAAACATCTCGATGACCTTTCCGTTGAACTCGATAACCCGATTAAACATGTGTGCCGCCCACAGCGTCAGTACTGTGAGACAAATGGCGATGATTGTAACGACCGCTGTCATAAATCAATCCCCACGATAAAGAGAGCAATACGCACGAACATGTAAACGAATGCACCGTACATCAATACTGCTCCGATATTGACTTTCTGAATTGTTTTCATAACCTTCTCCTGTTAAAATAAGGAATGGTCTTTTAAGACCTACCCACCACACTTGGCAGTCCCGACACGACTGCCTTTTACTTGTGCAGTTTATCCGGGGATTCCCCGATTAAACGGCAGACACTCTTCTTGCTGACCTTGCGAGGCACTTTCCCGTAGATCCTCATAGATTCCGGGAACTCTCGCATATCGATACGCTGTGCCATCTGAAACACCCTGTGTGCCTCTGTGTAACTCATCCCGAGCAAACGTCCGATTTCAGTCTGCGTAAGGAACTTCGCTTTTTTAAGTTCCTCGTCCGTCCTTATTCGCTTCATGTTGTCCTCGTTTTTAGGACGTTTTGCCGAAAAAAATTAACCCGGCAGTGCGATGTTCTCATACGGCACTTTGCTGACCTCGTGAAGCCTGTAAAGTTCCGTTGCGAACATCCTGCTCTCGCCATTCTCCAGACGCGTGTATCTGTCTGTAGTCATACCGAGAAGGCTTGCCATTTCTGACCTTGATAAATTCATGTTCGCACGAATTGCACCAAGATTCAATTTAACGCTGTCCATCTACGTCTCCTTTCTGTCCATGTATTAAGGACAATGGAATAATAACATGTATTATTTCCATGTGTAAAGCATTTTTTTGAATATTATGATATTTTTTGCTATATTTTAAGTAGGAGATACGGTTATGAAAGACAAAGAACTTAATGAACGAATCGGGTACGAAATGCGTACTCAGCGTCTTATCCATAGAATGACACTGGCACAGATGGCAGACCGCATGGGTCTTAAATCACGTAACAGCGTGTCAATCATGGAACTTGGAAAAACTCAGATTACTGTCAGTGATCTCAAAGCCTTCTGCGATGTTCTCAACGTTGACTATCTCGACATTCTCAAAAAGGTCGGGGGAGAATAATGCCTGTTTATAAGGATAAAGAACGTGGCACTTGGTATGTCAAGCGAAGTATCACCGTCAACGGCAGAACACATCAGCAGAAAAAGCGAGGCTTCACCACAAAAAAAGAAGCCGTCCTCTGGGAGTCCCAACAGACGGCTGAACGAATCACGCATGTTTCGATGACATTTAATGAAATGTTAACTGAACAACTGAAATTTATAAACTCATCCAAAACATCTTCAGACATGAAGAGATCTTGGATAGCAAAGCACTTCCCATATGGTGATAAACCGATTGAGAGAATCACCAAACCGATGCTCGTGAAGTGGCGTAACAGCCTTGAAAACACGTCTCTCGCAACGAGAACGATTAACCGTGGATTAGGTTACGTCCGTGCTGTTTTCTCATACGGGAACGCCATTTACGGCATTCAAGACAACGGCAAAGCCATCATGTCTTATAAGCTTACCAAAAAAGATAAAGAGGAAATGTCGGTATGGACCGTCGAGCAGTTCCGGCAGTTCATCGACGCAGTCCCACCGGGATACTACCGGGCGTACTTCACCTATCTGTTCTGGACCGGGTGCAGACGGTCGGAAGCACTTGCACTTTGCAAGGATGACGTTCAAGGGAACATGGTTCATATATATCGGTCAATAAAACACTTCCAGAACGGATTCCTTCCGCTGAAGACTGACTCTTCCGAGCGCACAATCGCTCTCGGGCAGGAAACTCTGAAGGCGATAAAACCTTACCTCATAAAAGCAGATCCTTTTGTATTCGGTGGCGTACGGTCACTGCCCATAACCTGCGTCCAAAAAGAATTTGAAAAAGCCATCGAGATTTCCGGGGTTCCCCGGATACGCATCCACGACCTGCGTCACAGCCATGCAACGATGTTGATAAACAACGGAGCAAATATAATAGCCGTCAGCAAACGGCTCGGGCACAGCGATATCAATATTACGCTGAAAACATATGCCCATGTTTTGAAGAAAACAGAAGACGAGATGCTAAATATTATCGAAGAATTAGAAAAGGCACCTGTCCCCTTGCAGATGCCTTCCCAGTCAGAAAGGAGTTATGAAAGAATCAATCACAATGCAAGCCAAAAGCAATAGGAGGTAAATATGCCAGTGGGGATTTGGCAATTATATTTTCTCATATTTGTGATACGGTTCAAGTGAGTCGTATTTCTGAAATTCGTCCCATAATCGTTCCACGAACAAAAAAAGCTGAATTTTTTCAGCTTTTTAAGTGGTTAAGCGAGTGAGCGGAATTGATTATAAGCATTTATAAAGATTTATAAACATTCAAAAAGTGTTGTAAACATTGATACTTCGCATAATATTACGCCATGAAGTTTTACGAATCGTTCCACGGTCGTCCCACAAAAAAGAGGGGCATACGCCCCTCATAGATCTTATTCTACTTCACTCCAACCGTAAACACCCGGTTCCCAGACATTGCTGTCTACATCACTTATCCAGTGCTTGCCGTTGTGACTCACTTTGTCACCCTTTTTGTACGCATCTGTCGCACCGCTCGGCTGAATCCAGTCGGGATACTCGATACTGGGGTCATCAACCCGAACCCACAGTGACGGGCTTACATCTGGTGTCCATGTAGACTGCGATGTGTGTGCTGTCAGACACTTGTAAAGCGTATCATCATGTCTCACTCTCTCGCCGACATCATACATGCGCTCCGTCTGCCACTTGGGGAACAGTTCGATTCCTGTAAGAGCATCCGTATCGCTTAATTCTGCGCTGAGTCTTTCAATCAACGACCGCAGTTTTCGTGCATGTGCTTTTGTAATCATTCACTTTCTCCTGTGAGGATATCCAATATCTCTTCTGGTGTAGGGTCGGGTTCACCGACAGGCTCCATCTCATAGGCTTCCCATGTGAGGTCTATGCGAAGTTTATGCCCAACCGTCTCCGTGTCACGGGGTCTGTCAGCAATGGCTTCCATGATTGCCATGTACTCGTCTTCGGTAATCTCCTCACCTGCACCACCGTTGCCGACTGAGATGATATATCCGTTTTCAATCTGTTTGTAATATCTCATTGTGTCACCTTAAATGCATAATACTGATATGTTCCGGCAGGAATGTATGATGAAGCCGATGAATACCGACCAACTGTCATAGTGCCATCGTCATTGATTATGAATCTCGGATAATATGAGCCACCAATATTTGACGGTCGGTCTAAAGCGTACCCGTTCGGTGATGCAGTGTTTGCAACAGGAGCATAATACAGATAAATTTGATATCCGTTGCTTAAGTTTTCAGAAATGAGGTTTGAGTAATATTGCAGATATGGCATGATTGAATTTTTCAACGCAATAAACCCGTAAATCTTGGCACCGTTCGGAGTAGTCATATCTGCAAAACTATCTCGGGTGATTATCCAAAACAGAACATCTGGTTTAAAGTCGAGATCAAGACCCGGAAGCACTGTAGGTGTGGTAGTAAGCGATATAATGCTTGGAAGCGTGAAAGTGCCATATGCAGACTGATAACTGCCACCCCCACCTTCCGAGAACGTGTACACATTACCCTGTGCATCCTGCGCTTTGATACCTGCTACATTAGTGAAAGTGTCACCGAATATTTTTAAACTTGTCATGACTCTTCTCCTGTAAGGATGTTCAGCAGTTCTTCTGCTTCCGCTCCGGGAATTACATCCCCTTCCGTGTACGTCCGTCCGTATTCACTAGGGTCATACGCTTCATCATAGCTTACACCGTCACGCACTACATACCTTCCGTCATCAGAATATGTGATAGTGAACTGCCTTCCGTCAATCGTTAACTGCCTTGTCTGAATCATGAAATCACACTCCCATCTGCATGATGTGTCTCCCAGTAGCTTCCCTCAATCGGTTTGATATAACTAGCCACTGTAGACCAGTTAGTGCCAGATTGGTATGTTGCGAGAACTGACTGCGGTACGAATAAGAAGCCACCTCCGGGTCGCATAAACGCTTGCACCGCCGCTACGTTTTCAAGAGTAACCATAGATGTTGAACGCAATATCAATGCTTGCATATTGTGGCACATGTCAAACGACCTTCCGCTGACTATTGTCAACGATGAATCAAACTCCGCAACCTTCAACTGATAACACCTACTAAAAATGTCAGATGTATTTGTCACTGAGTCCATCCTCGTGGGTGACCTAAACCACTCCAAACTTGTGCAGTTAGAGGCTAAACTTGAAATATTTGTAACTCCAGAGATTGAACACATACTCATGTCAATGCTTTTCAGTTCTGAACTGAATTGAAACAATGACGATATAGTTGTCGCACTTGCAAAACTTAACACCGAAAAGTCGAAATCAGTAAGCCTACTATATGTGAACACACTGCCCATATTCCCATACAAATTAGAAGACATATAACTCCATCCATCAGTAGGAAGATTTCTAAGGGATTGACAATATGATAAAACAGATATGAATCCTGCCGATGGCGTTGAAAGATATGTAATCGACTGTGTGTAAGCAGTTGCACTCCCTCTATAAGCCGAAGTGGTTTTATAGTTTGTGCAGTATGGAAGATTTGCGTAAATCTCGACACATTTCTGAACATACCAGAGTCCACCCGAAGCAGGTGAACCGAATGCAAACTCTGTAATATGCGCTCCAGAGCAGTTGATTCGATAGCACACAAAGTCTCCTGCATCTGTCGGAATAGTGGTTTGGAAGTCAGAACCTCGATTCATTTCAACGGAATCCAAAACAGTTACAGTACCGTCCGAGCCGATGCTTACTCGTTGAAGAACTGGTTTGATATTATTTACACTTGTATATGCGTATAAACCTATCACTTCCTGTGCAATGGAAGCCGTTCGGTTATCGTAAGTAAGATAAACAGCCTCTTCTTCATCCTCGATAAGATTCAATTTAGAATAGTCTGACCATTCAGCAGGTCTTTTCCATTTTCCACCATCCCCACCGCCTTCTGTAGGCAGAATAATATATCCGTCCTCATCCTGTGTGACAGAGCCTCCACCACCACCAGTAGGAATGTTCTGTATTGCTGAGACAAAGCCAGAAGGGAAAGCTAACTGTGCTGATGTACCGCCTTTTGTTCTGATAGCGTTTGCTACGCTCGTCAGATCGGAGTCAAGCTGTGTGCTGTCTACAAGTTTATCGACCGACATCAGTAGTTACCTCCAGACCACGTACTGAGTGTCTGTGCCACCCATGCGCTACCATTCCATACGAGAAACGCACCGCTTGCAGGTGATGACGGTGCAGGAATTGCGCTGTCAGCCTTGCCGAGCGATGTCTGGACAGCGGAATCAAGGTCTGTTTTAGGAATGCCACCAGATGGTTTGGTGTACTTTGCATTAACCTGTGCGGTCGATGCCAGACCGAGGTCCGATGCGCTCTTATTACCAGTCAGCGTGACGCTGTTGATCTGCGGACGGTTCGACAGTTCATCGTAGTCAGATGTACCGCCACCGCCTCCACCAGTGCCAGTTCCCATGTCCATCAGCGCATTTCGCAGTGCGTCATAGTACTGCTGTCCGCTCTGGTCAACGTACGCCACGTTATCGAGCAGGTTCAGCAGAGCAACCTTGACATCGTTCGTGACACCGACAGTGCCCATCATATTTGTGCCGTACTGAATCGCCTGTTCAAGCAGTGAAAGATCACTGGATGACAGGTTTGATGTATCTCCCGGGCGTGGTTCTACTTGAATAATGAAGTTCGCCGTTCCGTGGTTTGCTCCATCGAACACAATTTCAAACGTGCCTCTGCCGGGTGCCGCAGTCATCTGAATCGTCTCCAGTACATGCACAACCCCATCAACGCAGTATGCATCGTTCAAGATGACATGCCCGTCAGCCTTCGTCCCAAGGATTGCCGCCGAAACGGTATTTACCTTCGCCCCGGATTCGTCAAACAGGGTAAACAGCCATGTCTCATCGTGGTCATACTGATTCACATGAACAACGGGAGCCGTTGAGACTCCTGCATTTGTAAATAAATTGAACTCTCGTACTATCGCCATGTCATACCCTCGTTTTCTTGCTCATGATATCGTCATGGATCTTTGTGCCAAGGTTATTAAAACCCAGTCCGTGATAAGCTTCGTACAGTGAATGCATCTCTTCCTGCACTTCGGCAGGAACCTCATCCTCATCACGATATTTTCTGAATATGTCATACATGTCATTCCGCAGAAGCGCACCAAGCGCAGTGCGCTCCGCTTTAGACTCGCCTTTCATCTGCTTCAGCTTACCGATTGCGTAGCCAAGCAGGAGTGAAACTAAACCGCCGTATATCGGCGAAAGTAATGCCCAGTAATCATTCATTCCTCACCGCCGTCATACTGCTCTTTCTTAGCCTTCTCGTACTCTTTAATAGACATACCGATGCACGTCGCAATCATCATGCCAATGGCACCGATTGTAATCCCGATTTCCTGCCCATACGGAAGCTTCCATACGGCTGAGATTGTCAGCCAGAAAGTCTCGAGGCTCGGGATGATGAAAATCGCTATTTCTTTCAAAATGTCGTACGTACGGTCGTCAAGCTTCATAATTTTCCCCCTGTCATGGCACCGCTCGTGCCGAATTTTACCGTAGCCTCATGTTCCCCGGTGACCATCGCACCATTTGAATCAAACATGTACCACGATTGTTTATTATTCCACGACAGCCGATGCATTCCAGTGAGCATGACACCAGAAGTATTGAAATAGAACCAGTTTTCGCCACCGCTCCACTTCAATTTCTGCCATCCTGTTACCATCACGCAGTCCTTGAAATAGAACCAGTTCGTTCCCTTGCTCCATTTCAATTTCTGCCATCCGTTTAACTTTTTGCCGTCCCGGTAGTAATACCATTTACCATCCCGGTATGTCCATCCGTCGCCCTCAGCCAGATCAGCCACGCAATCGAGCCGAATCGCCAACCAGTCTGCCGCCCACTGGTAGACGTTATTGTCTCCAATACGTCTGCGGTTTCGGCATTCACCGTAATAGGTGAAAGCATGTCCGCTGTCGAACATCCAGATATATTTATCATCTCTTTCGCCGACAATCGCCGTATGGAACATCCCGCTCATCCAGTTAGGAAGATCTATTCGTGTATTTCTATCTGGGATAGCTTTATTAAAGAACATCAGAACATCACCGACCTGCAAATCCGAGGCTTTTCTGATGATTTTGAATCCGTATCCATGATCCCGGTAGTATGTAGGATACGTTGCCGGGTCGGGGAAGTATGCAGGAACGAGTCCTGCTTTTTTCAGCGTCTGCACCACGCCCTGTCCGCAGTTGCAGACGGCATAGTATTTACTGGCTGAAAGCATTTCGTCTACACCGGGCAGGTCCGTTCCGTTCGCAAAGCCCCACGCCGAATAGTTCATGTTGAACCGTGACGTAGGTGCTTTTGACGTATAAAAGGCAGACTTTGCACCTGCCTTTGCTTTGTACCGATTTTCCTCGAAAGTATATGAGCATCCGTTTGAGTAGTCCGTACCCCATATGTTATACAGACCCCATACGTAATTCATAACTTCCGTGAGGTCAGCCTTTGTTTTAACCTTGCCCTTAAATCCTGCGTATTTTGAGAAAACACTTCCGAGCGAGGAAACATATCCTGTATAACCGCCGTGATTCCGTATGTATTCCGGGTATGTGTTGTACGTGAAGTCGTTGCAGTGCTTATCGATAATCTTCTGCACTGGAGCATCCTGTACAAAGAAATCGTCAAAACTCATAAGCTTCCCCCTGTCAGTTCGCCAGACTTATTAAAATTGAGTTTCATCTTATGTGACCCGGTCTGCATGACACCGTCCTTGTCAAACAGGAACCAATGGTCGGAATTCTTCCAGAGGATTTTGCGGAACCCGGTAGCCATCGCACCATTTGAGTCAAACCAGAACCAACATTCCTTGCCTTGATATTTGATTTGCTTCCACCCGGTGACCATTGCCCCGTCTTTATCGAAGAAGAACCAGTCCTGCCCTTTTGACCAAGACAGTTTTTTCCACCCGGTGACCTTATTGCCGTCTTCGTAGTAGTACCACTTTCCGTCAATGAACTTCCATCCGTCCATGTTCCAACCCTTCCACCGCATGCATCCGAGTGCGGTCTTACTGTCATACGTTTTGAGCGTGAAATATTTTTTGCCGTCTTGATTCTGCCCAAAGCACAAAATCCTGCCGTCCGAGTAAACGTCCCATACCATAGCCACATGGCGGTCCCAGAAAATCCAGTCGCCACGCTGTGCATGTTCTGGCTTATAGAAATCAAAATACTTATCGTATCCGTACTCGTACCGCAGTTTGTAAAGATCACCTGCGTACCCGGTCAACGAGCAGTAGGTAGAGCAGTTGCATCCCATGTCGATAACAAATCTGGCAAAGCCGTCCCAACACTGGGCACCGTAGAAGCCATCCACGTCCGTTGATTTGTTATTCCATCTGTCAAAAAAAGCCTGTGGGTTGTTATACGCCATATGTCACCTCAGTCAGCCACCGGGAAAGCAAACGTAGCGGCAATCCAGTTCGCTGTCTTGTTTGTCGGTGCGTAGAATGTAACAGAACCTGCGTTATTAACGATTACCCATCCGTCTGCGTCCGAGTAGGCATTCCCTTGGTATTGAGAGTATGAAGGTCTGAAGCCTTCCGGCAGTGTGCCGAGAACATAGCCGCCGGACCTCTGGTCACCGCCCTGTTGCAGGACTCTGACCCATACCCATCCACGCTTTTTACGGTAAACAATCGCCGAATTAAGCGTCAGTGTGCCAGTGTCTTCTTTCAGCATCGCAAGCGCACTCTGAATAGACTGTGCGCTTCCTGCCAGTGTCGAACCTGCATAGGTTTCAACGATTGCCTTTGCCAGATGCTCATAGTCGATTTTCAGCTTGTCATTCCCGGAAGATTCAAGCGCAAAGATATCTGAGTTGTCTGGCTGTGTCGTTGCAGTACGCCCCGAAAAATCAACGTATCCTGCGACCGACTGGGCGGCACTCTCAGCACTCTGTGCATACTCGCCAGTCTGCTGAACGAGCGTCTCAAAATATGAGATCTCATTTGCAGATATTGCACTGTCGAGAAGCGGTCTGTTTTCCACAAAAATATAGAAGTTTGCCGTGCCATGTGACCCACCATCAATAAGCAGTTCAGACGCATGGAAACCTGCGCTGATTGTTACATCTTGTGTCTCAATGAAAACGACTCTGCCGAGATCATCTATAGTTCCCTCAATCTCATGCTGAAGCGACTGATACTGAATGATGATTCTGGAACCGCTTTCGGGAATGTACTGCGTGTTTCCGTTCAGCAGAGTGAACACCCATTTTTCGCCCTCGTCATACTCGTTAACACGAATGACAGGGTTAACATCAATGCCAGTGTTCAACTGCATCGAAAAGTATCTTACAAGCATATAGTCTCCTTAATATGTGTATGTCAGCGATGAGATTGACGCTGTCCATCCTGCACCAATCCTGCGTACAATAACTGTATTCGTACTGCGGTTAATCGACACCACAGACACAGCCTGTTCAGTAGTAGTCCCGGCAACCCGGTTCGTTACAGACAGGTCCGGGTAGTATTCAATGTTCTCAAGTTTATCGTTGAGCATGATTGTCTGATACAGTGAACCGATGCTCCGACAGTCATCAATGTGCTGATGTCCGCAGAAGTATCCGACAATGACACCGTTCGTTAGCAGAATGCTTGAAATGACCTCGGCAGGATTATCAAGATTCATATCCGTGATACCGCCCAAGTCATCCAAATTTACATGACCGAGTACAACCAGATGCCATGTGTTATCTGGCATGCTGACGTTGTTTCTTATCCATGCAAGCTGTGTATCCCCCACTACTTGGTATCCACCGTCAGATGTGTTCAAAAACATGTAGCGTATTTTAAGGCTCTTATCGTCAACGTAGTAATAACCGTTTGACGGTGAGCCGTGTACGTTCGTCTTGCCGCTTAAAAAGTCGCTGAACAGCGTTTTCTTTGCGTCATTGATATTTCCCCCGATGACCTCATGATTCCCCACCAGAGGGAAAATATTCGCCCTAAAACCGCTGTCCAGAAAAGGCTTCACGTACTGCGTATACTCGTTCTTGTTCCATCCATCCTTGCAGTAGTCACCGCCAAGAACAATCATGTTTGCAGGTGTATTGTCCGCAAGATACATGGCAATCGCCTGTGAGTGCTTACGATTTGACTTGCTGTGAATGTCCGGGATAAAAACAAAAGACTGCCAACTTGATGACAGTCCGTTCAATGTCGATGCCAGTGCCTCCGTAGAAGCACGGTAATAATCAACGACATTGCTTATTGCGTATTGTGTTTGTGTCGGCGTAGGTGTCGGCACAGGAACGGGTGTCGGCGGCTCTGGCTCTGGTTCCGGCTCTACTGGTGTATTGTCGTACACTAAAGCACCCTCGACATCATAGCCGTATGTGAGTTCCGACCCTTCCACGTCATAGATATGCGACAGCACCGAGCCTGTGATGTCGTAGAGCATGTTATTCCCCTAACTTATTTTCACGGATGTACTGCCGTACAGAGTCAATCATTTCATGGAGATCCGAAGAAACAACATAGAATGACCGCCGATTATTCTGCGAAATCGGTTCACCTGTTTCCTCGTCAATCTCGTCATAGGTGTAGGTGACCCTATCGCCACCGTTGACATTCAGCACCATAAAGCTACTCAGTTGCTTCATCTGTATCCTCCTCGTATGCACTCATAATCGTGTCATCCATTGTGTATTTAAGAGCATCGTATTCGTCAATGCGCTCAAATTCATAGTCTCTCTGCTTGACCTTCACTTCCCAAGCAAACTTTAAATCAGCAGTCCCCCGGACCGTGAAGTAATTTCTTTTCTTGTCCGCAACGTACAGAGATCCCTCTCCTTCTGGCTGAAGGAAAACTTGATACTCTGTCCACGTTGAAACAGTTTCTCCAAATACATCATCAATCGTGATAATGCATTCGCCGTTTTCATCGGTAAAACCTTCGCCGATATCGCCGAACATCGGTGACGGCATTTCGTATGCGTAAAGAAGTCTCTTTCCATAGTCATCAGTTTCAACGAGTCTGGACTTTGTCCCGGTTGCCGAGAGTGCCCCGGTTACATAAAAGCCGTTCTTTGTGAGAATCGCCTGTGATGCCTGTGTCTCCCCGTCCGCATTCATACAGGAAAGATATACGCTTCCCTGTGACGCAGACGCCACTTCAATATCGCCGTAAACTGAATAGCCAGATATGAATCCGCACGACACCCACTGCTCTGGAGTCGTTGCCCGGTAAAATTTAAGATTACCTGTGTTAATCAGCATACGCTGAGTTTTCTCAGCGTTGTTCAGTGCCATGCCACCACGGGTAATGTGGGCAATGTCTTCACCGTTGGCGTTATAAACCCATAGCTGTCCGTTTGAGTTGTTTTCGCCGCCGAGTTTCAACATGCCACCCTTAATCATGTCTGCCGAAATCGTCCCGGCTTTTGCGTACGTCAGATTGATGTAAAGATGATTATCCTCAAAGTACAGTCCTTCCTCGGTGCCGTTGTTTGTCAGCCTGTTGAAAACCGCTTCTTGGTCAATCGTCCGATTCAGTTCAGCCACGACTTTTTTTGTCTGTACTTCCGAAGATTTTTTTGCAATCGTCGTAGCAAGTGACTGAACATAATTGCCAATTACGACATTTTTGACCTCTTCAGCCAGAACATCATACTCAAGCTGAACAACCTCAGCCATCATATCAATGCCCATGTCAGCCACCCGAATTGTCACGTAGTCACACAGGTTAAGAGTTTCTACGTTCTTCAGATCTTCATACTGGTCGGTTTTGCGTAACTGCTGAACCGACAGATTGATGCTCACGGTAGGTGCCGTGATATCATTCTGTGCGAGATACGCCGTGAGGAGTTCGTTCAGCCTCGCTCTGGTAGGCGTCTCGCCCTCATCCAGTTTGTCTGACAGGTCAACTATCGTGACCATCGGATTCGGCGTTTTATCAACGTATAAAAGGTCACTGGTAACCGCAGTCCCTTCCGGGTTCGTGGCGTATCCTATTGCGGCATTGTAGACATTCTGCACATTGATGTCGTGTGACATGTCGAGCAGATTCTTTCCGCATTCGATAACAATCCCGGTGACCACACCACGGTGATCTAATATTGAGGTATGTAAGTTATCCCACTTGAATTCACAGTAGGCGTTCGGTCCGCTGAATATATCCAGTGCCGACCCCTCTGAACCGCCCAGTACCTCACGGTACGTCTTGGGAACTTCCGTCATGACCTGTGCCGTTGTGTTCGGGATATTGCTCGTTAAAGTAAACGGCACACCGCCGACAACGTGTGTGCCTACTTCCGTAATAAAGTTCGCCATGCCGATTGACTTAAACGGCAAGACAGCAACCTTTTTCAAATCATAGCTGATATGCTCCATCTCCACCGTGGCAGTTCCTGCCCGGAGTGCCTTGGTGATCTTTGAGATTCTGAATAACTGCAACGGCATATTATCATTGGCTTTCAGCTTGATGATGCCGCCCTCATGCAGGTCCGCATAATGCATCGCATTCACGGGTACCTGCATGGTAGCAACAAACTCGCCGTTACGTGCTTCGGTTGCCGTGCAAGATATTGCTTCTGGAAGTCTTCCGATACACGTTTCATCGGTGACAAGCGTAGGCAGTGTCTTGGTATCATCCATAATCCGTGGGATCATATACGGAACCACCTCGGTGTAATTTCAACGGTAATGCTATCCGTTGCAATAACATTTTCGCCTTGTCTCAGAAGCACGTATCCTTCCGGCACGACAACGTAAGGATTCATATTCACATATGCTCCGCTCACAATGGCATAACTGTCCATCAGTTCTGAATCAATGTATACAGTTCCCGGATTTGAACTGACTATCACAGTCTGTCCGTTAACGGCAAACTGTCCCGTGCCAGTCACTTTTATCATCGGTTTTGCTGACTGATATGCAGGATTCTTCAAAATGAATTCTTTGTTTGGCAGGATCTCTACCGGGACTTCCCCCGATTTCAGAAACTGCTGAGGCATGCAGTCAAACTCGATAGTGAACTTGCCAGAGTGATTCCATGAACCTGTCGTTGGTGTCACGGCAGAATGGAATACCGCCATTCTGAACACGTCCGGCTCTGTCGTTGTTTCCAGACGCTGATATCCGTCAAGCGAATTGAGGTAATCAACTAGCTGTGAATAATATTTTTTGAAATCACGTCTGATAAAGCAACTAAAAGAAATGGTTACATTTCCAAAGGCTTTTTGCGACCTCGTCAATGAACCATTTCTTCCCGGAACGTCATACTTATTGTACTGCTTTACAGGTTTCACAAAAACCTTGGAGCCGTCCCAGTAGGTATTGAAATCGCTGAGACTTTTACCGCCGAATGTCAGAATGTCAATCATCCGAAGACCCCCTGTTTCCGTAAAACACTTTCATTTATTCTGTTTGCAATCGTGTCAGCAAGTTCGTCGTAGTCTTCTACGTTTCCATTGACATTTACGCTGACGCTGATTGGTGCCGATACCGTTCTGGTATTGTACCAGACATCGCCGTATGGATTCGGCGAGTAGCCGTTAATCAAACTACCTGCACCTATTGCGGAATTTACAATCTGTTTTGACGCGTCCTTGACGGCACCCATTTCAGACTCGATACCCAAGGCGTAACCCTGTGTCCAGTAACTACCAAGTTTTGCCGCCACCTTTGAAGGCGAACTGGAAACCTGCGTCGCCGCCGTCATCCTCTCGACAGTTTTAACAGTAAAATATCCTGCGTCTTTGACTTTTCCCTCAAAAGAGCGAATACCTCTTGCATATCCTGCCGCCCAGTCACTACCCAACTGGAATGAATTGTCAGCACCCTTGGCACCTGCATTCGCCGCGTTTGCAACAGCCGCACCGCCACTGGAAGCATTCTGTTTGTTTGCCTCTGTATCAACGCCATCGCCGTAGGCTTTACCGCTTTCTTTACCAGAGTTGCCAAGTTTGGTTTTACCCTTGTCGGCTTCAATACCTGCGGCATTCACGATTTCAGCGGTTTTGTTTTTAACATAGTCCTGCTTGGATTTCGCACCGTCCGCAAAAGCAGTGGCTCCATCTTCGCCCTTTTGACGGCTGTTCTCTACGTACAGTTTGTACTGCTCGTTTGCGTAGTTAGCAATCGTCTCGGCTTGTTCAACCATTTCCTTGGTGATGCCCTCTTGACCCTCTTCAAAACCTTTTTGAAGCTGTTCATAGTAGCTGTTCCACTCGTCAGCCTGTGCCTTCAGAGTTTTCTCAGTACCGTTCTGCCAACCAACAAGGTTATTCTGAAGTCTTTCAATTGCCTCCCCGGCATTATCAGACCCAGAAGCAACCGCCGCCATTGCCTGTTCATAATTGGTAATGGTGTTTGTGGCGTTTACATAGTCATTTTGAGCAGTCTCCATCTGCCCATGTAAATCATCGTATGCATTTTTAGCAACACCTGCGGTATACGTAAGTTCCTTGAGTCCTTTAACGTACTCAAAGTACCCCATTGTGCCTTCTTGTGCCTTCCAGTCAGCGAGTTCCTGCTCGGCTTTTTGCCATTTGTCATACGCCTCGCCAGTCTCGTTAACCAAATCAAGGTAATTCTTCTGGGCATCCTTTCGTGCGCTGATTGCCTCTTTATAATCATCAGCGTACGCTTCAATGATTGCCTGTTGCTTCTGCTTTTCAATCAGTTGTTCTATTGACTCACCCAGTTTACCGTTCTCCTCGGTGAGTTTCATAACCTCTTCCTTTGTTATGCCCAGTGTGCTTGCAAGCTGTGTGAGGTAAACGTCAGCCATTGCCTCGCTTCCCTCTTTTACCTTGCCCTGTTCATCAACAAGGGAGTTATATCCGTCGATTAAATAATCGACAGCGTCATACGTATGATTGATTTCGCTGACTTCGTGTGCGGTTGCCTGTCGTGTGCTTTCAAACTGGTCGTGAAGTTCCTGTGAACTTGAAATAAGTCCTTTCTGTTCTTCAGTCAGTCCGTGAGTTGCCTCGATAGACGCGATCAACTGTTCGTCGAAGTACTTCTGGGCAACGTATCCTGCACCGAGAGCGGCGACGATTACCGCAATCGAGGGACCCAGTGCAACGAGTGAACTCTGCAACGGTCCCATAGCGGCGAGTCCGTAAGTGAATACATTCCCCAGTGCTTGGAAACTACTTACAACCCTTGTGATGACACCGATCGAACCGCCAATCAGTTTAAATACAGGTCCGATTGCCGTAAGAAATGCCGTCGCGTTAAATATCAGATGTTTTGTCGGCTCGTCAAGCTTTGTCATCCACACCGCAAATTTTTCGACATGCTCAACAATCCAGTCAAATGCGGGCGAAAGTTCATCCATCAAAATCTTGCCGAATTCAACACTGCTATTTTTGAGGCGCGTGAGTGTCTTTCGTGCCCGTAATCCCGGAGTGTTCAAGGTATCAAGAGCCTTCTGTGTAAGACCAGTTGACGTAGCAACCCTTTCCATTGCCTCCGCAAACTGTTCCATACCGCCACTGGTTACCAGTGCAAGTCCACCACGACCCGCTCTTACGTTTTTCCAAAGTCTGGCGAACTTTTCCTCATCACTCCCGACAGCACGGTAAATGATCGCCAGAACGTCCGCGAGATTGTAGCCTTGGTCCATTAACTGGGCAAAAGATTTTCCTGTTTTGTCCTCAAGGATCTTTGAAACGTCAGAAGATTCACGTTCCAGTTCCGTGAACATGGAGTTAAGGAACGTGGTTGACCTAGCCGTATTAATACCACGCTTAGTCATTACAATGTATGCCGCCGCTAGGTTTTCAAGTGAAACATTATACGCCGCCGCGGTGGGAATAACGGTACCCATGGACGAAGCCAGTTCATCGACGACCGTCTTACCATCGTTCTGAGTGCGTAATAAAACGTCTGAAATATAACTCGCGTCCTCTACCGACATGCCATAAGCATTGATGGCGGTAGTCAAAATATCAACCGCCCCAGTTGTTGACGTAAATCCGGCTCTTGCAAGATTCGTAGCGTCTGAAACGAAGTCTATAGCGTCCCCCGTTTTTACCGCTGAGGAAACCGTAAGATACGCCGCCTCCGCCAAGTCTGTCAGCGAGAACCCGGTATCATTTGACATATCCCTCAACGCGTTTGACATATCTTCCATGCTTACAACGGAATCATCGGCAATGGTATACACCTTTGCCATGCCGTCTTGGAAATCAGATGCCGCTTTTACAGAAGCTGTACTCAATGCGGTCAATGGAGCTGTTACATACTTTGTAAGGTTGTCCCCCCACCCGGATACAATACCCGCGCCGGAATCAAGCGCATTGTTAAACAGCGTCAATTTTGAAGGCAGGTCGTCAAGTTCCCTTTTTGTCCCGGCAATATCACCCTGTAGTTTTACTTGCTTGTCGGCATATTCCTGCACGTTTTGCTTTGCCTTTTCAAGAATTTTATCCTGCTCGAAAAGGGCATCGCTTAACAGTTTTGCTTCCTTGGAGTTCTCGCCGTATTCCTTTTTTGTTTGCTCAAGTTTTTTGCACAGGTCGTCGTATTCTTTTTGCTGTTTATCAAGCGCAACCTTTGCCCTGTCGTACAGATCATTGTTCTGCTTCAGTGCCTTTTCCTGTGCCGCAAGTTTATCCGTGAGCGATTTCGACTTATCCCCAGTTTTCGTAAATTCACTGGTCCACTTTGAGTACGAAGCCTGTGTAGCTTGCAGACGGCTGTCCACCATTCCGACTTCCTTTTCAAAACGGTCCATCGCCATTCTTGCGGATTCTGTTTGGTTTGCAAACTCTTCAACGTAGTTTGGACCCTTTACGAGTTCCCTCTCAAGCTTTGACAAACCGCCCTCTAACTCCAGAAGCTTCGTTTTCCAGTCCGTCGTGTTCTTCGTGGCTTTAAGTTGCTCGGTATTAAAGTTTTCGTACCTTTTCTGCGTCTGTTTTAACGTGTCGCCGACGTCTTTCTGTTCCGCTTTAAGGTCTTTTACCTTCTGGGACGCGGTCCCTTGCCACGTTGTATAGTATTCAATATCCTTGCCAAGTTCCTCGTACCTTTGCTGAAGTAAGGGAATATTTTTCTCGTCTTCCTCGTGTTGCTTGACAAGGTCTTTTTCTGCTTGAATTGACTTCTTGATGATATCCTCAGTTTGTTCAATAATCTTGTTATACTGAGAAATCTGATCTCGAAGATTTTCCGTCGTACGAATGTTTTTGCTCATTTCTGAGTCGTTCTTTGAAAACGAGTCAGTAAGGTTGTCCATTCGCTTTTTAAGATTCTCCGCATAAGATGCCATCTCACGGAAAGCCATTCGGAATTCGGCTTCACCAGTCACACCTATTCTTGGACCGATACTAATCATGAATGCCTCCCTTATAAAATGTTAAAAAACATATCGTATTGACTCAGTTCCTTTTTCTTCTGTTTTGCCCCGGCATCAATAGCAAAGCAAGCGAGCATATCCAACATTTCACCATACGGTGTAACGAGGATTTCTCGCTTGCTCATGCCTAATTTCCGTCCATAGAAAAGGAACCAACTAAGATTTATTCGGATGTTTCTTTTGTCTTTTTTTTTGACTTTGACGGTTCGACCTCAACAGTCTGCCTGTCTGCATAAAAGGACTTCGTCGCTTCTTCAAATAATGCGGTGAACACATCGTGGTCAAGGCACATCAGTTCATCGAAGGACACAGGGTGCATTTTGTAGTCAGTGTTCTCAAAATGCTTAGACATTTCGTAACCGTTATTTAAATGTACCATGATCCAAGCCATATTTTTTGTGACATCAGAACTCTTTCCGCTGAACAGCGCACCAATCTTTGAAATGTCTCCGTTAGGGCACATATCTCCGATTTCGCATGCCGCCAGTGTAGTTCTCAGAAAATTGATTTCTCTTCCGTGGATTTCCATAGCCTATTAACCTGTAATTCCAAGGAACGCCTTGACTACGTTCTCAGCCGCCGTTTCAGTTGTCTGCTCCGCGGCAATCTTTCTCCATACATGGTTCGTGGTGTCGTCACGCAGAACATCAGCTTCCAGTTCAGATGTCTGGAACTCGATATTCTCTTCCTGTGTGCTTGCCTCAAGTCCGTCTTCCTTGAAGATTACCTTCGTCAGAAAATACGGAATGTAAGACGTGGTGCCGTTTTCCATGACTCTTACGATGAAGGCGGCACCGACGTACGGAATTGACTGTCTGTCATCGTAAACCTGTACAGAAACGGAACCAGAACCAACGGTGATTGATTCAGCCGTAGGAAGTCCCATCAGCAGTGCCCTTGCGGCATCCTTCAGTCCATCGACCGTGAACGTCGCGGTGCCACCAGTGAATACGCCTCCGGCAGATTCAGCAAGGACGTTGTCTGCGTAGAAGTCCTGCGAATCACCCGTCTCAAGAGACAGAGATACCTGTACACCACGAGCAAGAGCCATACCCTCACTATAGGTAACCGTGCCATTGTTCACAGCGTACTTGGCAATATAAGGCTTAGAAAAGCCAGTAATTACACGACCATTAGCCATTCTGTTTTCCCCTCTTATGGATTATTTCCATATTCTTTCTATTTGTCTGTCACACTCGTCACTCATGGCGGCGAGTGTTGCGCTACGTGAAGCTGTTACCGCCCGGTCAACAAAAGGCTGAGGGACCATAAATGTCGTGCCCTTGTTAACCGAACGTGCGATCATTGCATTCGGCTGTCCCTGTGGGTACTTGTCCGTTACAATGTCGTTGTACCCATCCCAACCAATTTTGACATTTGTCATATAGCTGTTCGGGTTTTTTCTGATACCTGCGACGCCGAGGCTTTTAATCAGTCCGTTTTTCTGTCTCTGTGTGGGACCTGTTCGTCTTCCGCCCGGTCCCGACCTATCATCGACAATAAGTCCTTGCGTTTCCCTTTTGATGGCGTCCGCCATGACTCTTGCCCCGGAATGAATCGCCTTTCCGAAGATCTTGTCAGCCTGTTTTTCAGTCAGTGTACAGAGTGAAACGAATTCCTCGACACCATCGCAATAAAAACTAGCCATAAAGTGTCCACCGCCATGTCACGTGAATCAGATTTGTTTCTTCTTCGTACTGGATCTCGCTGAACGTCCACGCAAGGTTTTCTATCCCATCCAGTGCGCTCTGAATAGCGTCGATGTTGGGGTCGTATTCCTCTTTCGTGAAATAGTCAACTGTACCAGTGGCACCATGTTCGCCTTTTTTGTTATCCGCTTGAAACCCAACGTATCCGTCCTCCTGCCATATGCACCACGGCGCGTCAACAATAAATCTCCAGTAGTGATAAACAGGTAGTCCTTCAATCGCGGTCAGCGCGTCAGCAATAACGCTAATCTTCTGTTGCCACGTCATACAGTTTCTCCAATCGCTGACAATTCAACGAGGTGTACCTAAGGTTCGTGTTTTCCTCTATAATGTGATTCATATAATTGATTCTCATCTGTTCACCAGAATCTAGATCACCCACGACCACATACATTCCTGCTCTGATCTTCGGGTCAAAGTGAACATAAGCAAGCAGGTCAACACGTTCATTAACGCCTTTTGCAAGATACTGCCTGTGCAAGCCGATAACTCGCTCTTGGTACCAATGCTTGTTGACAGGCACAAGTACCTGCCGGGGCATTCGACCATTCTCAGCCACGTTTTCAAGCTTGCAGATATACATCGTTCCAGAGTCGAGAATCATGCGTCATCCCTCTGGGCGACTTCCTGCATAAGGCGGTTGTTCAGATTGTATCGAAGCATACGAGGCATGTTTTGAATGTAATACGAGGTATACTTCGACCCAGTTGTCTTACGCTTGTCATAAAGCCACATAGCATACATAACCACCAGAAACCTGTCATCGATGTTCTCCGGGATGAGGTGAATCCCTTCCCTTTCAATCATCGGTATCGCCGCTTGAAGATACTGAGTCAACTCCAGATTTTTGGAAGCTTTCGACTCTGTATCCATGAAGTCGGTGACTATTTCCAGTGCCTGTTTAAGCATGACAAGCAGGACTTCCATGTCCATATGTATGCTCCTTTCAAGTTAAAGGGCGGTTTTTACACCGCCCATGAGTTATTAAATACTGATACTGCCTTCATCAAAAGACCGTGACACATCATCACTCTCAGTCACCGTGTAAACATTGCTCGTAACGTTCAATGCCTCGCTACTAGCCATAGAAAAGCTGATCATCTCAATAGTTATTGGATCACCAACATTAATCCCCAAATCAATATTTCCAAAACTATACCCTTCGCTAATCGGGTCGACCTCGTGAACAATAACAGTTCTTGAGGTCATTCCCAGTTCGTGCAATTCAGCATATGTCAGTTCACACTCGTAAGTAGGATTAAATGGATCACTGCCTGTTCCAGTAAACGTCACAACAGGGAATACGTTCGCCAACGCAACCCCGTTCTCAATATTGTTCAGTTTTTCAGAGGTGACGATGTCACCTCTTTTCCAGTTTGTTGGAGTATATGTCATACGTCACCTCATGATTTCAATGTCATGTAATCGACCTGCCCAGTGCCAACGACATTGGAACTAGCACTGGGGTCTATTCCCCCGAGTTTGCAGTGTCAGCCGCGAATGTCATCGTTGCCGTAGGAGCAGTGTTGCCACCGACTGTTACGGCACCGAAGGCGTTCGCAATCATCGGGAGTCCGTCATAACGAGCCGTAGCTTTCCATACTGTCTGGTCCTGCAGGAATCTTACATGCTCAGAAGAAGCAAACTTTTCTCCTGCTCTTTCAGCAAGCAGGTACAGGTCGAAGTAACCGTAGATAATTGTATCATTCGGGATAAAGTCCAGTACTTCGATATCTCCACCGATAACAGGCATTGTGCCGTTGACACCAGATACGATTGCACCTGCCGCATTGATGCTCATAGCCTCTGTCAGCAGTTTTGTGTATGTCGCATCGTTCATAATCCATGTGATATTTCCACGAGCGAATCTGTTGAAGATAACGCCTCTCAGCGCAACCAGTTTCTGGAACAGCTTAACGCCGACGGCGTCTGCCGCAGAGATTGTCGTGAGGTTTGTCGTATGCAGGTCAACCCATGCAGGTGCAGTCGGGGAATAGTCACTCGGCTGTGCTGTCTGAGCCAGTCTGGAAACGATACCCAGAGGCATCTTGTTGTTCGTTGAGGTGTTCTTACCGTACAGGATAGCCTTATCCAGAGCGTAGCCGATGCCGTTGCCCAGAGCCGTCAGAATTTCAGACGCCAGAGCAATGTCAGAGTCTTCCAACTGGGCGTTGCACAGTGCGTAATAGCCTCCGACCTTGTAACAATCCACAGTGAGATCTGCGAAAGTCATGCTCATCTCATTGAGGTTGGCACAGCATTCCGTCCAGATGGCTTCCTGCAGTCCAGACATGACGAGCATACGACCCGTCCCGGAAAGCTGACGTACAGTTACCCTTTTGTACAGTTTGGAATAATCTTCGATGTTTTCTCTCAGAACGCCGAGGAAAACCTGCGGAATTGTGAGACCGACATTTGTAATCGCTCTCTTCTCTCTCATTGCGGAACGAACATCGCCGAGGAACTTTTTAACATCCTCACGGGCGAACATTGCATCACGTTCCTGCATGTTCATCTTTGCAAATACATTTCTCTTGCTCATAGGGATTTCTACCTTCCTTTCAGCCTCTTCCGGCTGTTCCTGCGGAATATCAACAGGCGTTGCTTCCTGCTGTTCTTCCTCTTCTTTGAGTTCATCTGTCAGATTCTGGATCTCTTCTTCCAGTTTCTTGACTGCTTCGTCATGAGGAGCCTTCTCCTCGTCAATCTTCTTCTGTTCTTCCTCGACTGCGTTCAGTTCATCGTCATTGAGTGCCTCTTCAAGAGCCTTCTCAAGTTCGCTCTGGCGTGTCTCAAATTCATTGGACTTTTCGAGCAGTTCAGCGAGGGACTTTTTGCGAAGATCGATTTTCTTGCGAAGCATCAGTGCTTTAATCGCCATTACTGTCACCTCTCATCTTGGCGAGGAGTTTTGCTTTTCTCGCCTCAAACTTACGTTTCTTCATGTCATCAAGATCCTTGCCACGAGAACTGATGTGCGTTGCCTCGTATGCAGGAAACACGCAAGGTGATACCTCATACAGTGGATTAACCTTCGTAATCGTCCAGTGAACAGAACCGTCTTCACGGTATTCCGTCTCCTCAGATTCGATGTTGAATCCGAAACTGCATCCAGTGATGTCACCACGTTTAATCCGCTCGTAGGCGTTCATCGCATCGGTGTCGTTTTTGTTAATCTTGACTCGACCCCACAATCCATGACTGTCCTCTCTCAGTTCCAGAGTTCCGGCACTCGTTCTTCCTAAAATAAGGTCAGTGTTATGGTTATAAAGCGATCTGACATCTCCGCTGACTGACTCAGCAAACGCGCCCGGGGCAATGCTCTCGGTAGCACCACTCCAGACTTCGTATGTATCGTTAAAGACGGCAAAGTAACCCTCAATATAAGGGTTGTTGTCATCATCGCTTCGGGTTTCAATACTTTGCATTTTCAGATATCTCTGTTCCATCATTCACCCTCCGACAGGAGTTTCTTCTGGTCGTCTATCCTGTCAATGTTTATATAATTCTCAAGCACCTTGAGTTCATCCAGTCCGTCCTTCGGGTCGTATCCAATCCTGTCACGAACCTCGTTCCCGGTAACAATGCCCCTGTCATACAGAACACCGAATACCTGTGAAATCGATGTGACGTCCCAGTCCATCAGATTCAGCGTATTAAACCGCAGGTACCACTTATCATTGAGAATCAGCTTCTTGGTCATCTCCTGTGCAAGACCGATGCACAGGGGTCTTATCGTTGTCTGAATAAAGTTATTCCACTGTTTCTGGTTATAGTCCCCTACGCCAAGCACAAACGGCGGTACGCCGATAATTGCCGCCACTGCTCGTTTATCCAGTTCAACAGTGTCCTTGATTGCAAGGTCCGCAAGGCTCAGTGGTCTTACCTGCTCAACGCTGAACTGTTCGCCCGGTATCAGCCAAGGCTCACCGACTGAAGACGCTCTTACATAATCGTCAAGGATCTTCTGTCTTCCGGCAGGTGTAGAGAATTCATCGACCATTGCGTCAACTTTAACAATGATTGACGGCTTCCATTTTGATTCCATGAAGCCGAGTTCCGTTGCAGATGCCTGTTTCAAGTTTTTCGCCAAGTCACGCAGTGAAACGGTAATGCCACGACCCTTCCAGAGATAGTACTTATCCGGGTTCATAACGAAGTGAAGCAAGTTATCCGGGTTTTTTGCAACACCGTCTATCATCACTTTGTATTCCCGGTAGCTGTTCTTTACTGGCAGGAACGACACACGGCTTGCTGATATCGGCTCAAGAGACCGAATGAGTCCATCCCATGTATGAGGAATGACAATCGAATTGCCCTCGCCGTATAACAGCAGATTCATCACGATTGATTCCATCCACTTTGACCGAACCATCGTAGGCATCGGGTATATGTCAATCTTCTTTGAAAGTTCATTGACTATCCGCACATCACCTTTTTTGGTGTTCTCCATCAGATAAATCGTCATCGACCCGATTAGTTCTGCAATCCGTCTGCACCCGGTCATGATCTCCGGGCATTGGTCAAGCGATGTATACTCACCACAGCACAGCGTAGTGAAATCGTTTCCAAGTACATACCCGACCTTCGGTGTCGGTACGTCATTGAAATCGGTTTCCCGGACTTTGTGCTTTCGCTTTTTGCTCATCCGAAAAATCCTCCTACTTTCTTCTGTTTCTCAGCATCTTCAAAACAACGCACACAGGCAAACACTGAAGCATCGAATAAATCTATTCGGTGTTGCGGTTGTACTTTCTCGTACTGCACAGCATCGTCTGTTTTCTCAACCGCACGAACATTGCTGACACAATACTCGTACGCCTCAGAATGTAAGTAATAAAATGTTCCGTTTTTCACGGAACGCTCGATATGTCTAAATCCTTGCGATTTTAAATAAAAGTACTGTGGCTGATCTACTATATAGAATCCTGCCCTTTTCATTAAAGGAAAGTATTCTTCTCCGGCAAACTTCCTATCATGCCCGACTTGCACGATTTTAAATCCCATCTTTCGCATGTCAACGAACCACTGCACAACCTCAGCAATATTAACTATCGGCGAGTTCGTCATGGTAAGCCATCCGTCATCTTTCCATCCGAACAATGGAATACCGTCTTCGTCAGCTTTTGCCACGGCTTGTGTTACCGGGAAAAATCCATGCGTTATAACAATGTCTACACCTTGGTACTGCCCAAACAGGGCACATGCCGAAAGGTCATGCATCCGTGACAAGTCGGCACCACCGTACCACCGTATCGGCAGTTTTGATAATTCCTCAAGTGTCCAGTTATACTTTGCGTCTGATTTCTGGAATTCATCGATATCAAAGTACGCCTTGAGCGCAGACGTAAACACGTTCAGCGATTTCGCAAAGAAGTCTTTTCTCTGCTGTGGGTCATTCTGCGCTTGAAGTGAATCTTGCAGAATGTCCGTAGGTCGTATAGTAACGCCGTATGATGGATTCGCCATCTCATGTACGGCAGGATTGGTGTAGTCTATTTCGCCCTCATCATCTGCGTCAGCCTCACAAATGAAAATGAAGTATTGTTCGTCCTCAATAACCTCGTCAAGCACGTTTTTACAGTATTTAAGACGCTGTCCAAGAAACCCTTGGGCGTTATCACCTGCCGTCGTAACCGCCAGTAACAAGCTGTTTGAATAGGCTTTCTGAGCCTCCTTAAACAGGTTGTACTGCTTAGGCTGTTTGAAAGCGTGAACCTCATCAACAATCGCTATGTTACAGTTCAGCGAGTCCTGCTTGTCTGGTGATGCCGCAAGAGCACGAATGAAGAACGACCCATCCGGGAGCGTAGCACTCATGCTGTGTTGGTTGTTGTTATCCGTAATGGCAACCAAGCCACCGTGTTTCTTGTCCTCCCCGATACGCTCAATGTTGTA
>JAEIGA010003342.1_pt1 | contig 25177 bp, 21 predicted proteins | sample 9270691 | NCBI WGS metagenome assembly JAEIGA01 (sample SAMN17057246, study PRJNA624740) | gut metagenome | biome: biome; isolation source: fecal sample | host: Bos grunniens | place: China: Xizang | collected 2019
AGGTCATCCCGCGTGGCGTTGATTTAGACACCTTCTCCCCCGACCATCTGGACACGGCGTGGATGAAGTAATTTATCCAAACACATCAGTTGGAAGGGAAGTTCATCGCCACAGCGGTGGGCCGCGTCTCTGCCCTCAAAGGCATCGACACCCTTGTGCGTGCAACCGCCGAACTGAAGGACACCCTACCCGAACTCGTTGCCTTAGTCGTGGGGGGACCGCAAAAGAATCAAGAACACGTGATGGACGATTTGCGCACCTTGGCGGAAAGTCTCGGCATCAGCGATCGCGTCCTCCTCGTGGGAAGCCAACGCAAAATTCCCGAAATTGCGGCGCTCTCCAATGTGGTCTGTTCCTGCAACACCAAGAAACCTGAAAGTTTTGGGCGCACCGTGGCAGAAGCCCTCGCGATGAACACCCCTGTGGTGGCAGCAAAGCATGGGGGCGTCCTTGATATCATCCGTGACGGCATTGATGGTTACTTCTTTGAACCCGGCAATGCCAGTGCCCTCGCAGAAGTTCTCCTCAAGGTGAAGCAAGGTGACTTTGGTGACTTGCGCACCCACATTGCAGAAAACTTCACGGCGGCGTGTTTGGCCAAGTCAACCTTAGCCCTCTACGAAGAGGTGCTACGCAACAGTTGAATGTTTCCGTTCTCGCCGTGTACCTGCGCAAATAAAACTTGCACAAAAAAGCGATGATATGATAGGATATTTTCCAATGAGGGCGGCATCGGGCTGTCCGAAGCACTGAAAACCTTTTTTAATCATTAAGGAACAAGCAAATGAAAACACAGCTCAAGCAAGGCTTCACGATGATCGAAATGCTCGTCGTTATCGTGATTATCGGCATTTTGGCAGGCTCCCTCTTCGGACCTGTGACCAACTTCATGCTCCAGGGTGAATTGACTGGTATGATGGGCAACGGTCGTAAGATCGTGCAGGCCATCATCGCAGCCGACATGTCTGGCCGCTATGAATCTATCGCATGGCCCTCCACCGAAAATGCTGCCAATGCTCCCGAAGAAGTGCCCAATGGTCCGAACATGTACCAAGACTTCGCCACCACGGCTAAGTACTTCGAAGAAGCACTCTACGTGAAGGAAACCGACGTCACCCGTCGTAACCGTTTGAAAGTCCTCAAGGATATTGAACCCTCCACCATCGCTGGTAAGGGCGTGACCGCCGCTTCTGGCACCACCCTCAACGACAACAACTGCGCTTGGGCGCTCGCTAAGAACACCTCCAATGCCCCTGCAAAGGCTCCTGTGTTCGTGACGCGTAACGTCAACGTCTCGCAGCTCGTCACCGTCGCTGGTAACGATGTCTCCTCTGACACCGAGACCCTCCTCAACTCCCAGAAGCCCTTCCAGAAGGACGGCTGCGTGTTGATCTACAAGGACGGCTCTGGTAAGAAGTTCGCCGCTGACGAAGTCTTCCCGAAGAACATGATCGGCGAACTCGGCACGGGCAAGCTCAACGAATTCGAACAGGGCGATGGCAACAAGTTCGCATTCCTCCAGTCTGGCAACGCAAACTAATCTTTGTTGATTGCTAACAGATTACCGAGAAGCGGCATCTTTCAAGGTGCCGCTTCTGCTTTTTACCACTGACTTCTCTACATAAATACTACGCGCCCACGCGCCCGATGTGGTATAATGGCAGTGATATGGAGACCGCCAGACCCACTGATGCAATGAATCAACGCAATGCGTCCTTTGACAATCGCTTGCGTCCGACCCAATTTTCTGACTTCCTCGGCCAAGAAAAAGTGCGCGATCGCCTTATGTTGGCGGTTGAAGCAGCGCGTGGTCGTGGAGAGCAACTTGACCACGTCCTTCTCTCAGGCCCGCCCGGCTTAGGGAAGACCACCCTCGCCTACATCCTCGGTGAAGCGATGGGCGTACATGTGAAGGCGACAAGTGGTCCCGTTATTGACAAACCTGCAGACTTAGCAGGTCTCTTAACCTCCTTGGAACCAGGTGACATCGTCTTCATTGACGAAATTCATCGTATGCAACGCACCGTGGAAGAGTATCTCTACTCGGCGATGGAAGATTTTGTCATTGATATCATGATTGACCAAGGGCCCAATGCACGTAGCGTGAGATTGGAACTGCCGCACTTCACCTTGGTGGGAGCCACGACACGCAGTGGCCTCATCTCCGCCCCCTTGCGTTCGCGCTTCGGCCTTCAAAATCGTCTGGACTACTACTCCTGCAACGAACTCGCCGCCATTGTTACGCGCAGTGCGGGCCGTCTCAATGTCTCCATTGATGCCGAAGGCGCACACCAAATCGCGGCACGCAGTCGTGGGACACCGCGTATTGCCAACAATCTTTTACGACGTGTGCGCGACTATGCACAGGTCAAAGCAGACAATCACATCTCGGGCGAAGTCGCAGACAAGGCGCTCTCACTTTTGGAAATCGACCCGCAGGGGTTGGACGAGATGGACATTCGTATCTTGGAAGCCATCACCGTGAAGTTCAATGGTGGGCCAGTCGGCTTAGGAACAATCGCGGTCGCGGTCGGTGAAGAACCCGACACCGTGGAAGAGGTCTATGAACCCTACTTGATCCAAGAGGGCTACATTGACCGCACCCCAAAGGGACGTGTCGCATTGCCCAAGGCTTACCAACGTCTAGGGCTCGACCCGCTCGGTCGTCAAGGTGAACTCTTTTAAGCGCATTTGTAGGAATCCTTATGTCGGTTACGATGTCTAAGCCCCCAAAACCATTTAAGGTGAAACGCGACCCAAACGTGGTGAGAGGTGTCCATTGGCGGAGTTCTGAAGAACGCCAAGAGGCTAAGCGCAAGATTGAGGCAATTCGTCGCGCCGCAGAGCGCGCCCATCTGGAGATGAATCACGGCATTGACCTCTCCGTCTTACACTCCCCCAAGGTCATGCTCGGGCTCTTATTGGGTTTGGTCGTCTTAGGTGGGCTCGTGATTAGCGCCTTTAATCGTCCACGCCCCGTTACCGTTTCTGCGTTGCCGCAACAGCAACATCGCGCCAAGCGGAGTCTGCAAGCCGTGGCGACTGCGCTCACCCTCTACCGCGTCCATACGGGAGGATGGCCCGAACAACGCCTCGGGCTCTATGCCTTAGCCCGCAATTACAATGTGCCAGGATGGAAGGGACCCTACATCAATTGGGCGTATAAAGACCCGTGGGGCACCCCGTACGTTTACACCATGCCCCTCTCTCCCTTTGAAACCCCCGTGCTCTACTCCTGTGGCCCGGACACCAAGCCAGAGACCAACGATGATATCCGCGTCTTTGAAGATGATTTTTCCTGTAATGAAGGCACATGGCGTCGCCAAGAAGTGACCGAAGCGCCACAAGAAGCACCCGAAACGCCGACCGTTGAAGAGACTGCGCAATGAAAAAACTCAACCTTTTCACCCATCCATTCACCTGGGGCATCGTCGCATTGATTCCCCTTTACTTCTGCTTAACCCCTTGGGTTTATCCTGGAGAAGCGGCCACCCTTTTGGCGCATTTGACAGGGACATGGCAAGCTGCGGATGCCGTTGTTACCGCACATCCGCTCGTGAGCCTCCTCTTTGGCGCACTCGGGAAGGCGCTTTCCCCAACGGTTGCAGTGCCCCTCTTCAATCTCCTTGCGATGATTACGGGTGCCCTCTGCGTGACCCTCCTCTGCCAGATTGTGCGTCACTGCGTACACTACCTCGCAGACGAACCGCGCACCCTGCCCGCCGTGGAGAAGGCGGCGAATGCAGCGGCCCCAATGGCAGGTCTCGCCCTCTTAATTTCACCCACCTTCCTACGTGCTGCCTCCCACTTCCAGTGGCAGATTTTTGATCTCTTTTTGGCACTCAGCACCCTCCTGCTCCTCTTCCGCACGGCCCAACGTCCCACCTTGGCGCGGGCTGGCCTAACGGCATTCATTTGGGGGTTAATCGCCTTTGAATCGCCGATGTTATTGGCCATCACCCCCCTCTTCGCGATTGCGCTCTTAGCCGTCTACTGCGCGGAGCAACACCGCCTCCACGTAGGCCCCCCCTTCAAGGGGATTATCTTACCATTGATTGCGGGCGCGCTTGTCACCTTCACCCTCGTGGTGCTTCAAAGCCTCTCCCTCAATCCCTCCCTCTCCCTCCGTGCGGCTGTCTTAGTGCGAGGCTATGCACCGGTGGTTGCCCTCATGAAGTGCTTTGCGGGGCCGTGGATTTTGGTGGTCTTAACGGGCATTCTACCGAGCCTCCTCGCCTTCTTTGTCCTCCGTGAAGCAGGCAAGAACCACCGCACCCCAACCCTCTTCTTCACCTTCCTCTCCGTGGCCACCCTCGCCATCTTGGCAGTGCTTCCGCAACAGTTAGGCATTGAGCCCCTCTTGAGCAATTGGGGAGAGAGCTACCAACTCCTCCTGCCCTGCTTGACCGCCTTTGCCTTCGCCAGCTTGACGGCGATTAGCGTGCTCTTCTGTCAAGTGAATCGTCTGCCCGAAGCGGCTAATGAGCTTGCCATCATCCGTCCCTTGTGCCGCTTTGCAGGTTACGGATGTCGCCTCTTACTGCCCATCGCGCTCTTGATTTCAGCTGCAACATTGACCTTTTCCTCCATCAAGGAAGACAAGGTCTATGCAAACCTGCCGCTCGCCTACACCGATGCGCTCTTAGACTGCGCTGAACAGGGCGAAACGTGGATGCTCTCCGATGGCTTCATGGATGCCTACTTAGCCCTCCGCGTAGCGCAAAAGGAATTGCCCGTCGTGGTCTTCTCCCTCTCGCAGGATAAGAATCCCACGGCTTTGGCCGCATTGCGAGCGCGCCTTGAGGCGTCTGCACTCTTCGCGCAGCAACCCGAATTGCGCGACACGCTTTCCCGTGCATTGGACATTGGCTTGATTCCCTTCATCCAAGATTGGATTCGAACCGACAAGGGTGCCGAGCAACACTTTGTGACGTTGGGCCTGCCCGACCTCTGGTACACAGGCAATCGCCTCCCCCTACCGCAGGGGTTGTGGTATCGTGGCGTGAGTGACCGCGCCACACAACACGCCGCCCTCTCCGTCCCTTGCTTCAAAGCATTGGAATCTACCGAACGTGAACCCGGCAAGGCGCTCTCGCCCTCCCTCGCCATCTTCCGCGTAATGGCCCGTCGTCAGCAAGGATTTATCCTCAACAATGTCGCCTTTTACCTCGCTGATGCGGACAAGACCGAAGAGGCGTACACCCTTTTCAAGCAGATTTACGCGAACGACAGCGACAACATTTCGGCGTTGTTCAACATCTTTGAACTCATCAATGGCGGCCTTCACCCCGAAGATCGTACGTGGTGTGAGCAAGAACTCAATGACCGTGTGCGCCGTCTGAAGGGACGCCGTTACCAACTCTGGGCGCTTGCTCGTACATATGGTTACATTCGCTCTCCCCAGCTTATCAGCATGTTTGTCGGCGCATGGGCTATGAGTGGCCAGACAGGAGCTGCCTTAAGTGGCTTGGATTTGGCGTTGGCCATGTTGGACGACGGCAAGCGCGTGGCCTTCAATCAGGTCATTGCCGACCTCTACAAGGCCGACCCCTCCCGTCGTGGGGAAGCAATTGCCAAATATCGTGACCTCTTAAACAATGCGACCGACCGTCGCCAGAGCCTGGTGTACGTGCGCGAATTGGTGCGTATGAACATCCTTGAAGGCGACCTCGCTGCGGCGAAAGCGGCCCTTGAACAACTCGACCCGACGGGCGACTCCCCCGATTTGGCCTATGAACGTGCGTTGTGGTTTGCCTCTGCGGGACAAGAGGAACGCGCACGGACCGAATTGGAACGTTGCTTAGAGGTTGACCCGCGCCATACAGAAGCGCTGGCGATGTTGGCCACACTCCAACTGCAAGCAGGGGAATTGGCGGCGCTAACCTCCTCCACCCTGCCCAAGTTGAAGACGGCGGCGGGCACCGAGGATAACTACTTTGTTCAGATTATCACCGCTCAGCTTGCGGAAAAGAACAACGCCTTAGTCAAAGCACGCACGGCCTACCTGCGCGCCCTCGCCCTCAAACCCGAGGTGCATGCCTTGCGTAATACCATCTTAACCCTGGACATTCGCCTCAATGATAAAGCGGCAGCAGCACAACACGCCAAGGAATATCTCTATCAAGACCGCAAACTTCCCTTGGCCAACTACATCATGGGTTCTTTGGCGTTAGGCGAAGGCAATGCCAAGCGCGCCCTCTCCTACCTCTCTCAGGCGACCGCCCCCGACGTGAATCCGCCCTTGCCCGAAGCCTTCAATGACCTCGCCGAGGCCCATCGTCAATTGGGCGATTGGCCGGCCGCACTTGCTGCCGCCGAACACGCCTGCAAGCTCTCGCCGAAACTCGCCATTGCCCGCGAAACTGCGGCAGCGGCACTCTTGGAATTGGGCCGTTATGCCGAGGCACACAACTACCTCGCAGAGGCGTTTGCATTAGAAACGCAACTTCGCCCCGGCCAACAACCCGACCCCCGTCTCCTTATCACCCGCGCTCGTCTCCACGAAAAGGAAGGTCATCCCGACTTGGCGCGCGTGGATTTGGCCGCGGCTCGCGGACAGTACGACTCGCTTGACAAGAACGCAAAAGCTGAATTTGACGCCCTTGCAGTAAAGGTCAATCTAAACTAACCCACAGTCCCTCTCGATGGAGGTCCCTTATGGCTCGTTATGACAATCGCAATTCTCTCATCCTCGGCGCAGGACGTAGCGGACTGGCTGCGGCAAGATTGTTGTTGGAACGCGGTGGCCGCGTGGCGGTCGTTGATGAAAATTGGCCGGGTTCGTCCTTGGCTGAGTTCTCTACCGAAGGGATTAGTTGCCTCTCAGCAGACCATGACCACTTGCCCGATGGGGCTTATGACTTAGTGGTCGTCTCGCCCTCCATCCCATTGACCCACCCGTGGATTACCATCGCCCGCCAACGCGGTTTGGCGATGATTTCCGAACTCGAATTGGGTGCAAACTACTGGAAGGGCGAAGCAATTGCCGTCACTGGGAGTAAAGGAAAGAGTTCGGTCATCAAGTGCCTGACTGATACGTTGAACCTCGCAGGGAATCCGGCGGTCACGGCCGGAAACTATGGCATTCCGTTGTGTGCGCGCGTCCTTGAATGTGAAAATGCAGGTGTTGGCGTGATGGCAGTGACGGAAGTTTCCTCCTTCCAATTAGAACACACGCGTACCTTCGCCCCCACCCTTGCCGCCATCTTGAACATTCAGGCAGACCACTTGGATCGTCACGAAACACTGGAAGCTTACTCCACCTTAAAGCGTCGTATTTTCCAGGCGCAAGTCGCAGGGAAAGCCACGGCGTTCCTGCCCAAGGAAATCTCTATTTTAGGCGTGCCACAAGGAGTGCCTGTGGAAACCTTCGGCACCAAGCCGTGGGACACTTGGCGTTATCACGAACAAAACGTCATTCATGGCGAGGTCTCCATCCCAGTGGTTGGCTTCTTCAACAACAAAGTCTTAGGACCTGCTGCGGCATTAATTACCGCAATGCTCACCCATTTGGGCGTGGCGCCAGAGATAATTGCAAAGGGCTTTGCCGAATTCAAACCCCTTCCACACCGAATGCAACGTCTCGGCGCAATCAAGGGTGTAACGGTCATTGATGACTCCAAGGCCACCTCGCTTACGGCTACGCAGGCGGCGTTAAAGATGATTGCCCCTGCCAAGGCACACCTCATCGCGGGCGGTCAATTAAAGGAAGATGATTTGGACTTCCTCGACCTCGAACTCTCCAAGAGTGTGAAGAAGGCCTACCTCATCGGTGAGGCAGCGCCGGCTTTGTATGAAGCGTGGGAAGATCTCTGCGATTGCGAACAGTGTGGCGACATGAAGACCGCCGTGGACCACGCCCTCGCAAATGCAGTGGAGGGCGATATTCTCCTGCTCTCCCCTGGGTGCGCAAGCTTTGACCAATATGACGGCATGGCCAAGCGTGGTGAACACTTTAAAGCCTGTGTGGAAGCCCACGCACCACTCGCCTAAGACATCCCGCTGCGCTCCACCCTTCTCCCGCGCTTTCCATGACACGCGAAACCATTTTAAGTTATCTCACCGCTCCCACTGCCGACGCTTTATTCGCAGAAGCGCGTCGCGTGCGCCATGCGACCAAGGGTAATGGGGTCTTTTTGCGTGGACTCATTGAACTTTCCAGTATCTGCGACCGCAATTGTCTCTACTGCGGCATGCGCCATGACAATCCCAACGTGCGTCGTTATGCCATGCAAGACGACGAAATCGTGGCGTGTGCGGCTTTGGCGGCAGAGCTCAATTTCGGCACGGTGGTATTGCAAGCGGGTGAATGCGAACGCCTCTGGACGCAAGCGCGCATCTCGCAATTGATTCGTCGCATTAAGGCAGAGACAGGACAAAAGATTACCCTCTCCCTTGGCGAACGGAGCGAAGATGACACGGCGGCATGGAAGGCGGCAGGTGCAGACCGTTATCTCTTACGCTTTGAAACCACGGACCGCGCCCTCTTCAATCGGATTCACCCCGGCAGTCCGCAGACTGAGGAACACCCACGCATCGCCCAACTCAAACGAATGAAGGCGCAAGGGTACGAAGTCGGCAGTGGGGTGATGTTGGGCATTCCTGGGCAAACGCTTGATTCTGTCGTGGAGGATTTGCTCACCTTTGCAGAATTGAAGTTGGACATGGTTGGACTCGGGCCCTACCTCAAGCACCCAGAGACGCCCTTGGGGCAGAGTGATCAGACCTCCGAGGTGCCCGTTTCGGCGGACTTTACCTGTCGGTGTTACGCGCTGACGCGGTTGCTTTTACCGAATGCCAACATCCCTTCGACCACGGCTCTCTCAACCCTTGACCCGCTCAATGGGCGTATCCTTGGGCTCACCTCTGGCGCCAACGTCTTTATGCCCAATCTCACCCCCGCCGTTTATCGCGAAGGTTATCAAATTTATCCCGGGAAGATCTGCGTTGTCGCACCGCAGGCCGACAGTCTGGATGCGCTTAAGGCGACCTTTAACGAACTCGGTTTGTGCCAACAACAAGGGTAAGTTTCCCTGTCGGACGTGGACATGGTCACAGCGCTCAATGACTTTTTAGATGCCATGCGCTACAGTCGCGGCCTTGCGCCGGCGACGCTTTATGCCTATCGTTCCGACCTCATGGGTTGTTTAGCATTCCTTGCCAAGCGCAACCTAACGACATTGACAGAAATCAACTCGAAAGACCTTATCGACTATCTCTCCCATTTACGCCAACGCGGATTTGCCGATCGCTCCCTCCTGCGCAATACTGCCTCCCTCAAATCCTTCTTTACGTGGTTATTGGAAGAAGAGCGCATCCCTGTAAATCCCACCGATATCTTCCCCTCCAGCAAGCGTCCGCAAGAGTTGCCACGCACCATTGCAGAAGAGACCTTGGGCAAACTCATCGATAATCTGACCGAAGAGGGGCCGCTTGATTTACGTGATCGAGCAGTTTTGGAGGTGCTTTACGGGTGCGGATTGCGTTGCTCCGAACTCTGCGGACTCTCCCTGCATGACGTTGATTTTGCCCAACAACGTCTCCGCGTCTGCGGAAAGGGCAATAAAGAACGCGTCGTCCCCTTTGGGAAACCCGCCAAGGAGGCCCTCCTTAAATACCTCACGTGGCGCACTCACTACGCGGAAAGCGTTGATAAAGGCAAGCGTGCCCGCCAACTCCTCTCCCCTGTGGCGCCTTTCTTTCTCTCCCCACGTGGCAAGCCCTTACGTCGAGACATCCTCTCCAAAATTGTGCGCGACCGCATTCGCCAACACCTTCCTGGCGATGCCTCCCACGTCACACCGCACGTCCTGCGGCATGCCTTCGCCACCCACCTTCTCGACCACGATGCTCCGCTTTTAGATATCCGCGACCTCCTCGGCCATGCCTCCGTCGCAACAACCCAAATCTATACCCACGTCTCCGACGCGAAGCTCAAAAAGACCTTTAAAAACTTCTTCCCCCGAGCCTAATCATACGTGTAAACCGCGCCCTACTAATGCCCCAATAAAGAGACGACCCCATCCGCAGATGAGGTCGTCTTTAAAGTACATCGCGGGAATATTCGCGAGAAATGCGTTAAGGCACTAAGGCCGCTTGAAAGACGCGTTCAATCGCTTCAAGGGTTGGGCGGCCTTCATGTAATTTTTGACCTGCCACAAAGAAGGTGGGCACATAGTAGTAATCCAGTGACGCGGCAAATTCCTTCTCCACCGTTTCATCCACGCATTTGATGGGAACTTGCTTGTACTCTGGATGCGCTGCAAAGAGTTCATCCATCATTTGGCGCGCACGCAGACAGTGCGGGCACCCCGCCATTACCATCATTAAAACTTCCTTCGCCATGTCGTCCTCCCTCACTTCATGAGATCATTTAAAAGCGTGTCATCCTCTTCGGCAATCGCCTTGCGGAAAGCTTGCAAATGCTTTTCAAAGACATCAATCGCCGAAAGAAGATAGGCCTTGTTTTGCTTAAAGATGGGTTGCCACATCGAAATCGGCGAATGGGCGATGCGGGTCATTGAGGCTAAACCGCCCCCCGCGAAACGCGCATTCAAAGCTTGGTTGCGTTCGGCTTCTTTAATGGTACGTGCCAGTGCATAAGCAAGGACGTGTGGCATGTGCGAGAGCAAGGCGGCCGTGCGGTCATGCTCTTCGGCGGTCATCGTAGCCAACACCGCACCGACCGACTTCCAAAGCTTGCTCACCTTATCCACCGCCTCAGGTGCGCTCTGTTGCGGATCAATCAAGAGAGTAAAGCGATTTCTGAAGAGATTATCAATGGCTGCATCGGGGCCGCTACGTTCGGTACCCGCCATCGGATGACAGGCAACGAATGCCGCACGATTGGGGTGATCCTTCACGGCATCCACGAGCGCCTGCTTCGTGGAGCCCACATCAATAAAGATCTGACCGGGGCGCGCTTTATCTAAGAAGCGCGGCAAGCGTTCTGCCAAGACATTCACAGGCATCGCGAGGACCACGAGGTCACATTGTTCAAGCACGGCCTCAATCTCGTCGGCGACCTCATCCACTAAGCCTAATTCCAGTGCACGTTCGGCATGGGCACGGGTACGATTCCACCCGAGAATGCGTCGCGCCAAACCAAAGGTGCGAATATCCTTTGCTAAGGAGCCGCCAATCAAGCCAATCCCAACGATGCCGACGGCATTAAAGAGTTCACCATTCATAAGCACTCACCTTCGCCAAAAGCGGTATTATTGCGCGCGCAACCTAAGTTCGCCAACCCATAAATTGCCGCCGTTTCCGCACGAAGAATGAGCGGACCTAAGGTGACCGGGAGTGCGCCACAGTCCAAAATGGTCTGCATCTCTTCCTTCGTAAAATCACCCTCAGGGCCACACCACCACCCCCATACTTGACCCTTTTGCAGAGGATTTAAGGTATCCAAGACCGGCTTTAAGGGTTGGGCTTCGGGGATTAATGCGGCAACAATTAAGGTGGTGCACGCCTTCATCAGGGGGAGGGTCGCCGAGAAGGGTTGCGGTTCGAGGACTTCGGGCACAAAGGCGGCGCCACACTGACGGGAAGCCGCCTCCACAATGCGTTGCCAACGTGCCCGTTTGGCCTCTGCTTGACGTTTATCCAACCGCACCACCGTGCGTGCACTCATCACGGGAACGATCTTTGAAACGCCCAGTTCGGTTGCCTTTTCAAGCAACCACTCCATGCGATCCCCCTTCGGGATGCAGGCAAACAGCACAGTCTCTACGGGAGCTTCCGTGGCAGAAAAGACGGGTTGTTTCGCTTCCAACGTGAGCGTGGTGGCGTTTCGGGAGACCACATGGTACAGACGCGTCTGCCCAGCCCCATCAAATGCACCCACTTCCGTGCCTTCAGTCGCACGTAGCACATGCAATAAATGATGGGCGAGTTCACCCTCTAAGACCAAAATATCCTGTTGGATCGCTTCCGTAGAAACTTGCTGTCGGTACATTATTCCACTCCGTAACGCGTAGAGAAGGCGCTCCAGATCTTCTTCAGTTGCGGATTTAAGAAGAAGGTCACCTTATTGGCAAGGGCTTCATCTACGCCATAGTACGCTTCAGCAATTGCGCACGAGATGGCCGCTTGCGTATCTGCATCACAGCCCAGGGCAATTGTTTCAAGCAAACATTCCTCAAAGGAATTCGTCGACAAGAAGGCGCTAATAGCTTGTGGCACGGAGACCCATGTTTCATCAAAGCCCACTGCTTCGGCCTCATAACGCAACTGTTCCAAATCATTGGTCAGTTCGTACCCAAAGCGTTCCGTAATCTCTGCGCAAATATCCGCCTTATCCTGTCCCTTACGTGCCAGGAAGATGGCGAGCGCAGTCGCCTGCGCACACTCAATCCCCTTAGGATGATTGTGCGAGCAGGCAGCAGTTGCCGCAGCTTCCCGCAGGACGTCTTCTACCGTGTTAAATGCCCATGCCACAGGCGACACACGCATCGCGGCACCATTGCCAAAACTATTGTAAGGAATCGGGTTCTTCTTCTGCACCCATTCGCGATAGAACATGCCACCCCACCCTGCATCGGGATACTGTTGGGCCATTTCAAAAATCACATCGCGATAAGGACGCTGTTCCAAGATTGCCTTCGCCACGGCCAAGGTCAAAATTGAATCGTCCGAAATCATACGGAACGGATGATTCAAATTAATCTTCGCAGTATTCCGTTCGGGGCAAAACTCATACGGCACCCCGCAAATATCACCCCATAAAGCACCCAATAAACACAACTTCATTCCAGTCCTCCGTTTTAGAGCGACAACACATGTGCCGCACGTTTTTCTGCAGTATCCAAACCCAGCGCCTCAAGCGTCTGTAAGTGCGACCAAAGATCGCCAGCTTGACGCGTCACATGCGCATCCGTACCCAACGACAACTGCACCCCTTCCGAGAGGCACTCCACAAAAAAGTCTAATTCAAACGCATTCTTATGATGATTAATCTCCGCGGCCACCCCTGCCTGCTTGAGCAATTTCGCCACAGGCTTGTACAAGTGGCGCGGCACTGGCCGTTTGTACCAAGGGAAGTAACGGAAAGGATGCGCCAAGATGCGAATCGGCTGCGCCAAGAGCGTCTCAACATCGCGCAACCACTTCTTTTCAAGTTCGGCATCAGAGATGGTCTTAATGTCCACATCTGCAATCTCGTGGACGGCGCCAATCAGATAATCCCAGCCCTCATAATCCTCAGGGGCTAAACAGAACTTGCCATCCTTCAAGAGATCCACCTCAAGCCCAAAGCGAACACGATCCCCCAAAAGCGGACGCACCGCGGCAATCAACTCGCGATAAGGCTTCATGCGGACATGATTTGGATCTGCCCAAGCGCGGGCGACCTCCGCCTCATCATTCTGCCACTTAAACTTTAAGGCATCCGAACCAAAGTAAAGTGCGAAGGCATGTTCAGTAAAACACTGCGTCTGCACCCCCACGGCCTGCGACAATGCAGCAGCATCCAGCAAATCAATTCCACGTCCACAATAAGCAAACTGAGTGTGCGCATGGCAATCACATAAACCAGGAGGCAACTGCAATTCGAGCGGTTCCGCATCAGCGAATGCCATAAAGGCAGTCGCCGCCTCAGGCACAGTTGCGCGAACCTCACACCGCAACCCATTTAATGCCGCCTCATTCATTAAGCGGTAATACATCTGTTGATCAAGACATCCCTGCGGCAAGATTACACAATCTGGACGCCCGACGCACAGTCGCGCCTTCTTAATCGCCTTATCTGCTAAATAAATAGCCCACGGCGATTCCACTAATGATTTTGGCAAATACAGTTCCATAATACTTCAATTATATCACATTTTCTACACACCACTACCCCCACAATCAAACAGACACAGACATCCTCGCGAAAATCCCAATGTATTCGGTGCGCCCGAAAACCCCGAATATCCCACCGACTCCTGCACACAACCGCTGAACAGAGTTGCGAAACGCACGCGCACCCCAATAAAAATCTCACGCTCGAGAAATGCTCGAGCGTGAGATTGTTTCACCTAAAATGAACCTTACTGCTCATTCGGCACAACGAATTTATAGAATGCTGCCTTTTCATTCGCCTTCGGTGTAATCTCCACCGAGACCTCACCGGCCTCAACGACTTCCCATTCGCCGTCAAGTTTGGATGCTTGCTTCACCTGAATACTGACCGTTGCCTTACCATTCTTTACCTGAATGACTGGCGCACCTAAGGCCAAAGCCTTCATCTCATCTGCCGTGAAGACCTCATCAGCCTCCAAGAGTTCCTGCTTCGCCTCATCCTTGGACATAAGGTTATTGTCAGCGATGTAATCCTGCGTCTGCTGATTTGCTTGAGCTGGCGTGAGTAACTTCTCACGTGCGACATACTTATCAAGTGCTGTCGCAGACGCAAAATAGGCAGTTACCTCTACCGCCTCTTCAGGCATCGTAAAGGTGTACGTATCAGTGGTTGCAGAAGCAACATCCCAACCGCAGAAGACAGCCCCATCATTCGGCGTCGCCGTTAAGGTGACTTCTGTATCACTCATATAGTCATCTAAGCCTGCGACAACACCCTCACCAACAATCGTTGCTGTCACGGCATATTTTACGAGGTCAACCACCTTCACCGTGCGTGTAATGGTTTTCTCTCCAGCCGTATACACCAAAGTGTGTTCGCCTAATGCACGAGGCTTCCAAACCGTCTTAAGATTCTCTTCAGACGAGAATAATGCCTGACCATCCAAGGTCAATTGTACAGTTTCCGCCCCTAAAAGCGGCAAATCTACTTGCACATATTCACTCACCTCCACACCCTCAGGAAGCGACGTCATCATAATCGGCCCACTCTCTGCCGCAACATTTAATGCCGCCATAAGCGGAAACGTTGCGCCCACCAAAAACAATACTGTCAGTACCTTTTTCATAGTTATACCTCAAATTAAATGCAATTGATTCAACCATTCCGCGCCGTTAGAAAGCACTACTGTCTTGCAGGGCATGCGAGGCGAAAGCCGAGGCCGCCGTCCGCGAACGACGGAGTGCTGCTGCCGCGATGCGACGAAGTACAGCCGTCCCCGCGGTCGCCCCAACTACCGCCGCGCGTCACACGGTTTGACCCCGAGGTTGCCCCCTTTGGATCTGTGCTCGTGAAGAGATTTCCATACCAATCCAAACACCATTCATACACATTGCCATGCATATCATAAAGCCCCCACGTATTCGGAAGATAGGAGCCGACATTTGCGTGCCGATTACCCGAGCCTCCATTGCCGTAATAGCAACCAAGTGTTGCTAAATCTGCATAAGTATTACCACCATTGTTGTACTTAGATGTCGTTCCTGCGCGACAAGCGTATTCCCATTGCGCTTCGGTCGGAAAATCAAAGGTAAGTCCCGTCTTGGTCCGAATCTTTCCCATAAAGGAATTTGCATCCACCGTTGTCACCGATGGCCAATTGTGCGTAGACGAGTCCCCTCGAATCGTATTCCAAGAAACTCGTTCCACTGGCCGTGCATCGCCTTTATAAGAAGCAGGATTGCTGCCCGTCACCAATTCATATTGCTTTTGCGTGACTTCAAAGACGCCCATGTAGAAGGGCTGACTAATCGTCACATCGTAGGAACCGTTCATCTTATAACTACCCGATTCAATTGCGCGAAGGACGAGTTTTGTCGTCTTGTACTCATCTGTCCAACCACCTTCAGGCGGGGCGGCAAGCGCTGTCACAGGATAACTCGTTGCAGAGGTTCCGCCCGAGAGATCAATCACAAGATAGGTCGGTTGACATTCCACCTTAAAGGTTACCGCCTTGTTATCCAGTCGAATGCCATCCGCTGCCATATCCCATTCAAGGCTATGACGTCCATCCGTCACAGTCGCCACTTGCGTCGTACTATACGCTTTTCCAGAGTCCACTTCAGTACAGGTCAGCAGACACCATAGATTCTCATGCGGCACGGCATCGCCTTCAATATTAAACTCCACAATCACCTTACCAAACGGCGAAATCGGCATCACCGTCAAATCCGTAATCTGCGTAACACAGAAACCAAAACCACTCATTAAGAGGGCTAATAACAATATCAACTTTTTCATATGAAACTTCCTATTCTGATTATGATTACGCCTTGACAACTTTAGGAATAAAACACTTCCGACGACAAAGCCGCTTGCCAAAAATGGAAGTCCCTTGACTTTCTGCAAACTTAACGAGCACATCTGCAGCCTCAAGGAGTAAATCAATGGTCTGTTGAGCGAACTCTGGCGAAGCCGAACCTTTTGCTCCATGAACTAAAACATGACGCAACAGAAATGCATAATTAAGAACGGGCCACCCATTACACGTCTTCAAGGTCTTCGTTGGCTTCCACGATTTTGCCGAAGTTAAGTGTGTGTCCATTAAGACTGCAAGCGAAATATTAACATTCGGCTGCACCTCCTCTTTCCAGCAATTTTTATACTTATCAAGTCCCGATAAATTCAATTTATTCAACTTTGATACTGAAGAGCTCCCCATCGCAAGAATACAACGACGCAAGCACCATTCCACATTAATTGTTGCAAGAATAACGCCGACACAATCATCTTGTTCGGCAAAGGATAAAATCTTTTTCTTGCGTTCTTCCCATGTCTCATTCACTAAAAACATCTCGTGCCTCGTTTCTTTTATTCAAAGGCACAAAAAAGGCGTGCCTCTGAATGAATTGTTCTCGAATGAGGCCTACCACAGCCTTGCCAGAAAACAAATACAAACAGAAACACGCCAGGGAATAGTCTCTAACGCAGTCTCCGCAGTATGTTTCGTTCTGGCTTTGAAGGTGGTAGTTAATTGGTCGTGTCGGGGGGAGGGTTGATTTTATGGGGTTTTGTGGGTGGTGTTCAAGAATTTGTTCAAGTTGGGTGGCAATTGGGGAATTGTCAATTTTTTGGAAGTTGATAGTTGGGGTGGATTTTAGGGATAAGTGATTGTGGGGTAAGGAGTTGTGATTGATAGATTTTTTGACAGTTGGGGGTGGAGTTTGGTATAATTTGGGCTTCTCCTAACTTACAACAACCCCGTTGGCGGCGACTGCATTGCAGCGCCGTCTTTAGTTTTGGCGGGGGGTGCCGAAGGTGATGGCCGTAATATCTACTCGAAGCGTAAGGTCGAGATTGTCAGATGCGAAGGTGTTGGAGTAGTTAATCGCGTCAGGATTGAGGGTTGGCGGGCAGAGGTCTTGGGCGTAGAGGTGGAGGGCCTTTTGCGTGGTGGGGAGGATAGCAAAGGTGATCAGTCTGCTGCGTGGATTGGGGAAAGTGACTTCTGTTTCATATTCAATCGATGAGCCGTGGCCGAGGGTGGTGTTCGCCGGGATGATTTGCTGGGGGAGTTGGATGTCTTGATAAAGCGTGGCGGGCGTGCCTTCGGGTGGATAGGTGTTCGTCCAGGGTTGACCGACTGTGAGAATGCGCAGGACGGGGGCGATTGTAGTCGGTAGCGAAGTTGAGGCCGAATCGTAGTGCACGTGCCCTGCGGCGATTTTAAGTTTCAGGTGCACCGGGCAATTAGCGGCGCCGCCAACGGTGCTGAGCCACCCTGAATCTGTCGCGTCAGCGCCTACGGCGATTTCGCTTCGGTATCGATTGCCTAAGTAAGAGATTTCGAGCGAACTAGTGGCGTGGTAATTGTAGAGATGTTCTGTTGTTGGAGAATATTGAAGCAGGCTAATCACTATGCTTGAGGTGCGCTTGGGAATGAGGAAGGCGGGATTCAACAGATCGTAGCGCGCGAGGCGATTGTTGAGGATACCGATGGAAGTGTCAAAGGATTCGAGGACTTTCTGCTTAATGGTATCAACGGTGTCTCCTGAAGTGTAGTTGGGGCCCTTGGCGGCCCATGCGTAGAGATTGAAGATGCCACTTATATTCTTGGCAGATTCATTCATGACGGGGGAACCTGCGGTGTTTTCGTAGGTATCGGTGATATTGTTTCCTGGATGCGCGTTGCCGCTGTAGTGGATTCTGTAGAACATGGGCATGTAGTGGTGCAGCAGCGCACTAGGATGCTCGAGCGCGCCGAGCATGAGCTGCGGCGCGTCGTCGGGTGTTTCGGCAGGTTTAACGATGAGACCGGCTGTTTGTGGATCTATGCGTGTGTCGAAGATGTTCATGATTCGGTATTGGGAATGACGCCTTCGGCGTGATCTTGTGCGTGGGTGAAGAGTCGGATGCGCGCAGCGTATTGATGGTTCGCGCCAACGCCCATGATGGCGTCATAGTCAAGACCTGCGTAGTCGCTTGAGGAGATTTCTTCAAGGACTTCGTACATCTTGCCTTTGGGCTTACACCACTTCTGGACGAGATAGATGCCGTCTTCCGTAGATTCAATCTGAAGTGGCCCAGGGAAGATGCCGCCGCCGCCGGAACCGTCGAAGACCTCTTGCTGGGGTTGTGGCGGTGGAAAGAGTCTCATCCGTTGGAGCGGCATGCTGAGTGCGATATCGAGGCCGTCATTGGCAATATCTTCAATCTCGCTGGCGCGCATTTCTAATTGGCGCAATTGGTCTTCAAGGTTCATGACTTACTCCAGGAATGCTCAATCACTTCAGAGTCTGTGGTTGACTCCCATTTAATGTGTTTGCGAGTGACGCCATAATACGAGTAGTAGCCGCCGCCTTCGTACTGTACATCTGGATGCAGGCAACCGTCTACCTTAGCATAAGCGCTGGCCTTGGACGAGGAAGAGACATTGGCGTCGTGCAAAACGCCACGGATATAGGTGATTGTTTCGGTGACCTTGTAGATCTTACCATTGGCGCTGACGATACGCGCATCGCCGGTAGTATTGGTAATCTCGAAGGGGTCTACCTCACGCTTAGCCTTGATTTTGCGACCTTCGTCCTGATGGAGAATTGTCGTGCAGCTGCCGTCGTACCTGCCGAACTCATTTATCGCCGCGCTGCCGGAGTGCGCCGCTTGCAGGAATGCGTCAGCTGCGGCTTTCGTTTGATTGCGAAAGGTTGTCACCTTGCGCACAGTGCCGTTCGGATCTTCAGCCAGCGTGACGGTGTACGAGGAGGCCTTGGCCTCCGTGACAACGAGCTCTTCATCTATGCAGCCGCCAGGCGTTAATGATGCAGTATGCCGCTTAACAAATCCTGCGGCGTACGCCACCTTCATCTTCGTTCCATAGATGCTCTTGTCAAGCGAGCGCGTCATCTTTTGAAGCGCGGTTTCTTCCTCCACCGTCACGGCTTGGGTCACACAGTGCTCAATAATAGAGGTCGAATCGTTGTTGTAAGTGCCGTCCGCATTCCGGCGCACAATGGTGCGCATCATTTTGCCTGACTGGAGCAAGGTGGGCGTAAAGTCTGAACCTTCGGTTGGCTGATTGACGTTTTCGACGCGCTCTTGATATTGAAAGAGGTTGTCCTCACTCTGCTTGAGCACAGTTGCCTGCGGTTTGCTTTCGGTGGTCTCGACTGTAGTATCAAAGCGGCCGCCGGGCGTCTTGCGATTGGTGGTGCGAATAACCTTCTTGGTGGCGAAGGTGGGCTGAGGGACGGATTTCTCCTGGTTCTGACTTGTCTTGCGCGTCACCTTGCTGAAGAGGTCTTCGGAGACGACAGTTTCCGTGTCTTCCACGGCAACTTCCGTGGTGGTAACGGTTTCCACGTCAGCGGTTTGATCGCCATTAAAGGTGACGCGTTTCTCTACGCGCACCCCGCCGGAAGCCGAAGAACCGGTGGCGACGCCGTCCTTTTGATTGCGTTGCAGATCGGTGACACGCTTCTCAAAGATACTCTCCGCAGCCTGCATTGCGCCGGTGGCGGGCTTGCTCTCGGTGGTCTCAACAGTGGTATCGAAGAGTCCACCGGGCGTCTTTCGATTGGTGACGCGCACAATCTTGCCTGCGGCTTGTTCTGGCAATGCTTCGGCCGCCGGTTGATTCTGTTCGGTAACGCGTTCGATTTTGGTGAATACGTCTTCGGACTTCACCACCTCCGCTTCGGGTAGCGCCTGCTCTTCGGTAATGGTGACTGTGAGGTCTGTGGTGCAATCATCATTCTTGCGTTTGGCCACGTCCACAATCACGCCACCTACGCCAGGAACGCGTTCGCCAATGCGTTCGGCAGCTTCAGCATCCACCGCAGCCTGATCACCCTGCACGCCCAACGCGGCCGACTCGCTGCGTACCTGCGTAGCATCTTGGTGGGTGACGTATTCGGGGATATCGACGGTGACGCGTTCGCGTTTGACGAGCACGCAGGAGTAGAGACCACTCTCTTCGTCACGGCGAAGGGATTCAATGCGGTGTTGTACGCCGGAGGAATCCTCCGGGAGTTCCGGAATGTTGGCCACGCCCCAATAAAAGGTGTGCGACTCCTTGTAGGTGCAGCCGTCGTGAACGACATAGGGGCCGTCAGCTTCACTGTCGCAGACATGGCGCAGGGCGTGGTAGACCTCTACCGTTTCCACGCGGTTCGTGGCAGTGGTGCGTTCGTACCAGGCATTTAGGGGCAACCATTCATCGGTGAGCGGCTTGCCGTCGAGATAAAGATCCTTGCAACCCTCCTCAGAGGAGAGGAAGGCGAGAAGCTGCTCCATGCATTCTTCCGGCGGCACGCGCGCCACGCGGATGAGGGCTTTACCCTTCACGCCATAGCGGTGTTTGACCGTGCGCCACTGTGCGTTAATGGCCCAGGAGCGGGCAATCTGCGAGAGGTGGTTAGACATGGGATTTCCTTCCTTTTTGTTATGAGTAGCGCAGGTGCGCTACTGCTCAAATCAGACAGCGGTGGGGCACTCGGCCAAACAAAAGCAGCGCAGGTGCGCTGCTGCTCAGATAAGACAGTGGTTAACGACGTGATAGCCCGGCGGGTTTGAGGCTGGAATAGGCTTCGGAGAGGCTGCACTTATGCTTGAGAGCGAACTTGATCGCCTTCGCGGCGCGCAGTTGGCGATACGGATTGTGGGGCGAGTGCATCTTGGTGCGCGCGTCCACGACTAACCGGTGCAGCGAGCTGGTGGCGAGTTCGTTCAAGCGTTGCTTGCAGAAAGTGATGGGGCGCACGTGGCGCACATTTGCTTCGTGCAGCACCCACCGGCGCATATTAGGCACAGTCTGACAGGCGAGATCTGCGAGCCGCGCGATGAGTTGGTCCAATTCATTCTTCATGGCGCAATCTCCGCTGCCGACAGTGTACCGTCATCCGCCACAGAGACGGCGAAGCGTTTACCGGAGGGCGAGCGCAAGATGAGTTTGCCCTGCACGTCAAGGTCGCCCATCACAGAGATTAAGAGCGAGACCGTATCCCCTGCCACAAGGCGATAGAAACCACTCTTGCCGCCATTCCTTGGAGCCGTGAGCGTGAGCACATCGCCTTCGAGCGTGCGCGACAACGGGGTAAGCGCGAGCCAGTTTGTTGGCGTGAGCGTCGGGGTGTACTGCAATTCCACCGCCTCTGCGTCAATACCCGAGAGCTGCGCCGTCAGCGTGACCGTCTCGGAGCCAACGTCCAATTGCGTCACGGTGATCGTGCCGTCTACTGCGTCATTCGCCGTTATTGTGGCGGCCGCTACAATGGCAGGTCTGCGCCCCGCATAGAAGGTCAACCCATTGCCCGCAGGCGTGATAGCCGACCCCGCCTGTTGGTCGACGATAATCGCCTGGCCATTGAGATTCACCGGTTTTGCGGCTGAGAAGTCCGCCCAATATTCGGCGGTGCGCCCATTGAAGTGTTCGACCGCACTTTGGCGCAGACGCGAGAGATTCACCCAACCGAGCGAGTCCTTGACAATCACATCGCGCTGGCACAAATCAATCTCACGCAAGCCGACGCTTGGCGTGACAGCCAGACGCGTGATTTGCCCAGCGGTCACATTAAGCGTGGCGACATTGCCCTCAATTGACACGGTGACCGTGGCAGACGGAGGCGAGAGCGATCCCGACGGCGCATAGGCTTCGTACTCCACATTGCCAATCGTAATCTTGTGAATCTGTGTTATCGTAATCACACCCACGCCATAGACTGCTTCGCCATTCTCAAGCTCCGTGACCGAACCCGTGGAGCCGATATCCAATTGTTCTGCCGGGAAAGGCGTGCACGCCGTGAGGCGAATCGCGTCAGGATCCACCACCGGCATCGCCAGTCCATAACGGCCAACGAACGCACGTACCGTGCCCTCTTCGTTCACCGCGTAGACCAATTCCCCATCGGGCGGCGCAGCTACTTGATTCTGCGCAGTTGAGGTTTCGCGCAAAAGCGCCGTGGCAGAGAGTCTGCCTGGCACAAGGGTCAATAACACAAGAGAGAAACATAAGAAGAGCTTCATCACAATTTCCTTTCAAATTAAGGCGCACTGATACGCTTGAGCGACTCCGTGCCGCCCGAACGCGTCTTGATCAAATCGTCGAGAATGTTGCAGGCCTTGATCATCGAAGGCCCACTACCTGCCGTCCAGAAGGTAGAGAGGAGCACCGGTTCGCCCTCGTGAATCATCATCACTGGGCGGCCCGAATCGCCGCCATAAATGAGCGCACACGCAGGCGGCGACAGCGTCGCCAAGAGATCGGCACGCGTGCGTTCCGGCGTGAAGCTGCCAATCGAGTAGGCACCCCCATCAGGATGAAGCAACTCGCCAAAGGAGAGATAACCATTCTGCGTGACTGCGTAGCACGCGACGCCAGTCAAATCGCTGCGATAGTAATGCTCCCAGGCCGAACGATCCAGCACTGACGGAATGCACGTCTCCGGAATCGTGCCATTGTCAAACTGCCACACCCAAATGTCGGCCAAATCTGCATCGCGAATCTCCGACTCCGAGTACCCTCTCTGACGCGCCCATTCAACCAGGGAAATCCCATACGTGCCCGACACGGTGACGCTCGCGCCCTCTGGCGTGCGGAAGGTCGCCGTCTTCGCCTGCGCTGGAGACCAGTGCGCAGCCGTCACAGCGAAGTGCGGAGCCACCGCCACGGCATCAGGCCCCCACGCGCGAGAGGGTTCCACCTGGCAGAAGAAGCGCGGAGCCAATGGCGCCGTGGAAAGCGGTGCGCCGGAAGCGTCAAAACACAAGTCGCCAGTGGCCACTGCGGCGGTAATGCCACTCTGCACCGTGGTCGACGTATCACGCGTCTGCAAGGCCGCAAGTATCGCATCATTGGCAGTAGCACGCGCCGTTCCTGGCACATCTGCCAAGTAAGCCTGTTCGACCGTCGTCGACTTCTCCTTAGCGCGAATCGAGAGATAAGCCGTGCGCATACGGCCGGTGTCATCCGTGGCACTGACGCGATAGAGGCCTTCAGCCTCTGCCGTCACGAGCGCGCTCTGCGCGTTATCGCCACGTGTGATCGTCGCACCCTCACACGCAAAGTTCACCGTTGGGGCTGGCTGCGCCACGTCCAGCATTTCGAGCGACACCATCTTCGCAGCGGCCGACAGCGTAGAAGAGGTCGCCGTGCCAATCACCTGCTGCACGTTGTTCGTCCACACCACGACAGAAGAATCAATCACCGCATACTCCTCAGCAGGCGTCACGGCGAGCGTCCAATCCCCCGGCGAAACCCAACCCGTGTCGTCAGAACTATCAGACGCGCCACCGCCCGCCTCCAAGGCATCCACACGCGCCTCAAGGGCTTCGGTGACAGAGGTCGTCGGAACGTTATGCAGGCCATTTTCGGAGGCGGCTCCATCAAAGCCAATCTGTAGCGTTGAGGTCGTCGAATCGGAATAAACGTAAAGCGATACGTCATTCTGATTCAGGCAGACGCCGCTTATCTCTCCTCGCAATGTTGCGCCACCCCCTAAGCCGTCTAAATCACTCTTCAGTGCGAGCTCAGCCTCCGCGCCATCGGCCACGCGCGACCAGGGCATTTTGATTTGCTTGGGCGCGTAAGTTCCCTCCCAAATCAGGTGGCCATTCCAGAAGATTGGCGAGTTCTCAAAGCAAGGAATCGCCTGCGGCAAAAGCGAAGCGGTGGCGCCGGTATTCTTCGGCAAGAGTGGCTGCACAAAGGTGGTATCACCGCCGAGTGCTGCCAAACGCTCACTCTGCCACACCACACCCGCCATGAGGTAAGACGTGTCATTAGCCTTCGCCAAATCCCACGGCAAGAGTAAGCGGTGACTCCAGACCGTCTCATCGTCGCGCGAGTCGCGCGAAAAGCCGCTCACTTCGTGAATATCTTGCCCGTGATTATGTAAGCGCGGATAACCTTTGTAGAACTGGCCTTCACCCTCGGCCACCCGTCGTGGCCCAAAGAAGGTGTCTTGTTCGCCAAAGCCCACATTGCCCTTCCAGACCTCGGTGTGGCCACCGCTCTGCTGAAGAGTATCCAAAGCCGCTTTGATTACCTTATTCTGCACAGGATTGGTAGAGGTGGCGTTAAGCGACGAATCAATCGCCTTAGGCAAAACATAACGACTCCATTGGCCGGAACCATAGGAGTCTACCTTCACACTAATACTCCCATGGTTGCTACCACTCACCACAAAGTCAACAGCATTCCCCTTTCCGTCAGTCACTGCAAAACCATCCAAGCCCGAACCGTAGATCGCGGCCACGCCGACGGCACCATCTTCGCTGTAAGAATTGGGTTCTGCATTCCACGGCAACGTCATCGTTGTCGCGCCATCCGAACTCGTAAATGTCGTCGTTTCATCAATCGTTGTCACACCTCCTTCGCCGGAGTTGTCGCCGCTACTGAATGGCGCATAGTCCAGGACGATGCGCGGACTCCACGCGGCCCGCGAACTGCTGATCGTGGGCGACGCCGGAAGTTCATACTGCAAGCCACCAGCAAGGTCAATGGTTTGGAAGGAGAGTGAGCCGTTACTCGTGCTCGCACCAGCCTCGCTATGATTCACCCAGACGATTGCGATCTCTTCGTCAGCGGAGGGCGGCGCCACTCCGTCAATGCTGGCCATTTCCCAGGCTAATTCGCTTCCGCCGCGCACATCACTCCACTTGCGCGGCGTTTTAGCCTGAGCTGCGACAACCCAAGCGCCATTCACATTGCGCAACAGACGCGCCCACAGCGAGACACTGGCATTCTGGTTGCCACTGGCCCGCGTCAAGACCGCCACGCGCCCAACAACCACAGCTTCACCCGTTGCGCCCAATGCCCTCAATGTGCCACGATAGCCGTAGCAATCGGCATTGTTGGAAGGTGCCGCCGGTGCGGTGCGCAGAAACGGCACTTTCCCTTCG
>JAEIGA010003343.1_pt1 | contig 25171 bp, 22 predicted proteins | sample 9270691 | NCBI WGS metagenome assembly JAEIGA01 (sample SAMN17057246, study PRJNA624740) | gut metagenome | biome: biome; isolation source: fecal sample | host: Bos grunniens | place: China: Xizang | collected 2019
CTCAGCCAGGTGGTTGAGACAGTAGAGGATCATTTCTCTAAGTTCCGTATCTCTGATGCGCTCATGACTATCTACAAGTTCTTCTGGGATGACTTCTGCGCATGGTACCTTGAGGCTGTAAAGCCTGCATACGGTGCTGGAATCGACAAAACTACATACGACGCTACAATTGGCTTCTTCGATGCTCTTCTCAAGATGATTCATCCAATCATGCCGTTCATCACTGAGGAACTCTGGCAGAACATGGCTGAGCGCAAGGAAGGTGAGACCATCATGAATCAGCGTTATCCACAGGCCAAGGCTTACGATGCTGAATTCATCGCAGCATTCGAGATGGCTTGTGAGGCTGTTGCCGGTGTACGTAACATCCGCCAGAGCAAGAACCTTTCACCACGTGAGGCTCTCGATCTCAAGATCAAGGGTGCTTTCCCGGCTGAGGTTCTTCCTGTGGTTGTGAAGCTTGCTAATGTAACAGTAGGCGAGGCTGAGGGCGACATGTCGACAGCTCAGAGATTCATGGTGAGAACAGTCGAGATGTTCGTACCTCTCACTGGTCTTATCAACGTTGATGAGGAGATTGCAAAGCTCGAGGCTGAGCTCGCATACCAGCAGAAATTCCTTAACAGCGTACGTGGAAAGCTCTCCAACGAGCGCTTTGTTGCCAATGCGCCAGAGGCTGTTGTTGCTGTTGAGCGTAAAAAAGAGGCTGACTCGCTCTCGAAGATAGAAAGTATCACTGCTGCGCTTAATGCATTGAGAAACAACTGATAAAACATAGTTGTTAAGGGTGTTAACATTTTTGTTATGTCAAAATTTGAGCATTTTTTAGACGTACAGTACTATGAAACTGACCAGATGGGCATAGTCCACCACTCAAACTACATCAGATATTTTGAGTCCGGTAGAACGGCTATGCTCAGGGAGGTCGGTCTGCCGATGCAGAAGATAGAAGAGGCAGGTTTCATGATGCCGATTACGGCGGTTGAATGCAAGTATAAGATACCTGCAAAACTGGGGGATACATTGAAGATCGTTACAGTAATGAACGAGATGCCAAGAGCACGACTGACTGTAAACAGCGAGGTCTTCAACCAGGATGGCCAGTTGCTTTGTACCGGATCGGTGACTATGGGATTCATTGACGTGGCGACTCGTAGGCCTATCAGATGTCCTCAAATGCTTCTTGACATATTCGCAGAACATATAAACAATTGATATTATGACTACATTGTATTTATTGCCACTCGCTATCGGAATGTGGGAGTGGGTGATTATCGCTCTAGTAGTTCTTCTTTTATTCGGTGGAAAGAAGATTCCAGAACTTATGAAAGGTATGGGAAAGGGCGTTAAAGCCTTCAAGGACGGTATGAATGGCGTCGAAGAAGAAGTGAAGGATATCAAGAAAGACGTTGAGTCTGAAAAATAATCAGAAACAGTGTCGGATTCTGGTGAAATGACGTTCTGGGATCACCTGGATGTCCTTAGAAAGAGCATATTCCGTATTGTCGTAGTTGTATTGGCGGCAGCTATAGGTCTGTTTGCTTTCAAGGACTTTCTGTTTGATGGTTTGATCCTGGCTCCTTCCAGAGGGGATTTCTTTCTCTATAAATGGATTGGAGCTGATTTTTCTTTGTCGCTTGTCAATATTGAAGTGACGGCCCAGTTCATGATTCACATGAAGATGGCATTCTTATGCGCTATAGTCCTGACCTTTCCTTATGTGATATTTATGGTCTGGCGATTCATAGCACCGGCACTATATGAAAATGAGAAGAAGAAGGTAGGTAAGGCCTTCCTGTTCGCTTCAGCGTTGTTTTATGTCGGTGTAACAATCGGATATGTGCTGATATTTCCCTTGATGCTGAACTTTTTTGCTGATTATCAGGTCAGCGCGGCAGTTCCGAACATGTTCTCGCTCTCATCATATATCTCTTTGCTGACATCTATGGTGCTTACATTCGGCATTGTCTTCGAATTCCCCACATTGGTGGCTCTGCTTTCTGCACTTGGGATACTCAAGAGGGAATGGATGAAGAAGTACAGAAGACATGCCATATGTATAGTTGTTATTCTGGCGGCAGTTATCACACCATCCGGAGATCCGTTTTCGTTGGCAGTAGTAGCTTTGCCTTTATACCTTCTCTATGAATTCAGCGTATTCATATGTAAGCCTGAGAAGGTTAAAACAATTGAAAATTAATACTTTATGATATCTATAAATAATCTGACAGTTGCTTACGGAGGCTTCACTCTGCTGAATGAAATCAATTTTCATATCAGCGAGAGCGACAAGATCGGACTTGTCGGTAAGAATGGTGCCGGAAAGTCCACCATTCTGAAGCTGATCTGTGGCCTGCAGAGCCCTACAAGTGGAAAGGTGGCTGTGCCGGGAGGTGTGAAGATAGGATATCTGCCTCAGATTATGGAACATCATCGTGGCCGCAGCGTCATAGATGAGGCGATGACAGCCTTTGCTGACATGTTCGCTTTGGAACATGAACTCGAGAAAGTAACGCTGGAACTTGCTGAGCGTCAGGATTATGAGTCTGATGCCTATCATGACCTGATCGTCAAGATGAATGAGATCAACGACCGCCTGGCATATAATAGATCTGACAATCCTCAGATGCTTGCTGAAAGGACCCTTATGGGACTCGGATTCAAGTATGAGGAGCTGCAGAGGCCTACAGAGACATTCAGCCAGGGCTGGAACATGCGTATCGAGCTCGCGAAGATCCTTCTCTCGAAGCCCGATGTCCTGTTGCTTGACGAGCCGACAAACCATCTTGATATTGAATCAATTGAATGGCTGGAGGGCTATTTGAAAGACTATAGAGGATCGCTGGTGCTTATCTCCCATGACAGGAAGTTCCTCGACAATGTCACAAACAGGACTGTCGAGATCATGGTGGGGCGCATCCATGATTATAAGGTTCCTTATAGCAAGTACTTGGAACTCAGGCGTGAACGTCTTGCCCAGCAGCAGGCTGCATATGAGAACCAGCAGAGGATGATCGAGAAGACCGAGGAGTTTATCGAGAAGTTCAGATACAAGCCGACAAAGTCAAATCAGGTGCAGTCGAGAGTTAAGCAGCTGGAGAAGCTTGAGAGGATTGAAGTCGATATTGAAGACAGGTCGACTTTGGCTGTGAAATTTCCTCCAGCACCGCGTTCTGGAGACATCGCATACAAGTCGGTGGACATGAAGGTCGGATATGGGGAGAAGGTTGTTTTCCAGGATGCTCAGATCGAGGTCCGCAGAGGTGAGAAGGTTGCCCTCGTAGGACGAAATGGAGAGGGTAAGACCACTCTTATGCGCGTGATAATGAATGAGTTGGATCCGATGGCAGGCGAGTCTAAGGTCGGATACAACGTCAATATAGGATACTACGCTCAGAATCAGGAGGATATCCTTGATAAGGAGGATACGGTGTTCGGCACCTTGGACCGCGTTGCAGTCGGTGATATCCGTCTGAAGCTCCGTGATATTCTTGGAGCATTCCTGTTCAAGGGGGAGGATGTGGATAAGAAGGTGGCAGTGCTTAGTGGTGGAGAGCGTGCTCGCCTTGCGATGGCAAAGCTCATCCTCAAGCCATACAACCTTCTGGCGCTCGACGAGCCTACGAACCATATGGATATCCGTTCGAAAGATATTCTGAAGCAGGCACTTAAGTCTTATGACGGTACCTTGATCATCGTGTCGCATGACCGTGATTTCCTTGATGGCCTTGTGGACAAGCTTTATGAGTTCCGCGACGGAAAGGTGAAGGAACATCTTGGAGGTGTTCAGGACTTCCTTGAACGCAGGAAACTGGAGAATCTTTCTGAGCTTGAAAGACACAACAAGGCGGCTGTTGTCGAGAAGCCTGTGGAGGTTGTTCAGAAGAAGGAAGAGGCAAAACAGGAGTACCAAGCTAAGAAATATCTATCTAAAGAGGAAAAGAAGATTAAGAATCGTATCTCATTCTTAGAGAAGAAGATAGAGGAGTACGAAGGAAAGATGGCTGAGATTGAGGCGAAGTTGGTGAATCCAGGCCCGGGTGATGATGTGATGGACTTGACGAGGGCTTATCTGGAGAATAAGAGGGAGCTGGACTACAAGATGGAAGAGTGGTCGGAGCTCAATGAAAAACTCGAAACAATGTAAAATCTTAAAGGCTGTATGCCTGATGTGTGGAAGAGGCATTTTCGCACCCCCGCGTAGGGGGAGGGGCCCACGAAGTGGGAGGGGGCCTCTGGAACACACAGGCATCAGACTGATTAAGCTAATATGTTAATATTATGGAAGAACAGAAAATGCAATACTTGTTTGGAATGCATCCTGTGCTGGAGGCAGTCAAGGCTGGAAGGAAGTTTGACAAGGTCCTCCTGAAGCAAGGCCTTGAAGGTCCTCAGTTCAGAGAGTTGATGGAACTTCTCAAGGAAAATGATATTCAGTTCCAGTTTGTTCCTGCAGAGAGACTTAATAGAGCAGTACGTGGCGCCCATCAGGGTGTGCTTGCGTATATCTCCCAGATAGATTACGTTGATATAGAGCAGCTTGTGAATAATGCTCTTGGCAGCAGTGAGAATCCTCTTCTTGTGATTCTTGACGGAGTGAGTGATGTCCGTAATCTTGGAGCGATTGCCAGAAGTCTTGAATGTGCAGGAGGTCAGGGCATCATTGTACCAGCCAAAGGTGGTGCAGCGATCAATGCTGATGCCGTCAAGGCCTCTGCCGGAGCTTTGATGAGAATGGATACCTGCAAGGTTCCGAACCTGCGCGTTGCTGCTTATTACTTGCAGCAGAGCGGTTTCAAGCTCATAGCTGCTACTGAGAAGACAGATAATCTTATCTACGATGTTGACATGACAGGCCCTTGTGCCATTATCATGGGCTCGGAAGGCAAGGGAATCTCTCAGGCAATGCTTGATCTGGCAGATGCTAAAGCCGCTATCCCTATGGCTGGCGAGATAACATCGCTGAATGTCTCTGTTGCCTCTGCTATTCTTATGTATGAGGCTGTAAGACAGCGTATTGGAAAATAACCCATTAAATAATAATACTATGAAAAAGTCATTGGTTTTCATCATTGCATGCCTGCTTTGGGGCTCAGTTGCCTATGCGCAGCCGCAGAAATTGATAGAGAAGGACTTTGAGAAATTCTCTACTGTAAAGGTAGAAGACAAGTTTGATGTGAAGATGTACACTTCTGACAGGTACTCTGTCCGCATTAACGTTGACGAGAGGATCGCCGCTCATGTGCAGGCATATGAAAAGAACGGAACTCTGTATTTGATCCTTGATGAAAAGGGTTATACAAAGGAGTTGAAGAAGCAGCTGAAACAGAAGGGAGCCGCTCAGCCTGTTCTTGAAGCTGAGATTTATATGCCTGAGGTTAAGTCGTTAATATTCAGCGACGATGTCTTTGTTAGATATTGCGATGAAATCAGATCTGACAACTTTACCTTGACCGCTTCTGATGATGCAAAGATCCAGCAGCTCAGGGTGTCATGTTCTACTGCAGAAATCAATGTTTCAAGGAATGTTGTACTTATTGCAGAGATGTCCGTTGCAAGCAAGCTCTATCTTGAGGCGAAGAATTCAAGCAAGGTGTCTCTCACTCAGAATGGAGGAAATACCTTCATGGAACTTGACGGTTCTGCTTATGTAGACATGAAGGCATCAGTGCAGGCTATTGAAGTTCTGGCTTCTTCTGGAGCAGAATCTCATATTTCCGGTACAGCTTCTGTGCTGACTGTGAATGCTTCAGGACTTTCAAGGACAGATGCTGAACTTCTTGAGGTAAAGGAAGGTCAGATGACTCAGACAGGTTCTTCTAAATGCCATGTCAACATCACTGAAAAGATGAAGGTGAACCTTACAGGTGGTTGTATGCTTACATTCAAGCGTGCTCCATCAATTGAGGTTGAGAGAATCGTAAACTCTACCCTCATCAAGGCTGACGATCCAAAGAGAAAGTAATGTTTCTGCTTGATTCACATTGTGATACACCGTCACAGATCCTTCGTCTGAGGGATCTGGCAGTAGATAATGAATATGCACACGTCGACTTCCCCAAGCTTCGCAGAGGGGGAGTCGACGGTGCCTTTTTTGCGTTATATACGCCGGCTTCACTGTCTGAAACCGAGTCTTATGTGTATGCCTCGAAGCTTCTGGAAGGTGTGCGCAGGGTGCTTAAGTTCCATAAAGACAAGGCCAAACTTGCTACATGCCGTTCAGAGGCATACAAGAATCAGTCTGACGGTTTGTTTTCAATATTCCTTGGACTGGAGAATGGAGCTGCTATCGGTAAGGAGATAGACCGCCTGTATGAATTTTACGACGCAGGCGTGCGATATGTCACGCTGTGTCATTCCCGTGACAACCAGATATGCGATTCCTGCGCCCAGGGCGGCACATGGAAGGGGCTGAGCCCTTTTGGAAAGGAGCTTGTAAGGCATATGAACCGTATGGGGATGCTGGTGGATGTGTCGCATATTTCCGATAATTCGTTCTATGACGTGTTGGCGACCTCTTCTCGTCCAGTTGTTGCCACACATTCGTGCTGCAGGGCATTGTGTGATCATCCTCGCAACATGACAGATGACATGATCCGCGAACTTGCTGCTGCCGGTGGAGTCATCCAGATCAATTTCTATCCATTGTTTCTTGACGGCGGCTTCAGGTCTGTCCTGGAATCATCCGGAATCATGGAAGAAGGGGAACGCATTGAGGCTGAATTCATTGCGGATCCCGCAAGCTCAACAAAGAGAGCAGCATGGAACAGGGTGCAGGACCAGCTGACAGCCCTTGAACGTCCCTCATTCAGACTTATAGCAGACCATATAGATCGTGTTGTTGAGCTGGTCGGCATTGACCATGTCGGCATCGGATCCGACTACGACGGCATCGAAGTAACTCCGTCTGGTATGGAAGATATCTCCAAAATGCCTCTTCTGTTTGAGGAATTACGCTCGCGAGGCTACTCTGAGTCCGACCTCTCCAAAATCGCCTCAGAAAACTTCTTCCGCATCCTGGGCTAAAGTTCTATATAAAGATGCCATTTAACCATAATTACTGCGTTGGAAAAGTTTTCAGCCGAGTAAGAGGGGGAGGATCAGTGGTGCTTGCGGGTGTTCTGGTGCATTACGACTACTGTGACGGCGATCAGGATGAGGGTGATGCCGATCAATGACCTTAAGTACAGGTGTTCGTTCAGGAATGCTACTCCGAGAATCACTGCCGTAACTGGTTGAAGGGCTCCTAGGATTGAAGTTAGAGTCGGGCCTATCCTTCGAACTGCTTTAACGCCAGTGAAGTTTGAGACCATTGTTGACCATAGGGCCAGGCCAAGGATGTATAGCCAGCTCTTACCGTCTGGAATCATGCTCAGACTGCCTTCGAAGACCAGGGCGCAGATAATGAAATAGACTGCACTCAGAAGCATGACCCATGTAGTGAACTTCACGACTTCTATCTTATCAGCTCGCAGTCTTTTCATCAATATGTAGTAGGCTGCAAAGCTTACGGCAGAGATGAGTGAGCAGACCAGTCCCAGGGTGGTGTCTCCGCCAGGGACAACAAGGCTGTCGCCTGAAGCCAGCAGATAGACTCCAAAAATTGATACAACGATAGCTCCAATATCAATAAGTGATTTGTGTTCTCCGAAGAAGAACATCATGCAGAGGGCAACTATCACCGGATACATGAAATTTATCGTAGAAGCAATACCGCTTGATATGTTTGCATATCCGATGAGAAGCGTTACGGAGGTTATAGCTCGCAGGGCACTAAGGAGAATTATCTTCCATGTCTCGTCCCAAGAGTTGGGGAGAAGAGTCTTCTTTTTGCAAAAAGCATATATCATCAGGACTATTCCTGCGATGCCCCAACGATAGGAAAGTATGTCAAAATTAGTAAGCCCTACTGCAATCAACCCAAGGCTGAAAAGGGGGGAGAATCCGAATGATGCAGAAGATAGAATGGCATAAAATATACCATTCAACCTGATTCGTTTCTTCTTTTTCATGTATTTTACATCATGTGGATTCATTCTGGTTAAATTTCTTTAATAAATTAATAATCAGTGATTTAGCTAATTTATAAATCTTTCTTATTGTTTACAAGTGTTATGTAACAAAAATGTTTCTACTATAAACAAAAATGTTTTGCTCGTTGATTTTTAATTATTTAACTCGTTAACAATAGTTACCCTTAGTAAATTGAGTGCATTGGCTGCAAATCGCTCAATATTGCGTGATCTGTCACCTTTGAACTGCATCCGATAGGTCTTTGTTCCCCTGATCGAACTGACTCCGATCCATACTGTTCCAACCGGTTTAGCTTCACTTCCTCCTCCCGGTCCGGCTATTCCTGATGTCGCGACAGAGAAGTCACTGCCTGTGATTCTGCGTACTCCTTCTGCCATTGCTGCCACACATTCGCTGCTTACAGCACCATGCTTTTCTATAATTTCCGATGGTACCCCCAGTACTCCGGTTTTGACGCTGTTTGCATAAGACGTTACGGAACCTAGGAAATACTCTGACGAGCCAGGAACTGATGTAAACATGGCCGCAATGGTACCTCCTGTGCATGATTCTGCCGCGCTGACAGTCTTTCCGTTTGCGGCCAGCAGGCGGCCGATGCACTCCTGAAGCGTGTCATCCTGCTCCGAGTATAGGTTTTCGCCTAAAATAGGCCTTAAACGGGCCAATTCGGCCTCAATACGGGCTTCTTCGTCCTCGCGTATGCCTCCGTATATGGAAAGTCTTAAACGGACACCTGTGAGGGCATTGGGAAGATAGGCCAGGTGCATGTCTTTGGGCAGACTGTCCTCCCATGGCTCTATGAGTTTGGAGAGGGCCGACTCGGCAATACCGAATGTCATGACAGTCCTGTGGTAAATGTCTGATATAGAATAGTTTGACTTGATGTCTTCAAGTATGTCATTCAATGCACCGATGGCCTCGAATGGTACACCTGGAAGGGCATACAACGTTGCTTTGTGGCCAAAACGCTCCTCAGGGAAGTCGAATACCATTATCGGGGCTGTGCCCAATTTGTTGGGGATAACCTTGCAAGTGTCTGGAACTGAGGCTTGTGCAATATTGATGTCCAGAAGGTCAAGGCCGCGTGAGCTAAGGATTCTGCGTATGATCTCCAGCTGCGCTTCGTCAGTCCTGTAACCCTTGGAACCGGAAAGTTCGGCAAGAGACGCCTTGGTAATGTCGTCTTTGGTTGGGCCAAGGCCACCAGTGACGATGACTATATTGTTTCTACGTAACTCACCTTCCAGGCCGTTGATGATTGCATCGTGGTCGTCTCCTATGGACAACATCTGTGTTACCTTGATACCCAATGAGTTAAGGGCTCTTGAAATATGCGCCGAGTTGGTGTCGGTGATTTGTCCGATGAGGATTTCATCGCCAATTGTACATATGGAAGCAGTAGTCATTTTATTCCTTTGGAGTCTGATTTGCCTGATTTTTCTCGAAATGCTTGATGATCTTCTTGACAAGTGCCGGACCTTCGTAAACGAATCCAGAGTAAATCTCTACAAGCGATGCACCGGCATCAATCATATCCTGCGCGTCAGCTCCTGACATGATTCCGCCCACTCCGATAATCGGCAGCTTGCCCTCTGATTTTGTATGAATATATCTTACGAGTTCCACATTTTTATGGTGTACAGGGGCTCCTGACATGCCTCCGTTGCCGATTTTTTCAATCTTTTCCTGATCGATGGTGAGTCCTTCACGGCTTCTTGTGGTGTTGCCGGCTACTATGCCGTCGATTCCGGAACGAAGGCAATAGTCGATGATATCGTCAAGCTGCTCCTTTGAAAGATCTGGAGAAACCTTGAGCAGGATTGGTCTGTATGTGTCGAAATATCTTCTCAGATCCAGGAGCCTGTCTACGATATCTGAAAGGAAGGAAATATCCTGTAATGATGTGAGTCCCACCACATTAGGGCAAGAGACATTGACGACGAACATATCGACGAAGTCGTAAAGAAGACCAAATGCCTGTTCGTAGTCTTTTGCTGCGTCGTCATTGATGCTGCTTGTGTTTTTAGAGATGTTTGCTGCTACGATGACGTTTGGACGCTCCTTCTTGAGGTGTTCTACAGCATTCTTGACACCCTTGTTATTGATACCGAAGCGATTGATGATTGCTTTGTCTGCAGGCACTCTGAAGCATCTTGGCTTAGGATTTCCATCCTGTGGCTGAGGAGTCAATGAGCCAATCTCAACAAATCCAAAGCCGAAATTCGCCATATCGTTATAGAATTCGCCGTTCTTGTCCAGTCCACCGGCCAGTCCGACCGGGTTCGGGAACTTGATACCGAAGACCTCCTTTTCAAGAGACGGAGACTTACGCTTATATAATGCTCTCATTATTGAACGTGCGAAAGGTACATAACGCATGAATTTCAGGGTAGAGAAGATCATGTTATGAGCAGTCTCCGGATTGAAGCAGAACAATATCGGCTTTAAAATATGCTTGTACATAGTTGTAGAAATTTTAGATGCTAAACATACAAAGATAATAAAAAAATGCACTGCATTGCAGCGCATTCGTATTTATGTGTGGAATTTGATTACATTTCCTGGAATGTACCATCATCAAACATTATTATAATTTTAGATACATTTCTTTGTTTTACAATAGTTTGAGTAACTTGTTTTAAAGTATTGATTTCGGTCGACGTTTGCGCAGAAGTGTCAGCTGCAGGCATCTGTGTGGCAATATTGGATTCTGGAGCGGGTTCATATGGCTCCTCCAGATCATAATCATTAAAGAGCAGGTCTGAAGGAATGTGATCCGGTTCAGGAGCAGGGGACATGACAGGAGCTGCTGCATCCTTATACATTTTGCCCTTGCCGAGCATCAGCCATTCCATATTCAGGTGAGGGTAGGAAAGCATTATTGCACGCATGAATTCGTAGCTAGGGTTATTGCGTCCGGACAGAACGTGAGATACGCTTGCGCGTACAACCTTGATTGTGTCTGCGAATTGTGACTGAGAGATGTTTTCAGCTGCAAGGAACTGCTTGAGTCGAGTGTTCATAAATGTAATGTTTGATGTTACAAAAGTAACGATAAATTTTTATATATGCAAGATGGTCTGCTGTTAAATCTTGTAACGGGGAGGGGAGTCAGCACAGGTTTTAAAGCTATTCATCACTTTATATAATTATATATAACTACCTGATTATTCCTATATTATGTAATGGAATTATCTATATTTATGCCGTAAAAAGGCAAAAATGGTCGATTTTAACCGCAGTTACCTAAATGATATTATGCACTACTTACAATAAAAGTATATAATTATGCTGATTATTAATAAGTTACAATAATCGAAAATATGTAATAAGTTTTATTTATGTTACAATAATTAAGATTACAAAAATTTACACACGAGAATGTAAACCGAGTGCTAAATTTTACAAATGTATAAATGTAAACAAATAAATGTAATCAAATTTTGTAAACAACATTTGTAAACAGGATAATCTTGTATCACAACCTGGAATGAGTCTGAGTAAATTTTCAGATACCGTGAGAAATGTATATTTTTGTACAAAATATACACAGTTAGGAAAAACAAGATTCTCAGAATGATACCTGAAATACATATCGAAGACTATAACTACCCTCTCCCTGACGAAAGGATTGCAAAATATCCTCTTTCCCAGAGAGACTCCTCAAAGCTTCTCTGCTATAAGTCAGGCGAAGTGACTGAAAACAGATTTGCAGATCTTCCGACGTTACTTCCTTCAGACCATCTTATGGTGTTCAATGACACTAAGGTCGTGCCTGCCCGACTGCATTTTCAGCGTCCTACAGGTGCCCATATCGAGATATTCTGTCTTGAGCCGATACTTCCTGAGGAATATGTGAGCATGTTTGCGGTGACTGAAAGATGTCGCTGGAAGTGTATCGTGGGCAATGTGAAAAGATGGAAGGATGATCTTCTGCATCTTTATAACCCAGACCAGGACCATGAGGTAGAGGAAATGGGGCTTAGGGCTGCCTTGATTGAGCGTCAGGGCGAAACATCCATCGTGGAATTCACTTGGTCAGACGGTTCACCTTTCTCAAGGGTTCTCGAGGTCTGCGGTAATATTCCTATCCCTCCATATCTCAATAGAGATACTGAAAGCATTGATCTTGAGCGATATCAGACCCTTTACGCAAAATACCGTGGCTCTGTTGCTGCTCCAACAGCGGGCCTTCACTTTACAGAGGCGGTGATGGAGGCGATAAAGGCCAAGAATATAGAGATTCAGACTGTGTGTCTTCATGTAGGCGCCGGTACCTTCCTTCCTGTGAAGAGTTCTCTCGTGTCTGAGCATACCATGCACCGCGAGCCTTTTGTGGTGACTGTGGATTTTCTCAGGAAACTGCGTGATAGCATTGGGCGCGTCATTGCTGTCGGAACAACCTCTGTCCGAACTTTGGAGTCACTTTATTATATAGGTATCAGCTGCATCGAGACAGGTGAGCCGAAGGATGTCGACCAGTGGACGCCATATGCCCGCTCATACGAATATACCGTTTCTGAAGCTCTTCAGGCCTTGATTGATTATATGGATGGACATCAGATGCTGAGTCTGCAGATCGGAACGCGCATAATTATCGTTCCGGGTTATGAGTTCAAGGTAGTGAATGTCCTTGTGACCAACTTCCATCAGCCTCAGAGCACGCTCCTCCTGCTTATCTCCGCTTTTGTGAAAGGTGACTGGCACCGCATATATGACTTTGCTTTAGCCAATGACTTCCGTTTCCTCAGTTACGGCGACAGCTCCGTATTGTTCCGAAGGTAGAATAATGTTTGATTTATTACTTTTGTTTTCATATATTTGCATATTATACTAAACTAAACCGTAATAAACCTATGATAGATTTAACAGAATTCGAGGGCATCAGTCCGTATAATGACGAAGAAGCATCGGAGGCGTTGAGCAAACTTGCTGAACATCCGGCTGTGGCTATGGTGTCGCAGAAGCTCTTCCCGAATGAAGCTCCTGATTTCCTTAAGAATATATTGAAGCAGATCAAGACAGTTGATCAGTTCCAGGAGATTGTCATGGCTAAGTTTGTACGCTGGGCAATCGAGAATACCGCTCACAACTTCTCATATGACGGAATCGGTAACATCGATCCAGAGAAGCGATTCCTTGCATTGTCAAATCATCGTGACATCATTCTTGACCCGGCGATCACACAGCTTGTTCTGTATATGAACGGCATTCCGATGACTGAGATTGCTGTGGGTGACAATCTCATTACCAGCAAGGAAGTCGAGTATATGATCCGCTCAAACAGAATGATCAAGGTGATCCGCGGTGTGTCTGCCCGTGAGCTCTATCTGTCGTCTCAGCTTCTTTCTAGATATATCCGTCTGAATATCACCAATAACAGACGTTCTATATGGCTTGCTCAGCGCCAGGGTCGTACAAAGAATGGTTATGACATGACAGAGCAAGGTCTGCTCAAGATGCTCGATATGAGCGGAACAGGTGATTTCCAGAAAGACTTCGATGAACTCAACATCATTCCGATGAGCATCTCTTATGAAATCGAACCGTGCGACATCCTTAAGGCGCGTGAGACAGTGATTTCGCGTAGTCAGAAGTATGTCAAGGCAGAGGGAGAGGACTGGAACAGCATCATGGTGGGTATCATGCAGCCTAAAGGTAACATTCACCTCAACATAGGAAAGCCTCTTACATCGGAAGAGATTGCACAGGCATCCCTCTGTGATAAGAACGACCGCTACCAGTACATACGCACAGCAGTTGACAAGAGAGTGATTGAAGGATACAAGCTTTGGCCAAACAACTTCGTGGCGTATGACATGCTGTATTCAACAGATAAATATGCTTCTAATTATAGCGAAGAAGACAAGGCCAAGTTCATCGGTTACATGGAGCATCAGCTCGGTACAGTGGAGCCGGAGGTCAATAGAGACGAACTCAGGGAAGTGTTCTTAGGAATCTACGCCAACCCGGTTCTTGCTAAAGAGGAGTTAGCATAATACAAGAAATCCTGCTCACAGAGAGCAGGATTTTTTGTTTGTACGTTATGCATTCATTATAGTGTATGTCATATAGCTGGCAAAGAGGCATAGAAGTATGGCTGCTTCGAAACGATCCAGTTTGTAGCTCTTGAATGTATACGCGCTGGTAAACATAAAGATTGCTGCTATCATTACAGCTCCAAGGTCAATAGGAGTCATTGATGCAAATGACATAGGTTGGATCACGGCGCATCCTCCAAGGATCAGAAGAATATTGAAGATGTTTGATCCGAGCACATTACCCATCGCCATGTCTCCACGTCCTTTAAGTGCGGCAACGATGCTTGTTGCAAGTTCTGGGAGAGATGTTCCAATAGCCATTATTGTCAATCCGATCAGCTTGGCGGACATACCCAGGCTACTTGCAATTTCAGTTGCAGCATTAACGAAGAGTCGTCCTCCAAAGACCAGACCTCCCAGACCAAGGATAATCAGGAGTATAGATTTGCCAGTACTCAGAACCTTTATCTCACTTTCATCTTCAGGAGTCTCCTCTAAGGCAGTTCCTGATGGTTTCTTCAAAAGCTTACGGAAATATAATGCCAGGATGAACAGCATTATGATACCGTCGAGTCTGGTCAATGTGTCAGTTCCTACGCCAAAGATTGTGTGCTTCAAGCCCAGGAGAATGAGTAGCGCAGTAACTATAATGTTAAGTGGCAGGTCCCTTTTAAGACTTTCTTTAGTAATAGCTAAAGGAAAAATCAATGCTGTAACTCCAAGAATCAACATCGTGTTAAAGATATTGGAACCGACAACATTTCCGATCGCCATATCTGCCTTTCCCTGAATCGATGAAATCAAACTTACTACGATTTCCGGGGTAGACGTTCCGATACCTACAATGGTGAGACCGATGATGAATTCGCTCATTCCTGTCTTCTTTGCGATGCTTGATGCACCGTCTACAAGCCAGTTGGCTCCCATGAGGATGAGCACGAGTCCGGCTACCAGATAAATAAACTCAAGTGTCATTTTACTACTTTTAAAACCAGGTGCGAATTTAGTAAAAAACTCTTAAAATTTTTATATTTGTGTTCCTAACCATGTTAGTTGATATGAAACGCTTACTGATTATGCTTGCTGTCTTGCTGACAGGACTTCTTGCACATGCAAATGATTCTTTAATAGTTTTCTATAGGATACGTCTCGATCAGGATATTGATCAGTCTGCCCAGAGACTTGTGGTTCTTGGTCTTGAAAAGGCTGCAAAGGCTGATGCCGATTATGTGTTGCTCGATCTGGATACTTATGGTGGCGCAGTTGATGCCGCCGACAGCATCAGGTCGGCTATTTTGCGATATGACAGGCCGGTTATTGCGTTTGTCAACATGCAGGCTGCCTCTGCAGGTGCGCTGATCAGTATCGCCTGCGACTCAATCTACATGAAGACAGGAAGTTCGATCGGTGCAGCGACTGTAGTAGACCAGAGCGGTGCCGTGATGCCGGATAAGTATCAGTCATTCATGCGTGGAATGATGCGTTCGACAGCTACCGCCAATGGCCGTGACCCTAAGATTGCCGAGTCAATGGTTTCTGCCGACAGTGTCCTTAGCCTGACTCCTCATGAGGCAGTGGCGGTCGGCTACTGCGAAGGCATATGTGAGAGTGCTGAAGAAGTGGCCCAGCTTATTGCAGGGAGAGATGGCTATGAAATCAAGAATATGGAAGACGATATGACATGGGTGGATAATATGATCCAGTTCCTTTTGAATCCTATCCTTCAGAGCATATTCATGATGATGATCATCGGAGGTATCTTCGTGGAGATACGTACTCCTGGCATAGGATTGCCTCTCATTACAGCCATCCTAGGTGCTGTATTGTACTTCGCTCCCGCCTATATCGGGCATCTGGCGGAGCATTGGGAGATCCTTATGTTCATAATCGGTCTTGTGCTGGTGGCATTGGAGATCTTCGTGATACCGGGGTTCGGTGTATGCGGCGTATCAGGAATAATCGTCATAATCGCCTCACTTGCGCTCGCTATGGTGGACAATGGAGTTTTTCGTGATATCGACGGCAGCCTGAATCTGCAGCCGCTTATAAAACCATTGGCGATAGTCGTGACATCTTTTGTAGCCGCAGTAGGAGGTTCGATGTGGCTTGTTTCAAAGCTTTACGCCACCAGATCATTTGATCATATCGCGTTACGTCAGGAAATGAAGGCTGAAGAGGGTTTTACCGGAGTCGTTTCAGGACTTGATTCTCTCGTGGGTACGACAGTTGTTGTCTTTACTGACATGCGTCCTGGAGGAAAGGTGCAGTCTGAAGACGGCAAGATACATGAAGCGACATTGAAGTTCGGTGGTTTTGCTGTGAAGGGAACCCGTCTGAAGGTCCTTTCTGCTGAGCAGGGTAGATTATATTGTGAGGCTGAGTAGTTATGAATGGTTCCTGGGCATTCTTTGCGTTTCCGCTTAACCTGCTGCTGGCAGTCTTTATGATTGTCTGCCTGGCTTGGTTGTGGAAGAATCGTCCGGAATCGCGTCTGGTCAGGTTCCTGCTGTCTCCTGCAGCGACGATATCATCCATTGTTCTGCTGCTGGCCTCTTGCCTTTGGATCGGTTTCAGCGGCGACCGTACTTTTGTCGGGTCTGTGGTATTTGTTGCAGTACTTCTGTATATCCAGGTTGTGCTGCTGCTTGTTACCCTGCGCGGATGGAGAAGTTCATCCGGCCAGATAAGATGGCGTTTTATGCTTCTGCATGCCGGTCTCCTTCTGGCGGTCGGCTCAGGTTTCTGGGGTGCACCTGATTCTGTCGAGCTTAGATTGGCTCTAGGTCGTGGGGAAGAAGCGGAAACCGCATATGAAATGAATGGAAATCTTACCGGATTGGGGTATAGTATCAGGCTTACAGACTATAAGGTTGAATATTCTGACGAAGGAATGCCGTCATTCTATGAGGCAACGGTATCGGTTGATGGGGAAGAGCCTGCTGTCCTGTCAGTCAATCATCCCATCAGTGCTGGTTTGAGCGAGGATATATATCTTGCAAGCGTATCGGAGGAGTTCTGCATACTGCAGATTGTGCGTGAGCCATGGCGATATTTTGCATTGACCGGCATCCTGATGCTGATTGCCGGTGCGTTCATGTTGTTTATTAAAGGTCCAAGGCGATGATAGGGTGGAGTGAATTCATATATTTTGCTGTAGCTTCAGTGGTCTGTTCTGTTGCTGCTTCGGTTCTTGCGTTCATCCCGCGTCGAAAGGGAGCGGTAGCTTTTGCAGCGACATCTGCTGTAGTCCTGGCATGTTTTATCGGGCTTTTATGGGTGTCCTTAGACAGACCGCCTCTCCGAACTATGGGCGAGACCAGACTGTGGTATTCATTCTTCGCTTCTTTAGCCGGCCTGTTCACCTATATCCGCTGGAAATACAGGTGGATCCTGTCCTTCTCTACAGTGTTGTCTACTGTGTTTATACTGCTTAATCTGCTTAAGCCTGAGATCCATGACCAGACACTCATGCCTGCTCTCCAGAGTCCGTGGTTCATTCCGCATGTGACTGTCTATATGTTTTCTTATTCACTCCTGGGATGCGCATTTCTCATAGCGGTCGTGCGTCTGTTCAAGGATGGGGAGAGTCTGCTGAAGTCTGCTGATACATTAGTATATATAGGTACTGCATTCCTTACTTTTGGAATGCTCTCGGGAGCTATCTGGGCAAAGTCGGCCTGGGGACACTTCTGGAGCTGGGATCCTAAGGAAACTTGGGCGTTGATAACCTGGCTTTCTTATCTTTTGTATATTCATCTGAGACTATATAGGAAAGGAACTGATAGAGTTCTCTGTTTTTTGCTTATATTTGCTTTTGCCTGTCTGCAGATGTGCTGGTGGGGTATAAACTTCCTTCCTTCTGCCCAGGATAGTATACATGTATATTAATTCATGCTTATGAAAAAGTTTTTCAAGATTTCAGCATTCGCTTTGCTGCTGGCGCTGCTTGTAGGTGCGACCATCTACAGGATTGTTGCCAATCAGGTCCCTTCTGCAGATCTTCCTGCAAATGAGAGGGTCTATGAGATTTTTGCTTCAGGAGGCTGTCTGGATTGTCACAGCGCAGATCCGGAGCTCCCGTTCTATTCTTCATTCCCTGTCATGGGTGACATGGTCAAGCAGGATGCTGCTGACGGTTACCGTGCATTTGACATGACCGGTTTCATGGAGGCTGTCAAGGCTGATGCTGATGTCAATCTGGTGGATTTGACAAAGGTTGAGAAGGTGGTTCTTGACGACCGTATGCCTATGGCCAAGTATTATCTGGTACATTGGGGAAGTTCAATTAATGCTCAGGAGCGCGAGATCGTTCTTGAATGGGCGGCCCAGATGAGGGCAAGACTGTTTGAGGGTTCATGCCCTGTGGCACGAGTAAACGAACCGGTTGCACCGATCGAGGATTTTATGGATTACGAAGAGGAGGTTCTTAACAATCCTAAGGTTGCTCTTGGTTTCGCCCTTTATCATGATCCGCGTCTTTCTATCGATAATACTGTTTCATGCGCAAGTTGTCATGAACTTGATAATGCAGGTGTTGACAACCACCAGTACTCTCATGGTGTGAACGATCAGCTTGGTGGAGTCAATGCTCCTACAGTATATAATGCAGTCTATAACTTCGTTCAGTTCTGGGACGGCCGTGCGAAGACTCTTGCCGACCAGGCAGCAGGTCCGCCGCTCAATCCTGTGGAGATGGCTTCAGAGTCTTTCGACCAGATCATTGAGAAGCTTCAGGCTGACAAGGAGTTTGCTGCTGCTTTCACTGCAGTATATCCTGATGGTTTGACAGAGAAGAACATTACTGATGCGATCGAGCAGTTCGAACGCACTCTCATAACTCCTGGTTCTGCTTTCGACAAGTGGCTGTATGGTGATGATTCGGCTCTTACAGCTGAGCAGCTCAAGGGATATGAGCTTTTCAAGAAGTATGACTGTGCTACATGTCATGCCGGTCCTATCCTCGGCGGTCTTTCATACGAACTGATGGGACACCGTCGTGATTATTTCGCTGACCGCGGTCTTGAGCTCACTCATGAGGACAACGGACGTTTCAAGGAGACAGGTCTGGAGCGTGACCGTCATCGTTTCAAGGTTCCGGGACTCCGTAATGTAGAGCATACATGGCCATACTTCCATGACGGTACCCGCGAGACTCTTGAAGAGGCTGTTCTCGATATGGGTAAGTATCAGAGTGATGTAGACCTGACTTCGGACGAGGTCGCTTCGATAGTGGCATTCCTCAAGAGTCTGACAGGAGAATATAACGGAACTCCAATCACTACTTCCAATTCACGTGATGAGATTCATGGACATTAATATGAAGAAAGTTATTTTATTGACAGCATTGCTATGTTCGGCAGTGCTGTCTTTCGGTCAGGAGCTGAAAGTTGAAAAGAACGACACTCTGAGTTATCTGCTTGGAGTAAATCTTGGTGAGATGATCAAGTCAAACGATTTCCCTGTCGAAGCCATAGACATGAGAGTGCTGATTCAGGGACTGGAGGATGCGCTTCAGGCTAAGCTTCAGGTTTCGGATCCAGACTTTGAATCTCAGTATCTGTACAGCCCATACCTTATCAATGAGGTCTTCAACAGGGCTATCGAGGAAAATAAGACCAGAAAGGCTGCTGAAAATCTTGAGAGGGGAAATAAATACCTTGAGCTGCTCAGTACTCTGGATGGAGTAGAGGTAACTGAAAGCGGTCTGCATTATATTATAATCAGGCCAGGACAGGGGGCATTGGTGCGTCCTGAGGATACGGTCGTGCTGAACTACAAGGGTATGTTTGTAGACGGAACTGTGTTTGATGAGAATACTGATATTGAGTTTCAGGCTAACAAGGTGGTTCCCGGTATGACTGAGGGATTGACCAAGATCGCCAAAGGAGGTAAGATAAGACTCTTTATTCCGCCACACCTTGCATATGGTGAAAAAGGAGCCGGTCCTATTGGCCCTAACGTGCTCCTGATCTTTGAAATTGAAGTTTTGGATATTAAATCATGAAAAGATTTTCGACAGTTCTGCTTGGGCTCTTGTGTTTTGCAGGATTTGCTCAGGCTCAAGGCTTCTGGGGGCAGCCTCCAGTAGAGGATCCGACAGGTTATAAGGACGCTTACAAGGACTATTTTACAGTCGGAGTTGCTGTGAATATGATGAATGTCACTGATCCGGACCAGATGGCTCTTATCAGGAAGAATTTCAACAGCATCACAGCTGAAAATGACATGAAGCCGGTTTCTCTTCAGCCTCGTGAGGGTGAGTGGAACTGGGAGAATGCCGACAGGATTGCGGATTTCTGCCGCGAAAACGGTATTCCGCTCCGTGGACACTGCCTGTGCTGGCACAGCCAGTTTGCAGACTGGATGTTTGTGGATGAGAATGGCAACGAGGTGTCCAAGGAGGTCTTTTATGAAAGACTCCGCACACATATCCATGCAGTTGTAAACCGTTATAAGGATGTGGTTTACGCATGGGATGTCGTGAACGAGGCCATTGCTGATGGTGACGGCCGTATGAATCCATGGACCAAGGAGGTTCCGAGCCCATACCGTCAGTCAAGGCATTTCAAGCTTTGTGGCGACGAGTTCATTGCAAAGGCTTTCGAGTTTGCGCGTGAGGCCGATCCTGATGCTCTCCTTTTCTATAATGATTATAATGCTGCAGATCCTGCAAAGCGCGACCGTATTTATGATATGGTAAAGAAGATGAAGGAGGCGGGAGTTCCTATCGATGGTATCGGCATGCAGGGACATTACAATATCTATGGCCCTTCGATGGCCGATGTAGAGGCAGCGATTCAGAAATATTCAACTATTGTAGATCAGATCCATTTTACCGAGCTTGATGTTCGTATCAACGAGGAGATGGGAGGCTTCCTGCGTTTCAGCCGTGGTGAAGCTAAGCCGGTTCCTGAGCATCTGAAGGTGGTTCAGGAAGATCAGTACGCCGATCTTTTCAGGATTTTCCGTAAGTATAAGGATGTGGTTACCAATGTCACTTTCTGGAACCTCAGCGACAGGGATTCATGGCTCGGACAGAACAATTATCCGCTTCCGTTCGATGTGGAGTATAAGCCTAAGAGAGTCTACAGCATCATCAAGAACTTTGATCCGGCTCTGGACAATGCTGAGGTTAAGGAAGACTTCGTGCCGTCTGTGATGAATCAGCCTGGTCAGGAGTATCCTATGGTCAACTCTCAGGGATACGCGCGTTTCCGTGTTGTGGCTCCTGATGCAAAGTCGGTGATCGTAAGTCTAGGACTCGGTGGTCATGGCGGTACCGTTCTTCGCAAGAATGAGGAAGGGGTCTGGGTCGGTACTACCGACGGACCAATGGATGAAGGTTTCCACTATTATCATCTTACTATAGACGGCGGTGTGGTGAATGATCCGGGTGCAAAGAACTATTATGGTTCCGTAAGGTGGGAGAGCGGCATTGATATTCCGGCTCACGATCAGGATTTCTATGCCTTGAAGGATGTTCCTCATGGACAGGTTTCCCAGATACTTTATCCTTCTGTGGTGACAGGAAAGACAGAAAGAGCTTTCGTGTATCTTCCTCCGCAGTACGACGGAAAGAAGAAGTTCCCGGTGCTGTATCTTCAGCATGGATGGGGAGAGGATGAGACTGCCTGGAGCAACCAGGGCTACGCCAACCTGATAATGGACAACCTTATTGCAGAAGGCAAGTGCGAGCCTTTCATTATTGTAATGGCTTACGGTCTTACAAACGAGGTAGGTTGGGGCAGGCTTGGTGAGTTTGATTTCACAAGGTTTGAAAGAGTGCTTGTGGATGAGCTTGTTCCTTACGTTGATTCTCATTTCAAGACAATCGCCAAGAAGGATATGCGTGCGTTGGCAGGTCTTTCGATGGGTGGCATGGAGACAAGACATATCACTCTTGCCCGTCCAGAGGTGTTCGGATATTGGGGTATATTCAGTGGTGGAATGTATGCTCCGTCAGATCTGAAGTCACCGGATCAGGTGAAGCTGATATTCCTGAGCTGTGGATCGAAGGAGTATCCTGACATGATCCTCAAGGCGGTTGAAGACCTTAAGGCTGCCGGATACAATGCTGTGGGATATGTGTCGGAAGGTACAGCCCATGAGTTCCAGGCCTGGAGAAGGTCGTTGTATCAGATGGCGCCGCTGTTGTTCAGGAAATAGTGATTATATACTAAGGCAGCAGACTTACTTTTGCTTGGCTTCGTCGGAACAAGTTCCGACTTCGTCCCTCCCACGACTTCGTCGCGGGCCCCTCCCTCTAACAAGGCCGAGGGTGGCCATGCCAGCAAAAGCAAGTCTGCTGTCTTTGGGTAGCACGCTTTTCAACCAGTCCCGTTCCGGGTATCTAATGGTGTGTACGCTCAAGGCCGAGGGTGGCCATGCCAGCAAAAGTCAGTCTGCTGCCTTTGGGTAGCACGCTTTTCAACCAGACCCGTTCCGGGTATATAATGGTGCGTATGCTCAAGGCCGAGGGTGGCCATGCCAGCAAAAGCAAGTCTGCTGTCTTTGGGTAGCACGCTTTTCAACCAGACCCGTTCCGGGTATCTAATGGTGTGTACGCTCAAGGCCGAGGGTGGCCATGCCAGCAAAAATAAAGCTGTTGGCTTTAGGTTATAGACTTAGAACTCAGTTTGGGATAAACTTTGAATTTAGTTGGGATAGACTATGAGTTTAGTTTGAGCTGAACCGGATAGATTTGATGTTCTGTCCGGTTCAATGTGTTAATATGGCTGATATGCGGTGTTTTCCAACATTTTCAGTAGCTGAACCGGATGAAATGGCTGTTTGGTTCGGTTCAGCAATGCAGAGCTAATGTTGCTAATGTGTGGCTTATTTGGGTAAGGTGACTGAAGGGCGCAATATTCTGCCCTTTAGTCATGTTACCCTTCCCATCATGCACATTTTCCCTTTGTAACATCATCTCCCAATCCAATGTCACAAAGGTCGGCAGGCCAGAGCATGGTATAGTATCAGCACCAAAATTACGTGTCACAAAGGTCGGAAAAACAGAGTATTAAACCCATTACCACCTACCTTTGCTACATCTGGCAGTCGTTCCGTGATGCAAAGGATGTTATTGATTAAGTTTCATGTCGCCGGGTTTTATCCAGCCGAGTTTTGTGATGAGCATGTTGATGCTCAGGCTCAGGAGGGCTGGGGCGACGAAGTAGAGGCCTATGATCTTGGCTATGAGGATGCTTGTGGATCCTGCAGTTTCGGCCATTGTGGCATAGGTCGCAAGCGGGCCGACAAGGCCTGCTGTTCCCATTCCTGCTCCAAGGGCGCTGTTTGTCATGCCCAGGAGCATTGTTGATACGGGGCCGAGGATGGCTGCTGTAAGGGTCGGAGCAATCCAGATCGCAGGATTTCGTGCTATGTTGCCGATCTGCAGCATTGAAGTTCCGAGACCTTGCGAGAGGAGGCCACCGACTCCGTTGTCCTTGTAGCTGATGACTGCAAATCCTATCATCTGAGCACAGCATCCTGCTGTTGCGGCGCCGGCTGCAAGGCCGTCGATGCCGAGCATCACGCATATGGCTACTGAACTGATGGGCAGGGTCAGGGCACAGCCGACAAGCACTGCCACGGTCACTCCCATGAGGAATGGATTCAGCTGGGTTGCATTGTTGATGACTTCTCCGAGGTATAGCATGAAGCCGTTGATGGGCGAGCAGCAGTACCTGGCGAAAAGACCTCCGATTATGATTGTGACCATCGGGGTCAGGATTATGTCTACCGGTGTCTTCTTGGATATGAGCATTCCGGCTTCAGCTCCAAGTATGACGCTCAGATATGATCCGACAGGACCTCCGAACTGGTAGCCCAAAGCTCCGGAAATTGCAGACGAGATGATTACAAGTGGTGAACAGGACATTCCGTGGGCTATAGCCAGACCGATGCATGCTCCTATGAGAGGGGAGGTGCTGGATAAGGCTTCGGCAATGAAATTCAGGAAGTCGAGTCCTGGAATTTTTGCGATCTGGCCTATGATGAGTCCGAGGATCAGTGAGCAGAACAGTCCCATGGCCATATGGCTCATGGCGTCTACTATATATTTCTTGAAAAACTTCTTCATTTTGTTAATCCATAGGGTAGACCACGCCCCATTCCTTACGCAGGGCATCCATCTGTTTCATTATGCTTATGGTCTCTTCATGAGGCATCATTGGCGATTCTGTCAGGCCGGCTTCGATGCAGCGCTTGCACTCAATTACTTGATATTCATAGCCGTTGATCATGTCTTCCGGCTTTTCGATCTTCTGAACCAACTCGTAATTTCTCCATACTTCGATGGTTTCCGGACAGTTGATGTTGTCGATGCGGATGTAGCCTTCCGTGCCGCTGATGATGCCCTGACGGTCGTTCAGACAGAGGGCTCCGGACTGGAGGTTGGCCATCTTGCCGTCTGCATAGCTGAGTGATATCGATTCGTGCATGTCCATGCCTGTAGGGCCGAGGTGGCAGTTGCTTACGGTCCTGACAATGTCGGTTCCGAAATACATTCTGGCGAAGTTCAGGGTGTAGACTCCGAGGTCCAGCAGAGCGCCTCCGCAGAGGTCTGCTCTTACTATGCGTTCCTTGTGCTCCATCATGTAGCAGAGAGTAGCTGTCAGGATGCGTGGCTCTCCGATGATTCCGCTTTGCATGATTTCAGTCACTTTATGTGAAAGCGGCATGTATCGGGTCCAGATGGCTTCTGTTATGAACAGGCCTTTTTCGTGGGCTGTCCTGATAAGCTTTTCTGCCTGAGCTGCATTGGCTGTGAATGCTTTTTCAACCAGCACATGTTTACCATGCTCTAGAGCAAGCAGGGAGTGTTCGAAATGATGTGAGTGGGGAGTGGCTATGTATACAAGGTCGACTTCCGGGTCTGAAACCATTTCCTCGTAGCTTCCGTATGCTTTTGATATGCTGAACCTTTGGGCAAATGCCTCTGCCTTGTCGATGGATCTGGAGGCTATTGCATATATTTCGATGTCTTTCAATGGAGCTACTGCCCTGGACATTTTCTCTGCAATCCATCCAGCTCCGATGATGCCTATCTTGAACATGTTTATCAGTTTTTAGTTTAGCTGAAACAAACTTACGGA
>JAEIGA010003344.1_pt1 | contig 25166 bp, 27 predicted proteins | sample 9270691 | NCBI WGS metagenome assembly JAEIGA01 (sample SAMN17057246, study PRJNA624740) | gut metagenome | biome: biome; isolation source: fecal sample | host: Bos grunniens | place: China: Xizang | collected 2019
ACAAAATAACTGAGCCATTCAATTTTTCTTTACAAATTGAATGGCTCTTTAATGAATTTCTAGAAGTTTCACTATATAACCTCGCTTTCTATTAAATTTTGTTTTAGTAGTCCTTATTTCATTGGACTGACCTCCTGTTTTTAAAAGTTTTCTCTTTTGTTAATTAGATAATACCTCAGTTCTCCTTAAATGTCAATATGTTTTTTGAAAATTTTTAATATTTTTGTTAATTATCTGATTATATAAAAATTTTATTGTAATTGCAAGTTATCTTTTGTATCATAATAAAGGAAAAGGAAGGATTAGAATATGTATCTTGTATCAATTTATTTCGACGAAAAAACAAATAAAAAAATTCAAAGGTTTATAAATCAGGTTGCCGGGAAGACAGGTAACACATTTATGTTAGATGGAAATGTGCCGCCTCATATCACCGTTTCCGCATTTGAAGCCTTGGAGGAAGAACAAGTGATAGAAGTATTAAGTCATGTAGCAACAGACTTAAAGAAAGACACTTTGCAATGGGTTTCGGTTGGACAATTCTTTCCATATGTGCTTTATATTACTCCGGTGCTTAACAAATACCTTCATGATATGTCTTTACAATTTTATAACACACTCTCTCAAATAGATGGAGTTAAAATCAGCCCTTACTACCAACCATTCCATTGGCTACCACACAGCACGATTGGGAAAACATTAACAAAGGAACAAATGAGCATTGCTTTTGAAGTAATGCAAAATAGTTTCGGAATGTTTGAAGGCGAAGTAGTAAGAATCGGACTCGCAAAACCAAATCCACACCGTGACATTATGAGTTGGGAACTGAAATTAGCTAATTATGTAGTGTTTAATGTTTAGTGTTTAGGATTTTAGATTTGGTATCTAGTATTTAGTATTTTGCATTTAGTGGTCTGGGTACTAACTGCCAGAAAATCAACTCGTATACCCAGAAACCACCATAAACTCATATAAAAACAACATTTTTTCACAGCAAATTTCTATAAACACTACTTTTAACATAGATTATACCCATGATTTTACGAAACCATGGGTATTTCAGTCTGATAAACTGTAAATTATAGAAAGTCGACCGCTTCAAATCAAGACGCAGCTAATTTATAGAAAGTCGCCACTTAAAATCAATCACCACAATCAAGAACACCTATAATTTGTGGCCTTGCTGCTTATCAAACTCCGGATTTGAAAAATACAAATTTCTAGAATCCAACAAGTCTTTTGTTCTCTCAAGGGCCTCTCCAAATCTTTGGAAATGCACCACCTCTCTGGCACGCAGGAACTTCAACGGGTCACGCACTTCAGGGTCTTTAATCATGCGAAGCAAGTTGTCATAAACTGTTCTGGCCTTCTGTTCTGCCGCCAAGTTTTCGTGCAAGTCTGTAATGGCATCACCCTTAGATTGAAATTCAAGAGACGTAAACGGAACACCGGCCGCAGCTTGCGGGAATAATCCTGCCGTATGGTCGATATAATAGGCATCAAATCCTGCTGTCTTTGCCTCTTCCACTGTTAAATTTTTTGTAAGCTGATAGACCATTGCACAGATGATTTCCATGTGTGCTAATTCCTCCGTGCCGATGTCAGTCAAAAGTCCACCAACTCGTTTGTCTGGCATGGTATAGCGCTGTGCCAAATATCTCATGGATGCTGACAGTTCTCCGTCTGGTCCACCGTATTGACTGATAATCAGCTGCGCCGTCTTAGGACAAGTCTTTGTTATATTTACCGGATACTGTAATCGTTTCTCATATACCCACATTACTTACACACTCCTTCCCATGGAATTTTACCCTCTGGCCAGCAGTAGCACTCAGAGTCTGGATTCTTATCGTAAATCACGTCCATGCAAACTTCTGCAAGTGGATAGAACTCCAAAGCAAACTCTTTCATAAGCTGTCTTTTCTTCTTCAATATAGTCTTCATCATGCTAAGTCCTGTTTTGTCCTCCGGATGTGTGTCCATATAAAGTCGCAGATCATCAAGCACAAATCCTGTTTGCTGAATCTGTCTCAGCATGGTTTCCTCACGGCTAAATTGCAACTTCTCATTTTCTAATTCATTGTCCAATACAGTCGCAAAAAACTGTCTGTTCAGTTCTGGGAAAATGGTCCCCATGCGAAGTGCCTGCTCTTCATCATACACTTCATTCCATTCCTGAATCGGAACCGTTGCAATTGCAAGATGCTTCTCTTTTTCCATTAAAAAAACTCCCCTCTTATTTAATTTTGCTCCCACACATAGTATGTGCAGTTAACACTTCAAAAAAGTAAGGAAGTTTTTTCAAACATTATTCATTTGTAACTGTTACGTGTTTCTGAGGTTGGTTCTGAACAGAGTAAACAACCTGACCATTGACAATCGTATACAAGGTTTCTGTAAATACTTCCATGGGATTTCCAGTGAAAATTGCAATATCCGCATCTTTTCCTTTTTTCAAACTTCCCACTCTGTCATCCACCCGACAGATACGTGCCGCATTGATTGTAATTGCTTTTAAGCCATCCTCTACCGACAATCCGTTCTTCACTGCAATCCCCGCACAAAGAGGTAAATACTGAAGCATAGTTACCGGATGGTCTGTGGTAATTGAAAATAGAATTCCCGCCTCGCTTAAAACCTTGTTTGTCCGAAGGTTCATATTCTTCACTTCAATTTTGGATCTGGAAGTGAGTTCCGGCCCTACAATAACAGGAAAACCGGATGCTTTTATTTCTTCTGCAATCAAATGACTTTCCGTACCATGGTCTATGGTAATATCAAGTCCAAACTCTGTGGCAATCCGAATGGCAGTCAAAATATCATCTGCCCGATGCGCATGTGCTTTTAATGGTATCTCCCGCCTAAAAACAGGCACCCACGGTTCCATTTGAAAATCCTCTTTTTCTAGCATACCCTTATCTTTGTCCTGTACATACTGCCTTGCTTTATACAAGGTCTCACGAAGCAGTGCCCCAATCCCCATTCTTGTAGACGGCAATTCATCCTTATCTCCATATGCCGTTTTTGGATTTTCTCCCAAAGCCACCTTCATGGCTGCCGGATGCTTTACAATCATTTCATCGATGCAGCGTCCTTGGGTCTTCATAAATACAAATTGGCCTCCCACCACATTTGAGCTCCCCGGCCCAACCATGACCGCAGTAATCCCAGCCTTAATTGCATCATGGAATGCAGGGTCCATTGGATTAACTGCATCAATTGCACGAAGTGTAGGCGTAACTGGATTCGTCCCTTCATTACAATCATCTCCGATAATACCCCATTTTTCTTCCGTAATTCCAATATGACAATGTGCTTCAATCAGCCCCGGCATCACCCAAGCACCCTTTACATCCAAAATCTGCTCGTCATCACTAGGCGCAAGAGAGGACATATTCCCCACCTCTTCAATCAATTTTCCCTTGATACGAACATAGCCACGTTCAATTGGTTTCTCTTCCATTGTATATATTTTCCCATTGATAATTAACATAAAAATACCCCGTCTACGAAGATATATAACTACTATCTCCAAAACGGGGTAAAATATGTATTACGCAAGCAATTCTTTCACATTCTTGCCATCAAAAACCACTTGTGAAATATGGTCAACTTCAATCTGATACAACGCATTTGCAGCGATATGCTCTGCTGCCTGCTCCAAATCACGTATACCGTCCGTATTTGCATAATGCGCAACTAAGGTATCTAAGCCCTCGTCCGTCACAATGCATTCATTTTCATTGAGTCCCATACGTTTTAACACTTTCGGAAGTGCAAATTTTGAGAAAATAATCTTCTTTTCTTCCGCCGTATAGCCCGGAATCTCAATCACTGCAAATCGTGACATTAACGGTGCACTAATCCGGCTCTTGTCATTGGCTGTTGCAATCGGATAAACGCCACTGGTCGGAATCATACATTCCATGTAATTATCTGTAAATCCAAGATTGTCAAGCAGTGTCAAAAGCACATCTGCCGGATTACCATTACCTTTTCCGGATGCCGCCTTATCAAGCTCATTGATAATAAACACCAGGTTAGACTCTCCTGCCATGGAGAACGCTTCCATAATGATGCCTGGTTTCGCATTAGAATAAATGCGTGAGCTTCCGGTCAACTGTTCCGGATCGTTAATGGAGCTCATATCCAGTGATGTCCATGGTAATTTTAAAATACGGGCAACCGCATAAGCGATCTGTGATTTACCGGTTCCTGCCGGTCCAATTAACAAAATTCCGTAAGCCGGCAATGTATGGGTACGGTTAATCTGGATAATAGTCTCAATGATACGCTGTTTTACACGCTCCATACCGTATAATTCTTCATCCAAGATTCTGCGTGCTTCCACTGGATCAATGGATTCAAAATAATCATTCTTCCACTGTATGTTCATCATAATCGAAAGCGCACGTTGTGCATGACGACGTTCCTCCGGTGTCACCTCATGAGAGTGTGCTACCGCAAGATTTCTTCTCGCCCACAGTCTAATATTATCCGGCAAGGTCTTTCCTGCACAATTCATGAAATCAGAAATGCTCTGCAAGCTGGTAAGTTTCATATCATCACCGGTCTCGTCCAAGTCCTCATCCTCTTCCAAGTCACCTTGCGGTGCATTGCTGGCAAACAATCGCTCAATCATGTATTGAAGGAAACCATCCTCTGCAGATAATTTCCCACTTCCACTTGATGCCATTTCACGAATCTTGTAAACCGCAAATCCATCCTCACGGTTCTCACCCGAAAGTCGCACATTAATATGGTTCTTTCCAAGCCATTTGATAAGATAAACAAAACGGGCATCCATCTGGAGAATATCAGCACTAAAATTTCCGTCTTTCTCTTTAAACTCAAAAGCGGTCTTTCTGCTTTGATTCGTAAAGAAACCACAAGAATAATGTTCCCACTTTCTCTCACTATTATCTAATACTAAAATTGGCTTTTCCGGTGTGGCCGTTCTTTCATTGGAATGAAAGGTTGTGTATGTGCAGATAAATTCTTCATTATTATCAATTGGGGGATTTGTAAAATCAAAAACCGGCATCTTCTTTGCCTCCTTGCATTTTCCGTTGTTTTGCTATTGCTACTAATTATAGCACAAATCCCCAAAAAGTCATCCTATTTTATTAAAGCACTTTCAAGATCAGCCAACATAGTATCTAACGCTTGGACACCACCTGTACAAGTGTACCAAACATTTGCATGCTCAATAAGGTACACAATCTTACCTTCCTTATAAACATCCATTTCCTTAATAAGACCGTTTTCAATCACTTCTCGCACATCCTTAACCCCTTCATCTGTTGCTCCCGTCGCTGCACTGCGATCCAAGATGAACATATACTCAGGATTCAACGTAACAATTGTTTCCCAAGATGCTTCTTCGCCATGGGCTGCCTTCTCCTCTTCTCCAACTGATTCACCAAGGTTGTTTGCGCCAAGCTCATTGGCTATGAGATTTAATTGTGAAGCAGTACCCATAAGTCCTAACGCATTAGAATTATACATGCCAAGCACCACCTCCTTACCTTTAAGAAATTTGTTAAGGACATCAATGCGTGGTTGGAAATCAGTGAACATTTTTGCCACTTCTGCTTCTTTCCCAAAGATTGTTGCAACTGTTTTTGTATTTTGCTTTGTACTCTCTACAATTCCTTTTTCATAATCTACACCCAAATAAACAACAGGTGCAATCGCCTCCAAATCAGCATATACAGACGCAAGGCGACCACCAATAAAGATAATATCAGGTTCGCATGCTGCAACCTTTTCTAAATCCGCAGTTTTCACTGTACCAAGGTTCATAATAGCACCGTTAGAATCATCCGGATTATAATCCGTCAAATATTCAATTGTAACTCTTGCGCTGCCAACTACACGATCGCCAACACCCAATGCATCTACAATATCAAGAGCCGGCATATCCAGAATGGCAATACGCTCCGGATTATAAGGAACTTCAAGTTCAATCTTTTCTTTATTTGAATTCAACGCTTGTATTGTGACTGTTTGAATCTCAGAATTATCATCTGCTGCTGTTTTTTTGCAAGCAGCTAAGCAAAATGCCATTGCCATAACCAACATAAGTGTAATAATTTTTTTCATAAGTTTTTACTCCTTTTTCTTTATAATTAATAGAATACTGAAAGTGGTTTTCCATCCACATAAATAATTTCAAAATCGACCTTATAGATTTCTTTAAGTGTTTCCTCGTTAATTACTTCTTCTACCGTTCCAAATTTTGCAATTTTACCATTTACCAAAGCGCAAACATAATCCGAATAGAACGCGGCATAATTAATTTCATGTAAAACCAAAATCACTGTTTTTCCCAACTCGTCGCACAAACGACGTACTATGCGCATCATATTAGACGCATGGTAAATATCCAGATTATTCGTCGGCTCATCTAATAGAACATATTCTGTGTCTTGTGCAATCACCATTGCAATATAGGCACGCTGGCGTTGACCGCCGGATAATTCATCAATAAAACAATCTTCAAATTCCTGTAATTCCATGTAGGCGATTGCTTTATCAATCATCTCGTTATCTTCTTTTGTTAAGCGATTACCCGAGTAAGGAAAACGCCCAAAAGCAACCAACTCTCGAACAGTAAGTTTCATTTGGATATTATTATGCTGCGTGAGAATCGCAAGTTTCTTTGCAAGATCCTTGCTTTTCCATTTCGCTAAATCTTTATCCTCAAAATTGATTATGCCGGAATCTTTCGCAATCAATCGTGAAATCATCCCCATAACCGTAGATTTCCCCGCACCATTTGGACCAATCAATGATAATACCTTGCCTTTTGGAATTTCAAAGCTAACAGAATTAACAACCTTTTTCCCATCATACTTTTTATTTAAATCAACAATATTCACGATTAAACTCCTCCTTTTTTAAACAGCAGCAAATAAAGAAAATATACGCCACCACCGATAGTAATAAATGTGCTAATTGGCACTGCGTAACTAAATACGTGCTGAGAAACCAACTGCCCTGCAATGATAGCAAGCATACCCATTAGAGCTGATCCTAAAATTAATTGACTATGCTTATGGGTTTTTAAAAGTTGTCTTGCAAGGTTTGCTATAATCAAACCAAGGAAGGAAATGGGACCAACCATAGCTGTCGCAACCGCTATACAAAGAACCACACCAAGCAAGAGCCTTCGCACAGTTCGCTCATAATCTACACCAAGATTAATCGCCTGCTCTTTTCCAAGCGTAATGACATCTAGTAGCATCAAATCTTTCCATAGGAAAATAGTTAACGCCATCAGTAGTATCAAAGAAAAGCAAATTACTTCCACATTGACATTATTGAAATCCGCAACCAAAGTTGTCAAAAGCGCATCATACTCATTTGGGTCCATTACACGAATCATTGTGGACTGAATACTTCCGAAGAAAGACGAAAGCACCGTGCCAATCAGCAATACATAGAGCACATTATTTCCTGTCTTTTCAAACATAAAGGAATAGATAAATGTTGCAACAACCGACATTACAATTAAATCTATTGCGAAAGACAAGTTTGGGCTAGTAGCAAGAATGCTTCCTGAACCCGCCACAAATATCACCGCCGTGTGCACCAAGGTATACATGGCGTTCATCCCCAACAAGCATGGTGTTACAATACGATTATTGATAATGGATTGAAAGATAAGTGATGCGCTTCCAATAGCAAAGGATGCTATCAACATCACCACCAGTGTTGGAATACGGAGCGATAATATATACTGAAACAATTTTGGATTTTCCGGGTGCGCATTGATTAACAAATAAGTCGCACACACTCCAATCACAAGGACCGAGAGTATTGTTATTTTCTTAGCCACAGCAATTTCCCTCCTTTCTCTTCCTCAAACGAATGGCTTTCTTCCCATGGTTGAGTTTATAGATCAACATCGCAATAAACATCACGCTTCCAATAATACCCACAATTAATTCGATTGGGATTTCGTAAGGCATAATCACGCTTCGTGCAATTACATCACAAACCAAAACAAATAATGCTCCAAGCAACGCAGTGTCTACTAATGTTCCTTTTATTTTGTCACCCTTAAACATTGCAACGATATTTGGAATAATAAGACCAATGTAAGAAATCTGTCCCACAATCGTTACAACACTCGCTGTAATCATAGCTGCAATGGTCAGTCCCAGGAAAAGTACCAGTTTATAATTCACTCCTAGATTCTGAGAGAAATCTTTTCCCATTCCCACGATATTAAAATAATTTGCAAAGATAAATGCGATGGTTACGAGTGGAATAGCCAACCAAACCAGCTCATAGTTTCCTTTGATGACAAGAGAGAAAGAACCAACAAAGTATGTGGATAACTGCTGTGTCACTTCAAATTTATAAGCAATAAAGCTTGTAATACCTCCCAAGACATTTCCAAACATAATCCCAATCAAAGGTACCAGAACCGTATTCTTAAATTGAATTTTCTGAACGAACCAAACAAAAATCCAAGTTCCTAAAATTGATAGTCCGAATGCCAAGAGTACTCTGCCCCACAACCCAATTCCCGGAACAAACACGAGGGACAGCAAAATACCAAACTGCGCAGACTGGATTGTTGCACCTGTACTTGGAGATACAAACTTATTCATACAGAGCTGCTGCATAATCAAACCTGCAACACTCATTCCCACGCCGGTACACAAAAGTGCAAGCAATCTCGGAATTCTGCTAAGCAGAAATATTTTTAGTTCCATCCCACCTCCACCGGATAATAACTCACCCAAATCAATATCAATGACACCTACAAAAAGTGACAGAATAGATATGGCAAGAAGAAGAATTCCAAGTATTAGGGTCGATAAGTACTTTTCCATAATCACACAAGCTCCTCCTCGGTTAGTTACGCCTAACCATTGATTTTAAATAAAGTCCGCCTGCTAGCGAACAATCAACATTATATCTCTTTTATCCGAAAAAACAACACCCAAAATATGGAATCAATGGAGTGGCACCAGAACGTCAAAGAGGATATTTCCTAAATTTCTTTAGAAAATATCCTCTAAGTGATGCAATTTTATTTATCTAATGTCTTCATCGTTGGGAACAACAACACATCTCTGATTGCTGCACTGTCTGTAAGCAACATACACATACGGTCAATACCAAAACCTATTCCCCCAGTCGGTGGCATACCGATTTCCAATGCATTTAAGAAATCTTCATCTGTTGTATTGGCTTCTTCATCTCCTGCTGCTAAAAGTGCTTCCTGAGCTTTGAAACGTTCTCTCTGGTCGATTGGGTCGTTAAGCTCTGAGTAAGCATTTGCCATTTCCCATCCATTCATAAAGAACTCGAAACGTTCTGTATATTCTGGATTTTCTGGTTTCTTCTTTGTTAATGGAGAAATCTCGATTGGATGGTCCATAACAAATGTAGGCTGAATCAAGTGCTCTTCTGCATATTCTTCAAAGAACAACGCTAAGATATCACCTTTGCCATGACGTTCTTCGAATTCCACATGTTTTTCTTTTGCAATCGCTCTTGCTTCTTCCAATGTATGAATTTCATTCCAGTCTACACCTGCATATTTCTTAACAGCGTCTACCATTGTAATTCTTTCAAATGGCTTTCCAAGGTCCATTTCAACACCGTTGTAAACAATCGTTGTTGTTCCAAGAACCTCTTGCGCTACATGACGGTAAAGATTTTCTGTTAAGTCCATCATTCCGTTGTAGTCTGTATATGCCTGGTATAATTCCATCAATGTAAATTCCGGATTGTGTCTTGTATCAAGACCTTCATTACGGAATACTCGTCCGATTTCATAAACGCGTTCCATTCCACCAACGATTAATCTCTTTAAGTATAACTCAAGAGAGATACGAAGCTTGAAATCTTCATCCAATGCGTTAAAGTGTGTTTCAAATGGTCTTGCTGCTGCACCACCTGCATTTGCAACAAGCATTGGTGTTTCTACTTCAAGGAAACCTTGTCCGTCTAAATATCTTCTGATTGCACTTAAGATTTTAGAACGTTTAATAAATGTATCTTTTACTTCCGGATTCATGATAAGGTCTACGTATCTTTGACGATAACGCAAATCTGTATTTGTTAAACCATGATATTTTTCCGGTAAAATCTGAAGGCTCTTAGATAATAAGGTTACCTCTTCAGCATGGATAGAGATTTCACCCATCTTTGTACGGAATACATCACCCTTAATACCTACGATATCACCGATATCCATTTTCTTGAAAGCTTTGTATTCTTCTTCACCAATATTATCTCTTGCAACATATGACTGGATAGTTCCTTCTAAATCTTGAACATGACAGAAAGAAGCTTTTCCCATAACACGCTTAGACATAATACGTCCTGCAATCGAAACTTTCTTGCCTTCTAATTCATCAAAGTTATCTTTGATTTCCTGGCTATGTGCATCTGCGTCGTATTTTGTAATTACAAATGGGTCTTGTCCATTCGCTTGCAATTCTGCTAATTTCTCGCGACGTACTTTTCTTAATTGGTTAATATCTTGTTCCTGTACTTGTACATTATTTTGTTCAGCCACGTCTCTTCCTCCTCATCTATTGTAACTAGATACTTCTGTCAATTTTTAACACCTTGTATTCCATGGTACCGGCCTGAGCTTCTACTACAATTTCATCTCCCACTGATTTTCCTAATAAAGCTTTTCCTAGTGGTGATTCGTTTGAAATCTTTCCAGACAAGCTGTTTGCCTCTGTAGAACCAACAATCTTGTATTCTACCTCTTCTTCAAATTCCACATCGTACAATAATACGGTACATCCAACGCTAATCTTATCTAAGTCTACTTCCTCTTCATCTACCACATCTGCATTTTTTAAAATCTTTTCGATTTCTTCAATACGTGCTTCGATATCGCGTTGTTCATCTTTTGCTGCATCATATTCAGCATTTTCTGACAAGTCACCTTGTTCTCTGGCTTCTTTGATTTTTTGAGCCACTTCTTTGCGTCTTACCACCTTCAGTTCTTCAAGCTCAGCTTCCAAAGCTCTCAGACCCGTATAAGTAAGAATAGTTCTCTTTGCTGTCATGTTTCGTACTTCCTTTCTGACATTTTTTACCTTATATATATTTCTCGATACTCTCGATAAATCAATCTATTCTCACAATTTCAACATTATACATGAATGGGTAATTTATGTCAATCTTTTTTTCAGCAGCTCCTCAAGTTCCTCATAAGACTCCACTGCATTAATCTCTCCGCGTAGCTTCGCCGAATTCGGCAAACCTGTAGTGTACCATGCCACATGTTTACGCATTTCACGAATCCCCAGGAAATCTCCTTTATACTGCATCTGAAGTCTTGCGTGTCTCAGCATCATTTCTTTCAGTTCTGCATTGCTTGGACGTGCAGGCATATGTCCTGTTTTTTCATACTCCCTAAGTTCCGAGAATATCCATGGATTGCCTTGTGCACCGCGGCCTATCATAACGCCGTCGCATCCAGTTTCACGCATCATAGCAAGTGCACTTTCGCCTGACGTCACATCACCGTTCCCAATAACTGGAATGGAAACTGCCTCTTTCACTTGACGAATAATATCCCAATCTGCTTTTCCGGAATAGTATTGTTCTCTGGTTCTGCCATGAACAGCGACTGCTGCTCCACCGGCATCCTCGATAATCTTTGCAATTTCCACTGCATTTATACTCTCATCGTTAAATCCTTTGCGAATTTTTACAGTTACCGGCTTCTGAATTGCTTTCACTGTCTTTGAAACAATTTCGTGTACTAGCTTCGGCTGGTTCATCAACGCCGAGCCTTCCCCATTTCTTACAATCTTTGGAACCGGACATCCCATATTAATATCCAAAATCGCAAATGGTAATTCTTCTATCTGTTTTGCAACCTCACTAATCACTTCCGGGTCGGAGCCAAAAAGTTGCAAGGAAACCGGTTCTTCTTCCGGATGAATCTCTAGTAATGCTTTTGTATTTTTATTATTATATTGAATTGCCTTTGCACTAACCATTTCCATGCATAGAAGTCCGGCTCCCTGCTCTTTACAGAGCAAGCGAAATGGCAGGTCTGTTACGCCTGCCATAGGTGCCAAAATATATGGATTTGAAAGTGCAACGTTTCCAATCTTCAATTTCTTCATCTTATTATTCTGCTTTCTTACATTTTTCATAAATCATGCGCAAGCCTTCCAATGTGAGCAACGGATCATAAATGTCAATCACATCTGTTTCCGGCACAATAATATTTCCAAGACCGCCGGTTGCAACAACCTTTGCATCCTCATAGCCATTCTCTTTCATCTTCTTAACGATATACTCTGTCTGACCAATATATCCAAATACAAGACCGCCTTGCATGCTGGATACAGTTTCTTTTGCAACAATGGACTTCGGTTTGCGAATTTCAATTTCAGGAAGCATAGCAGCGCCTCCCCATAATGCTCTTGCCGAAGTTCTGATACCTGGCGAAATCACACCGCCCTCAAACACACCGTCTGCTGTAACAATATCGTAGGTGGTGGCTGTTCCGAAATCGATAACGATTACAGGACCACCATACTTTTCATATGCCGCAACCGCATCTACGATTCGGTCAGGACCTATTTCCTTCGGATGCTCTGTATTAATCTTTAATCCCATTTCCAATGTACTTGGTACAAATGGTCTCACATGGAAATATTTGATTATCGCACTTGTAAGTGAATGCATTACATCCGGCACTACAGAAGATATAATTACATCGGTAATGTCTTTAATATCAAAATCGCGATGCTCTAACAAATCGCAAAGCTGAATACCATATTCATCCGATGTTCTAGGCTGTTTCGCAGTGGCACGGAATGTCGCCTTGATTTCTTTTCCATCAAATACACCGAGAGTAATATGTGTATTCCCAACATCAACTACTAATAACATTATACTTCCTCCCCTAAAAAGAATACTTTATAGTAAAGCTGTAAGGATTCTAATAATTCTTCTTTTGTTCTCTGGAGCTCTTTGATTTTCAAGTGACTACCGATTTCATCAAAGAAGAAGTCATTCTCCTCGCTCGACACTTCAAAACAAAGCTCTCCATTTTCCTCAAACACCAGTGTGAGTGTTCCTCCAACATCTTCGGTAAATAACACACACATGATTTTTAATTCATCTTTTATATTCTCTGGAAGGGCTTCAAAATCCGGATTGAGATAAAATTTTTGCTCATAGGAATTTGCGCCACACAATATAATTTTTTCTTCGTACATAGTTCCTCCTATATGTATCCATACAAGCCTCGCACAGACACTTCCCCAGCATACACATTTTTTTCTGTACCATCTTCAAGACGTACCACTAATTCACCATTTGGATTAATCCCATATGCATATGCCGTATATTCATTTTCCGGCTCCAAGATGCACACTTCCCTGTTCTTATTTACAAGAATTGTATTATATGCATCCTGCAGAAATTCCAAATCGCCTGCCTCTGCAAATCTATCATACATTTCCATAAATGTTTCTACGATATCCACAATAAGCTGCTCTTTGTTCGAAAGTTTTCCACACTCCAAGAAAAGAGATGTGGCTTTATCCACAAGTTCTTCTGAAAAACTTGTCGTATTCACATTCACTCCAACTCCGACCACAATAGAATCGATTGTCGTCCCTTGAAGATGCATCTCCGTCAGTATGCCACACACTTTTTTTCCGGAAAGCACCAAATCATTCGGCCACTTAATCTGCACATCTGCAAATCCGTTTTCCTGAAGCACTTTAGCCACGCTATAAGCCATTACTAAAGTAATCATCGGCGCCCTGTCTGCCTCAAACTCAGGTCTTAGCAGAATGGACATATAAATATTGTCCTCCGACGGTGATTCCCATGTACGACCTCGTCTGCCTTTCCCCGCCGTCTGACACCCTGCCACCACAACGGTTCCGTGCTCAGCGCCTTCTGATGCTAGTTCAGATGCTTTTGTGTTGGTTGAATCCAATTGTTCATAATATCTAATCTTCTTATTCTCCAAGTGTAGCCACCATTACTGCTTTGATTGTGTGTAGGCGGTTCTCCGCTTCATTAAACACAACATCTGCAAATTTTTCAAAAACGTCCTCTGTTACTTCGTTTCCTTTTACAGCCGGCAGACAATGCATGAAAATGGTACCTTCCTTGCCTGTCTTATCCATCAATTGCTGATTAATCTGATATGGATGTAATAATGCAATTCTTTCTACCGTCTTGTCTTCTTCACCCATAGAGCACCACACATCGGTATATAACACGTCTGCTCCTTCTACTTCGTCTACTGAGTCCGTAATGGTAACCGTAGCACCTGATTCTTCTGCGTAGTCTTCACACAGCTCAACAAGCTCCTCTTCCGGCCACAATTCCTTTGGTGCAATGATCGCAAAATTTACACCAACCTTTGCACAACCAATCATAAGACTGTTCGCCATATTGTTGCGTCCGTCGCCTAAGTATACAAAATTCAGTCCCTTCACATATCCGAAATGCTCCTTCATAGTAAGCAAATCTGCAAGAATCTGAGTCGGATGATATTCATCTGTCAAACCATTCCATACAGGCACACCGCTATACTCAGCCAATTGCTCTACATGCTCATGCTTAAATCCACGAAATTCAATTCCATCAAACATGCGTCCTAATACACGTGCCGTATCCTTTACACTTTCCTTGTAGCCCAATTGAATATCATGTTGGGAAAGATAGGTTGGGATACCGCCTTCATCTTGTGCTCCTACTGTAAACGCACAACGTGTTCTCGTAGATGGTTTTTCAAAAATCAGGGCAATATTTTTTCCCTTCAGCGAATTTCCTGTAATTCCATTTTTCTTCTTCTCTTTTAAATCTGCTGCCAGGTCAACCAGATACATGATTTCCTCAGCTGTAAAGTCCTTTAATGTTAAAAAATTACGTCCCTTTAAGTTCATTCTGCAATCCTTTCTGATGTCCATAAAAATATGCACAAATCTCGGTAGATTTATTTTATCCTTCCGTTGCTCGTATTTTCGATATACCTCAAGCTCCAATTCGCCAACCGTATAAATCTTATACTTTGGAACACGCAACAGTTTTGCACTTGCTTCCAGCATTGCGAGATAAAATTCTCTATTAGTATATTTTCGTGATAATCTCAAAACAAATGCAATCTCTGCCTTTTCAATCTCACTTAAGTCTTCTAGTATTTCTTCATAATACCACTCTTCGCGCGTTTGTTCAATATAATAAATTTGACCTGCCAAACCATATATCATGCGTTTTGCATCAAAGTACCCCAATTTAAAATTTCGTCTACTGCGCTGATTCTCAAATTCTATAATACTTCCCAATTTTACCTTCGGTGCAATCTCATACAGCATGGTATCTTCTGCGACTCTTGCTTTTTGTACCCTGCCCGGACCATAGATGCGAATTTGAATGATATCCTTGTATCCTCGTTCTATCAGGGAATTGATTGGAAAATTATTAATAATTCCTCCATCGATATATGTTTGCCCATGTAGCTTCTCATTTTTGAAACCAAATAAATAGGCGCTTGCCAAAAGAAAATCTTCCAGTAGACCTTCCGGGATATCGTGAATGCTAATATCTATCTCCTTCATATGGGTAACCGAGAACGTCAACAGACATAGTTCAATCCCAGACTCACGAATCTTCTTTTCATCCACGTGTTGGTGTATCAAATTCCGCAATGGAGCAATGTCCACACCCCCGTCCGAAATAATTTGTAACCCTTTTCGCAAAATATCACGGATACTATTCTCCCGATTGAATAAACCTTCCATCCAAACATCATCAACATCCATCACTTGCGAAAATGTCATCTCATTCCATATCTGTTCTGCCTTCTCCACATCCCCCATACAGATAAGAGCTCCATTTAACGCACCTACCGATGTACCCGCTACTGCATTTACCTTCACACCGGCTTCTGAAAGAGCCTTCCACGCCCCCATTTGATATGCACCTCTGGCACCGCCGCCATCAAGAACAATACTATATTCCTTTGTCAAATCTATTACAGGTACCATGATGTCCCTCCTATCACAATGCGCAAGGGGTGTACAGTTGTACACCCCTCCTTCGTATCATTTATTCTTCCTTTGCCACTTCAACAATTGACTTTGCAAGACCTGCTATTCCTTGAAGCTCTGATGGAATAATAATCTTAGTTGCTTTTCCATCTGCCGCCTTCTCAAATGCTTCTAAGCTCTTAATTGTAAGCACTGCTTGGTCTGCTCCTGCTTCCTTTAAGAAACGAATACCGTCTGCATTTGCTTGTTGCACCTTTAAGATAGCTTCTGCCTGACCTTCTGCTTCACGAATCTTTCTTTCTTTTTCCGCCTCTGCTCGAAGAATTGCTGACTGCTTCTCCGCTTCTGCTTCCAAAATAACAGACTGTTTATTACCCTCTGCCACAAGGATGGTAGATTTCTTTTCACCCTCTGCCCGAAGAATTGCTTCACGACGTTCACGTTCTGCCTTCATCTGTTTTTCCATAGCATCTTGAATCGCTGCCGGTGGGATGATGTTCTTAAGTTCCACACGATTTACTTTAATGCCCCATGGGTCCGTTGCCACATCTAAAGAAGCACGCATTTTTGTATTAATGGTTTCTCTGGATGTCAATGTCTGGTCTAACTCCAAATCACCAATGATGTTACGAAGTGTTGTTGCGGTCAAATTCTCAATCGCCATAATTGGATTTGCTACACCATAACAGAACAGCTTTGGATCTGTTATCTGATAGAACACAACGGTATCAATTCTCATAGTAACGTTATCCTTTGTAATAACCGGTTGTGGCGCAAAGTCAACTACCTGCTCCTTCAAATCCACTCTTCTTGCCACACGTTCAATAATCGGAATTTTAAAATGTAAACCTACACCCCAGGTTGCTTGATATGCACCAAGTCTTTCTACAACTAACGCCTGTGCCTGTTCTACAATCTTCACACATGACAGTAGCAATGCAACAAGAATAACTACCAAAACTATCCCTAAAGCTCCTAATAAACCTTCCATGAATTAAGCCTCCTCTTTCTTCACAATTAATTTCACGCCTTGAATACCTTCAATGGTTACAACAGCGCCCGTTTCAATAACTGACGATAGGTCTTCAGCCTTCGCCGACCATTCCATTCCGTTCACTTCCACTCGTCCGGTTCCATGAAGTGCATCAATTGTCTCAAAAACAACTGCTTTTTGACCAATCAAGCTGTCTGCATTCGTCTTTTGACGCTCTTGGTTGAAAAACTTAATGGCTATCGGTCTTGTGAGAACCAACAACAAAATGGATACCAATAAAAACACGATAATCTGCACCGGTAGCCCTAATCCTGCAAATGCTAAAACAAATGCCACAAGCGCACCACCTGCAAACCACACAGTTGTCAATCCCATTGTGAATATTTCAATAACTAAAAGTACTACAAATAGAATTAACCAAAATATTGTTTCCATACTTCTCGCCTCACTTTCAACTTCTTGATATACATATTTTACTACACTCGACTTTAGAATTCAACAAAACAAAAAAAGAGACAGAATTTAATTTTTCTGTCTCCTTAAAACTCCCCTATTAACTAAAGTAGTGGTCACCTAATTTAAAATTACCTCTTCGTGTATTAAAGAACAATGCACCATTTACTGGATCCTGTCCTTCAAATGCATCCTCTGCTGCATCATAACATGCACTTGGAATTTTACCGCTTCTAAGAACACGCGCAAGTTTTCCTGTCATTGCAGGTGTAAATTGTCCTCTTTGATAAATAACTCCTTCTAAAGAGTTTGGAAAACGTCTGCTTTCCATACGATTTAATACAACCGCACCTACTGCAACCTTTCCTTCATATGGTTGATTTCCTGCTTCACAGTAAATCAATGCTGCTAATAATTTCACTTCGCTCACTTTCTTCTGTGCAGCTTGAATCTCTTGTAATGTTTTCGCATCCTTTGTACCACCGGCACAAACTACTTTTGCTCTTTCATCTGCTGCACTTCCAAATAAAAGTGTTTCTGTTCTAACATAACCCACAACAGTTCCTGATGAAATCTTAGACCATTCAGCCCCTTCTTCCACTACAGTCACTACTGTGTTCTTATACATTTTTCCAATTACAGTACCATTTGCTTCTGCATATACATCTAATTCACTGTCTGTATTTGCAAGAGCTTTTCCGTACCACTCTTGTGTATCTACTGCGATGGTTGCCATTTCAGAAATCTTTTCCCATCCTGTAGCAAGTGTTTCCACTTCAATTTCAAAATTAATTGTTTGCATTGCTTGAGCTTCAGATTTTGGATCAGCCGCAAATACTTCGAACTCTGCTGTAAATAACAAACAAGCAGCAAGTAAAAGACCAACAATCCTTCTCTTTTCTCCGAAAAACATAATAACCTCCTGATTTGTAACAATTTTTACATGCACCTATTACATTATTATGCACGTATAATTCATTTTTATTACAAATTGTTACGTAATTGTTACATTTCTTTCGCGACAGTTGCGATATTATCATGTTTTTTTTAATATGTCAAGTTTTGGATTGTATTTTTTTTAGTACAATTTTATCTTCTTTGCCTGAAAACCTCAAACATTAACACCGAAGCAGCTATAGCTGCATTCAGCGATTCCACCTCTCCATGCATTGGGATTTTTACCAATTTATCAGCTTTTTCGGTCACTTCATCCCGAAGTCCATTGCCCTCATTTCCTATTAAAATGGCAGTTCCAGACTTATAATCTTCTTGATCATAAAATTTTTCGCCATTTAAGTGGGCTGCATAGGATTTTATGCTCTTCTTTCTAAAATCATCCAACAATTTCGGAATATCTTCTATATATAAAAATGGCATACGATAAATGGAACCCATTGTGGAACGAATGGTCTTTGGATTATAAATATCCACGCAATCTTTACTCATAAAAACAACATCCACACCTGCCGCTTCCGCCGTTCTTACAATCGTCCCCATATTCCCCGGATCCTGCAAATTCTCCAACACTACAAAGTGCGGATTTCCCACTTGGAGCAGTTCTTCTAAATCATATTTTTCACGTTTTACCACACACAAAATACCTTGCGGCGTTTTTGTATCAGAAACATGTCCAAACACCTGGTCAGACAGGATTTCCAATGGAAATTCCTGTAAATTTAAATCGTGTTTCTTCCTATTATAAAGGGATTCTGAAATATATACTTTTTCCACACGATTATTAGGCACTTCGGCAAACATTCGAAGACCCTCAACGACAAACACATTTTCCTCATCCCGCACCTTTGCTTTCTTCTGCAACTGAAGTAGTCTTTTAATCTGCGGGTTACTTGTACTCGTTATCATATTCTCATTCCTTGCTTTCATTATACTTTAAACCTATATCCAACACCCCAGATGGTTTCTATATATTGTGGCTTCGAGGTGTCAAACTCAATCTTTTCACGAATCTTTTTAATATGAACAGTTACCGTCGCAATATCACCAATGGACTCCATATCCCAAATTTCGCTAAAAAGTTCATCCTTTGTATATACATGATTCGGATGCGCTGCCAAAAAGGTCAGTAAATCAAATTCCTTCGTTGTAAACGCCTTCTCCTCTCCATTAATCCAAACACGGCGTGCGGTTGTATCAATTTTAAGGCCACGAATCTCAATTACCTTGTTTTCTTCTATTGCACTTCCAACTAATCTCTCATATCTTGCCATGTGAGCCTTCACTCTGGCAACCAATTCACTTGGGCTAAAAGGCTTTGTCATATAGTCGTCTGCTCCAAGTCCGAGACCACGTATTTTATCAATATCATCCTTCTTTGCAGACACCATAATAATCGGCGTATTCTTCTTCTCTCGAACCTGTCGACATATCTCAAACCCATCAACTCCGGGAAGCATCAAATCTAGGATAATCAAATCGCACTCCTCAGAAAGCGCTTTATTCAAACCAATTTCGCCATCATTTGCAACCTCCACTTCAAATCCGCTTAGTTCCAAATAATCCTTCTCAAGCTCGGCAATTGCACTTTCATCTTCAATAATTAATATTCTACTCATTTGCTGGTACCTCCTGATACTTCCTTATTACAAAATACATTACAGTTCCTACTTCTTCTTTACTTGTTGCCCATATATTTCCGCCATGCTCTTCAATGATTTTCTTTACAATGGAAAGACCAATTCCGCTTCCACCTGTTGCAGAGTTACGAGAGGCATCCGTTCGATAGAAACGTTCAAAAATGTGTGGCAATTCTTTTGCCCCGATTCCTTTTCCGTTATCCTCGATTTCAACCTGCACAAAATCTCCAATATCCCTAACACAAAGTCGAATCACTTTCTGCTTTTTGTCCATGTATTTCGTCGAGTTTGAAATAATATTATTAATCGCTCGTTTCAATTGTTCTGCATCGGCAATAATCTTAACACTTGCATCCACATAATTGTAATAGTCAAATTGAATATGTCGGGCTTCCAAATCCATTTTTAAATCCATTGCACAGTCATCAAAATAATCATTGACTAAAATGGTATTAAAGTTATATGGGATACGATTGGAATCAATCTTGGAATACAAAGTAAGCTCATTAATTAACATATCCATATCATTTGCTTTATTATAAATGGTACGAATGTATCGCTCCATTTTCTCAGGCGTATCAGCTACACCATCCATAATACCCTCTACATAGCCTTTAATGGCCGTAATCGGCGTTTTAAGGTCATGTGAGATGTTACTAATCAATTCCTTGCTTCGTTTGTCGTATTCCACCTTTTCTGCAGAGCTTTCCTTTAATCGGATTCGCATTTCCTCAAAGTCTCGACATAACTGTCCTATCTCATCTTCTGTCTCAACTTCCAGTTCAAAATCCAAATTACCCTCCTTAATGTTCTGTGTGGCAATTTTCATTCTTCCAAGGGGAATAGCAATCCCTCTGTAAATCCAAATGATAAGAAGGCCCGCAGCTAATGCAAGGATAATTACCACCATGAATACCATGTCCACCATAAACTGACGTAATTCCGGAAGGGAATCATCAACATTTGTAACAATAAAACCTAGTGATAGAATTACCGGCAAAATCATAACTGTGATAAAGCTTATAATTAATCGTGTTTTTAATTTCATAATACACACCCTTATTTCATGATTAGATTCATTATATCATTTATACACGAACATTACACCAAAGCAAATGGAAATTTTTATAAACTTTTTCTAAAAGAACTCATAATACAAAAAAGCCAAGGGCCTCTCCGATAAATCATCCCGAAAACCCTTGGCTTATAACACATTTTTTAATTATACAAATATGCCTTCAAAGCATCAACTTTATCTAGTTTTTCCCATGGTAAATCCAAATCATTACGTCCAAAGTGTCCGTAAGCTGCTGTTTGCTTGTAAATTGGGCGACGTAAGTCTAACATCTTGATAATACCTGCCGGTCTTAAATCAAAGTTTTCTCTTACGATATCTACCAATTTTTCTTCTGATAATTTACCTGTTCCAAATGTATCAATCATGATAGATGTTGGCTGAGCAACTCCGATTGCATATGATAATTGAATTTCACATTTATCTGCAAGTCCTGCTGCAACAATATTCTTTGCTGCGTAACGTGCTGCATACGCTGCTGAACGGTCTACCTTTGTACAATCCTTACCGGAAAATGCACCGCCACCGTGACGAGCCATTCCACCGTATGTGTCAACGATAATCTTACGTCCTGTAAGACCGCTGTCTCCGTGTGGTCCACCGATTACGAAACGACCTGTAGGATTGATAAAGAATTTTGTATTATCATCAATCAATTCTGCCGGCAATACAGCGTCAAACACATATTTCTTCACATCTGCGTGGATTTGTTCCTGTGTTACATCTGGGTCATGTTGTGTAGATAAAACAACTGCATCCAGTCTTGCCGGTTTTCCATTTTCATCATATTCCACAGTAACCTGTGACTTTCCATCCGGACGAAGATATGTCAAAGTTCCATTCTTACGAACTTCTGTCAGCTTTCTTGTCAATTTATGAGCAAGAGAAATTGGATATGGCATCAACTCTTCTGTCTCATTTGATGCGTATCCGAACATCATACCTTGATCTCCGGCACCGATTGCTTCAATCTCCTCTTCTGACATCTTATTCTCTTTTGCCTCTAACGCTTTATCAACACCCATAGCGATATCTGTTGATTGTTCATCAATGGCTGTGATAACGCCACATGTGTGTGCGTCAAAACCATATTTTCCTCTGTTGTATCCAATTTCGTCAACTGTATCTCTTACAATCTTTTGGATATCTACATAAGCACTTGTTGTAATTTCGCCCATTACCAATACTAAACCCGTTGTAATTGCTGTTTCACAAGCAACACGGCTCATTGGGTCTTGTTCTAACAACGCATCTAATACGGCGTCTGAAATCTGGTCACAGATTTTATCCGGATGACCTTCTGTTACTGATTCTGAAGTAAATAATAATTTTTCCATTTTTCTTTCCTTTCTTCGTTTGTTCTCTTATTATCAGACTAAAAAAACAGTCCAACAATGTCGGACTGTTTTATATCACTCATAATACAATCCTCTTATTGTTCGATTACTCGCTCAGGTTGGCACCTTCCATCTCAGGGGTTGCCGTGGCTTCACAGATCCTTTTACCTCCACCACTCTGAATAAGAGATTTTATTTTGTTCCGTTGATGATAATATCATTAATTTTGTTCTACGTCAAGGTGTATTTTTTTCTACACTATTTTCCACGATATGGTTGGTCAGCCGGATATCCTCCAGCAATCTTTTGCATGGCTCTTTGCACCGCATCTCGAGAGTTTTTCCAATCCTCATCTTTATATCGATAATCAAACTTTTTCTCTAGCCAGTCAATTTCTTCCAAGATACGCTCCATATTGGCTTCCATTTGTGGAAATAATATACCTCGCAATTCCTTCTGTTCTTTTTCGTTCAAATACAGCGGTGCAGCGTCCAAAATATCTGCCAAATGATGGAGACATAGGCCTTTTCCATCTTTCACCAGGCTCACAAACTCTCTATCATTCTTTTTATACAAGTAGAAAAATGTGGCTATATATCGTTCATAATTACGTTTAATATGATTACAGATATAGCAGGAGTCCTCCTTTGCATGAACCCAGCGACTGACGTTGTTTCCGCCACTTGCATGCTCAGTGTTCTTGCGAAGCTTGTCTATCATTCCAAGCTTTAAGGAATTGGAATAATTCTTCATTTCCTTTTTCATCTCTTTTATGAGTGTTTGCAATCTGGTATCCAATATAAGCGCATTTGCCAATGTCTCACCGTATGTAAACATTTTCTGATAGTGTTCCCTGCAAAAGCCCATCTGGTCTGTCTCCGCTCGCACATGGTCCTGCATATAAGAAGCTTGCGGTCCCAATACGAAATCAAGTGCATTTTGCTCCACATTTCTTTCGATATAACAAAATGGGCATTCATCCTCCGCTCGAAAAGCATTCATTAAAGGAATGGTGTATAACTGTTCTTTCATATGTATATCCTCCCGTGTCATATTAACTAATTATACATAGAAATGCAAGAACCAAGCCATAGAGAAAGTATGATTAAATGACTCATCAGTGCCATCCACAAGTACCCTATATATTTTTATGCATTCATAAAAATATTTACATGAAAGAAATATAAAAGCAGTTCCAGCTATTACAAAAGCTATAATGAATTTTTCTATTCCATATTTATTTAATATCATAATTGTACTCAAACATAAAACACCAGATGTTATTATGGTATGTATGAAAAAATATATAGTCTCTGAACTAAATAGGTTCTTCCAAATATAGTATAACCACTTAAACTTAGGTTTATCTGGATTTTTTTTGTTCAAATATTTGTTTCCTTTTTTTCAAGTACTTTATAAAAAACTGATTGTATAAGATCCTTCTTTAATTCCATCTTCCTGATGCCAAAAAAAACGCTTATACTTTGGCAACACAACCAATAAGCTTCCTTATATATTCGATATCGAATGATAACTAGTGCCAAAAAGAAACCAATAACTGCTGCCGCTAAAAATAAAGCTCCTTGTATACTCGTTGGCATTTCCTTTGCCTCTAAAACTGCAGGCGTCAAGAATGCATACAAAGCTATATATACAGCAATAATCTGGTCACGTTTGGTCTGTTGTAATCCTAATTCATTAATAGCTTTTTCATAGAGTTCGTGCAAATCTACGTCAATATAGCTTTTTTTCTTAATTGAAGTTATTTCTATAGGAGTAAACGACTCTTTTTTTCTTTTGCACATCTAAAAACCTCCTCATACGCATACTCATCAATATGTTTCTCTATAATACTTCGTAACTTTTCGTAGTTTTCTCTCGTATTAGCTGCAATTATCGGTGTTGCCCTGTCAAAGTGAAGTTCTTGATTCTTCTGACCATAAATAACTCCGCCTGCTTCCTCCAAAATCAAGTGTGCAGCGGCATAATCCCACGGGAACACACGAAATTCAAAATACAAATCACATTTACCTTCTGCAAGATAACAAAGCTCTAATGCACAACTTCCAAATCTTCTAAAGTCATTGCACTGTGCATAAACATCGGAAAGAACTCTCTCACATTTATCCGCAAATTCCTTTTTATATAAACTATAAGCCGTACAGAAAATTCCCTTTTTAAAGCTTACGTTTGAAACATGTATTTTTTTACCATTGCACCAAGCACCCTTGCCACGCTCAGCATAGAACATTTTCTTTTGATATGGATTGTATACAACTCCAAGTACAATTTCTTCATTATGAAGTAGAGCTACGGAAATAGCACACTCCCCTATTCCTCGTGCAAAATTGGTTGTGCCATCTATAGGGTCAACAATCCATAAATATTCACTGTCTGACTGGTGCTTATCACCTTCTTCACCTAACAGTTGGGATTTTGGCAATAGTTTACATAATCTTTTTTCCAGAAACTTTTGCACCCCTAAATCTGCAGACGTGACAATGTTGGATGGGGAATCTTTTTCTTCCATTGTATATGAATCATACATAATCTTAGATGCCCTTTTTACAATCCGCATAACCTTTTTCCGTATCATGGAAAAATTATCTTTCATAGTGCTCCTCCTTATTTTGAAACAACAAAAGCACTCCAACGAAGTGCTTTTATAAAAAGGCGCCAACCAGATTTGAA
>JAEIGA010003345.1_pt1 | contig 25159 bp, 23 predicted proteins | sample 9270691 | NCBI WGS metagenome assembly JAEIGA01 (sample SAMN17057246, study PRJNA624740) | gut metagenome | biome: biome; isolation source: fecal sample | host: Bos grunniens | place: China: Xizang | collected 2019
AGTAACGCTATCGGGAATGGTAATGCTTGTCAGCGATCTGCAATTTTCGAATGCAGAATCTCCAATCGAAGTAACGCCATCGGGAATGGTAACACTTGTCAGCGAGCTGCAATTTTCGAATGCAAAATCTCCAATCGAAGTAACGCTATCGGGAATGGATACGCAGGTCAGCGAAGTACAATCACAGAATACACCCCCTCCAATCGAAGTAACGCCATCGGGAATGGTAACACTTGTCAGCGAGCTGCAACCATAGAATGCATAATCTTCAATCGAAGTAACGCTATCGGGAATGTATACGCTGGTCAGCGAAGTACAATCATAGAATGCACCCCTTCCAATCGAAGTAACGCTATCTGGGATAGTAATCTGTTTAAGACTTGCACAACCATTAAAAGCATTGTTGGCGATATTTTCAAGAGAGGTGAAGTACTGCAACTCGTTAAATGCTAAAATCGAAGAGCCTGTGAATACTGCTCCAAGGTCGGTAACGGCAGCAGCCTCCTCATACGACAACTCGCCATCCTCATTCTCGTCCCAATGGAGAGTACAGAGGAGTTTGGTGTTCGCGTCTTGGAACATGATAACCAGCGTCTTGTCATCAGGATTGTCAGGGTTGTCTTCGCCACTTATGCCCTTCTGAACAAATGAGAGACTCTGCAATTCGGCATTGTCGCTACCAAGAAGTTTCACGACAGCACTACGCTCTGCTTCTGCCTCATTTTTCGCAATGGTAAAGGTCAATTTTTCCACACGGATAGCACGGGTATCGACTATGCTTAACCACGACTGCGCCTCATCTGGTATCACAACCGAGTATTCAAGGTTGGTAGATACGGTAACTACTATAATACCACCGTCTGCCTCGACAACATAATCACCTTCGCTATCACTAATAAATACGGCTTCCTCATTGTTTGAATCGTCAGCTCCTTTCTCGCTGCAGGCAGTGAACATCACTCCTACAACTGCCAATAATAGAAATATTTTTTTCATAATAATATAATTTGTCGTTTATTTCATAACATGCTTGAAAACAGTAAAATACCCCTCCCTAAAAAAATATCGTGGTTGTCTATTTGTGTACCCTTATATTGAACTTGCGTTCAGAATCTATATAAGTCTACCGTTACTACAAAATTAGAAATAATTCCGCAATTTACAACACTCTATAAATAAAAAAATCGGCGATGAGTCTGCTTTCACCGCCGAAAAATAGCAACCCCATGCGGGGAATGCCCATATCTTATCTCCTATCGCCGAAGATTCGCAGAAGGTAGAGGAATAAATTGATGAAGTCTAGATAGAGAGTTAAAGCTCCAAAGAGTGCCAACTTATATCCCATCTCATCTACCTCGCCATACTCCACAAGCATCTGCTTAATCTTCTGTGTATCGTATGCCGTAAGGCCTACAAACACCACCACGGCAACGTAGCTAACTACCCAATAAAGCATCTCCGACTTTAGGAAGATATTTACTAGCGAAGCAATGATAACACCTATCAATGCCATGAAGAGTACACTTCCCAGGCGTGTGAGATCCATACGAGTAAAGTATCCCAGTAGACTCATCACAAGGAACATACCCGCGGTGATGAAGAACACCGAGGCTATAGAACTCATCGTGTAGACCATAAATATAGTAGACATCGTAACGCCCATCATCGCCGAATAGAGGATAAAGAGCAACGTAGCCGTTGTCATAGACATCCGCGTAAAACGTGCCGAGAGCCATATCACAAGGACTATCTGCGCAATAAGCACTACCCATATCAGAGATGTATTATTGGCCAGAAAAATCCAAAAATCCTGTGACTGCGACAGAAAATATGCCACTAGACCTGTGATTGACAGGGCCGCAGCCATCTGCATATATACGCTCTTGAAGAGCGCCGAGACAGCAACCTCTGTTGCTGTGTGTTGCGATACATAATTCGCCATATTTACTCTGTTTTTTATTGTTATCACTCAAAAAACGCTACATACATACCATTTATTACACAAGGCTAGCGTATATAGTCAATTATCGGTTTTGCACCCTTATAGCTCTTCATAGCCATACCCGTTACCGCACCCATATATGTCGGGTCGGAGATGTAAAATGTCTTACCTTCGTATGTATAGTTATCGCCCTCAATCTTACTACCGAGATTCACAGCTACAGTCTCGTGTCCTGGGAAGCGTATCAGGTGATTCTCAACACCAAGCACACTCTTTAAAAGGTATGAGTAAAATATAGAGCGATCCTCGCAATCCGACTTTGGATAATAGAGCAGCTCCTCGAAGAAGTAAGGCTTCTCAAATCCATGCTGCGCATCATCTGTAGCATAGCTAAATGCTCGCTGCACAAACTGCAAAAGCTTATTTACAGACTCTAGCTTGTTTGACGATGTAAGCTGTGAGGCTAGCTGCGCCGTAACCTCTCGCTCCACCTTTGCCGAAACCACAGACTCGGCATAGCATCCTATATCCATCTGTGGGTAGCGATACAACAGAGGCATTACATTGGCATTTATCTCACCCTCAACATGTATGCCACCGAAGTCAAGCGAGTACTTATGTGCCTTATACGGCATCTTTGGCTCCTCGCGGATAATTAAATCTAGAGCCCTGCCGCAGTCTGCGCTCTGGGGAATATCACAAGTGTAGAACGAGCCACCGCTGCTTGGACCTCCTGCGACATTATCGTAGAAGATATAGAATCGCTTATCACCTAACGTAGCATATCTACGGCTATATAGGTTCTGATTAATAGCTACCAAAAGCATTGGCGCTCCACTCTTTGTCACCGCAATACGCACATCATAACCAGCCTTGGACATCAAATAGTGTGTTAGCGACATACGCTGACATGGCGCCATGCTTGCCATCTCACTATCGACATAGCTACGTAGGCACTCAAAGAAGAACCAATCGTTAAAATTACAATCCTTTGCCACCTTCTGAAGATGTGGCAACACCTCCTTCTCAACCTTTAACGATGCGTAGGTCTTCCACAAATTAGCGTAGACCTTGGTGTCGCTACCATTAGGCAGTGTTCCCCAAGCGATGTATGGCACCTCAAACTTAAGGCTGTGATACATATATCGCTTGTTAAGCACATTCTTGGCTGCTGGCTCTGGTGCAGGCGCAGGCGCAGGTTTTGGCTGCTCTATGCTCTTTGGCTGCTCCTTTGGCGCTGGTGGGGTAACGCTCTTTGGCTGTTCCTTGGGCGCTGGTGGGGTCATAGTCACAGGCTTCTCAACAGGCGCTGGAGGAGGCACATCTGCAACCTTACTCTCCATCTTGGGCTGCTCCTTTGGCTGCGGCACATCGACTTTAGCTGGTTGCTTGTGATAATCAACAGGAGCCGAGGGCTGCTCCTGGGGTTTAGGGTCAGAGTAACGCTCTGGGGCTTTGAACGATTCATACTGCGACCATACACCCTCAAGGAAGTTAGCATAATCCTCTACAACCTTATCGCGGAACGAGTTATAATCGCTCTGTGCTTTTCGGCGAAACTCCTCAAAAGCATCATTCTGCTGTGCCATAGCCGAGACGGCACCCATAACAATCGCCACTGCCAAAAGTAGATATCTCTTCATAAGACTATCATGTTAATAATATTAATAATGTGATACAAAGTTAGGAAATAAATATGAATATGCAAATAGACAACTCCTTAAATAAATCCTAGAGTCGTGTTTACACCCATAAAAAATAGGAGAGACCATGCGTCCCTCCCATTGTAGTAGCCCCTCCGGGACTCGAACCCGGATTTAAGGTTTAGGAAACCTTCGTTCTATCCCTTGAACTAAAGAGCCAAACCAAATATGCCCCACGGCAAAATAGCCTCCCAGGCCATACAAAATACAAAGATAAACATAATTTTGAATTTTAACAATAAATAATGCAAAAAAGAGCCTAAATAAAGTGTTTTTTATAATTTTATAAATCCACGCACTTTCCATGTGGAAAAATTAACACTCTATTTTTTATACTATTTTAATCATTTAACACACTAATAAACAATATATTAACACTACACAAACTAATTAATTAGATTTTATATGAGTAGAAAATCGGTTGAAAGTTTCTAAACCTCACAAAAAAGTTATATCTTTGCATCGATTGTTTGATAAGTCAATAGCAAAAATGCTATTCTAAACGAAATAGATTATGTTAGACAGAAACCTAATTAAGCTTTACGAGAAGAGCTTCCGCGAGAACCGCGAGATGGCTGCTCTTACTGATTACTTCAAGGGAGAGACATTCTCATATTATGAGGTTGCCAAGGAGATTGCCAAGCTTCACCTTATGTTTAAAGAGGCAGGCATTGAGAAGGGTGATAAGATTGCCCTTATTGGACGAAACAACACTCGCTGGTGCATAAGCTATATAGCAACAATTACCTATGGTGCAGTAATCGTTCCTATTCTTCAGGACTTCAATCCAAACGATGTTATCAACATTGTAAATCACTCGGAGAGTAAGCTACTCTTCATGGGGGACAACTTCTGGGATGATATCGAAGGTGATCAGATTCCAAATATCGATGCGGTATTCTCGCTTACAGACTACCATGTAATACACGAGAAGCAGGGCGATAAGCTTACATCATACATGAAGAACATCGTCAGCCACTACCGCGAGGCATACCCACGTGGCTTTAGCAGCGATGACATCAAATTCCCCGAGGTGGCTAATGACGAAATATGTCTTCTTAACTACACATCGGGTACCACAGGCTCGTCAAAGGGTGTTATGCTTACCGTGAACAACCTCACAGGTAATGTTTGCTTTGCTATGGATATGCTAAACCCCGACAGTGGCGAGCATTACTTCCGTAAGGGTGGCCGTACACTCTCGTTCCTACCTTTGGCACACGCATACGGCTGTACTTTCGACTTCCTCGCTCCACTAGCTTGTGGCGCACACATCACACTTCTTGGTCGTATTCCTTCGCCAAAGATTCTTATCGAGGCGATGAAGACTACTCGTCCAAACCTAGTATGCTCCGTTCCTCTTATCCTTGAGAAGGTATATCGCAAGAGCATCCTCCCACTATTGGAGAAGGGTCCTATGAGTATTGCTATGCGCATTCCTCTTATCAATACAGCTATCTACTCTACAATTCGCTCAAAGCTCATGGAGCAGTTTGGAGGGTGCGTGGAGTTGTTCATCGTGGGTGGCGCTGCCCTAAACCGCGAGACCGAGGATTTCTTGCGAACTATCAAGTTCCCTATCACCGTGGGATATGGCATGACCGAGTGCGCACCTCTTATCAGCTTTGAGGTTGCACAGCGCTTCAAGCCAGGCTCTTGTGGCCGCATCCTTGGCGATGGTCTCTTGGAGTCAAAGATTTTGTCACGCGACCCACAGAATATTGCCGGAGAGCTTCTAGTACGTGGTGAGCATGTCATGAAGGGCTACTACAAGAATGAGGAGGCTACAAAGGCTGTTCTCGAGGAGGATGGCTGGTTGCATACTGGCGATATGTGTACTATGGATGCTGATGGCACGCTCTACATTCGTGGCCGCTGCAAGACTATGATTCTCTCTGGCTCGGGTCAGAACATCTACCCAGAGGAGATTGAGGAGCGTCTAAATAACCTATATCTCGTTGGTGAATCGCTCGTAATTGAGAATAATGGTCGTCTCACAGCGTTGGTAGTACCTGATTATGAGCTTGCTACAGCAGAGGGCATCGACCTTGAGAACCTTCAGGAGATAATGGATAAGAATCTTCAGGAGCTTAACAATATGGTTGCCTCTTATGAGAAGGTGGCAAATATCGTCATCCACCGCGAGGAGTTTGTGAAGACTCCAAAGCGCAGCATCAAGCGTTACCTCTACAGCGCAGAGCGTCTAAATCTCAACTAGACAATATACATAAACGACAAAGGGTCTGTCCACGTGGCAGACCTTTTTTTGTTAAAGTAGGAATAATAGCTCATGCTGTGGGCCTAGAATAGATGTTCTCTACTAGATTTTTTCACACCCCGCACACTACACATATTGCTAACATTCAAACAGATACCTCATCACTATATCAATACATAGCAATTAAATCATAGAAATTAATTTGTTTTGTTGAATAATTTATGTATTTTTACATAATGAAACAACGATAAAAGTATGAAAAATGCAATTATTTCTATATGGAAATTCTATGTAGAGGGCTTCCGTAATATGACCTGGGGGAGGCAGCTGTGGTGGCTCATACTACTCAAGGTTGTCATTCTCTTTGTGCTTCTTCGAGGTTTTTTCTTTAAGCCCGTATTGAGTGGCAAGAGTGACGATGAGCGCAGCGAGTATGTAGGAGCGCAGCTAATTGACACACAATCAGAATTAAGAACAAAAATATAATAACCTAAAAAAACATAAAACTATGGTAGAGAGCGCATTAGTCGATTGGTCGAGACTACAATTTGCACTTACGGCAGGTTACCACTGGATATTTGTACCGCTAACCCTGGGTCTTGCAGTGATAATGGCCACGATGGAGACCATATATGTCATCAAGGGTGACGAGTTCTGGAAAAAGACTGCAAAATTTTGGATGAAGCTTTTTGCTATCAACTTTGCAGTTGGTATCGCCACAGGCATCATCCTCGAATTTGAGTTTGGCACAAACTGGAGTAACTACTCATGGTTTGTGGGCGACATCTTTGGAGCGCCGCTAGCGATAGAGGGCATCTTCGCCTTCTTCATGGAGGCAACGTTCTTCGCCGTGATGTTCTTCGGATGGGAGAAGGTCGGCAAACGTTTCCACCTAGCATCTACATGGTTCACAGGTATTGGTGCAGCAATCTCCGCAATATGGATTCTGATAGCCAACTCATGGATGCAGCACCCTGTAGGCATGGAGTTTAACCCCGACACCGTACGCCATGAGATGATTGACTTCTGGGCGTTAGTCCTCAACCCTGTTGCCGTATCAAAGTTCTTCCACTCATGGTTTAGTGGTTGGATGACAGGTGCCATATTTGTTATTGGCATCAGCAGCTGGTATCTTCTTCGCAACAGAGAGAGACGCTTTGCACTATCGAGCATCCGTGTAGCAGCTATCATAGGCATCATAGGCACCTTGGCGGTGATGTTCTCGGGAGATAGCTCTGCAGTACATGTAGCAAAGTATCAGCCAATGAAACTTGCCGCGGCAGAGGGCCTTGAGGATGGTGGCGAGAAGGCTCCATTCTCTGTAGTTCCTGGCGTAGAGGTGCCTGGAGTTCTCTCCATACTTGCCACACACGACATCTATGGCTATGTTCCTGGCATCAATAATATCCTTGACGGTTATACGGACAATGATGGCGTGACACACCTATCTGCCGAGGAGAAGATGGAGCGTGGCAAGATAGCTATCGATGCCTTTGGCGAATATCGTGCGCTAAAGGATAGCGACCCTAGTGCAGCAGCGGAGGCACGCGCCACACTTGAAGAGAATATAGAGTACTTCGGTTATGGATATATCAACTCACGCGAGGAGCTAGTACCTCCAGTACCTCTTGTATACTGGGCATTCCGTGTGATGGTAGGCTTTGGTGGTCTTCTCCTCTGCCTAATGGTTGTAGTATTGTGGGCGGAGCGCCGCAAGAGGCTAGAGGGCATGCGCTGGCTACTATGGGCATCGCTACTCTCAATACCTCTTGTATATTTGGCAGGTCAGGCAGGATGGATAGTTGCCGAAGTGGGCCGTCAGCCATGGGTCATCGAGGGTCTTCTCCCTACCAAGGCTGCTATATCTAGCGTAAGCGTAGGTGCTGTGCAGACCACCTTCTTCCTCTTTGTTGCAATCTTCACGCTATTCCTAGCTATCGAGGTACGCATCCTTATCAAGGCCATTAAGGAGGGTCCAAAGACCGATGTTAAATAACACTAATACCCTACAACTATGATAACATATACATTTTTACAACAATATTGGTGGTTTCTTATAGCTCTGTTGGGCGGACTCCTCGTATTCCTACTCTTCGTTCAGGGTGCTAATGCTCTTATCTTCACAGCGGGTAAGAACGAGGCCGAGCGCCAGCTTCTGGTAAACTCCACAGGACGTAAATGGGAGCTTACCTTTACCACTCTAGTAACCTTTGGTGGCGCCTTCTTCGCCTCATTTCCACTCTTCTATAGCACCAGCTTTGGTGGCGCATACTGGGTGTGGATTCTTATACTCATAACCTTCGTATTCCAAGCCGTATCCTACGAGTTTCAGAGCAAGAGTGGCAACATATTGGGCAAAAAGGTCTTTCGCATCTTCCTGATGTTGAACGGCATACTTGCACCACTACTTATCGGCACTGCCGTAGGCACCTTCTTTACAGGTTCGGCATTTAGTGTCGATAAGGCGGCTGTGGGAGATATAGCATCACCTGTAATCAGTCGCTGGGCAAATAATTGGCATGGTCTGGAGGCTGTAGCGAATCCGTTTAATGTAGAGTTTGGCGTTATGGTGATGCTCCTAGCCATCGTACTTGGAGCGCTCTACACCATCAACAACATCGACAACGAGAAACTCGAGAAGCAGCTACGTAGCGCTCTATCCTACAGCTTCTGCGCCTTCTTGGTGATGTTTCTTATAGTGATGGGCAGACTACTGACGATGGAGGGTTTTGCAGTAGATGCTGATGGCGTTGTATATATGGAGAGCTACAAATATCTTCATAACCTCCTAGATATGCCACATACCCTTGTGATGATTATTATGGGCGCCCTGCTACTAGTGGTAGGCTGTGGCACAACGCTTCTTAAGAGCAACTTCAAGCGTGGCATCTGGCTTGCAGCCCCAGGAACTGTCTTGGCTGTCATGGCGTTATTCATGTTGGCAGGATATAACAATACTGCCTACTACCCCTCTACCACCGACCTACAATCGTCACTAACACTTGCCAACAGTTGCTCTAGCGAGTTTACACTACGAACCATGGCTGTTGTGTCGCTCATCATACCATTTGTAGTTGCTTACATCGCCTACTTCTGGCGACAGATGGATAAGAAATCTCTAACAACAGAGGAGCTAGAGTCGAGTGAGAAATATTAGAGATACTAAACACTATCAAAAAACGGGTCCGTACAGAGTACAGGCCCGTTTTTGATATCGCTTGATAGCTATCACTATCTGCAGCAGACTAGAATGGAATATCATCCACAACACCTGCTCCAGCAGAATAGGTGGTCTGTGGCTCCTCCATAAATGGAGGCATATCCTGAACAGGAGGCTGCGCCTGTGTCTGCTCGGGCTGCACACGCCAAGCACGAACATCGGTATACCACTTATCCATATACTTACGTGACTCAATGTCGAACGACACTGTGTAACTCTCACCAACACGCAACGAGGCTACATCCTGTGACTTATTCATAAATGTCACCGCAATCTCCTTTCCGAACTGCTTGTTAGCCTGCTCAAAAACAACTGTCTGACGCTCCCATGTTCCGCGGGCCGACTGACCTGATACTGCTGGGAGAATCTCCAATACCTTACCTACAAATTCCATAATATCTTTTAAATTTAATAATTTAGGCTACTGAACACTCTATGCCTAGAGCCTCAACACGCTCGGCGATACGCTGGAGCTCCTCACGCTCCACCTTCTCGAGCGTAGGGCATGGCGTATCACGATCCAACGAGTAGACCATAACGCGCTTGGGGCGCATCTCCTCAACAAGCTTAAGCCATGCAGAAACCTCCTCCTCGGTGGTGTTATCCACACATCTACCGAGATACTCTCCACGGAGGAACATAGTCTGCAAGATAAACTCACCATCAAAGGCCTTTAATAGCTCTACGGTGCGAGCCACGGTATAGGCTCCCTGTGGCTTATTCACAAGCTGCACAGTATCATCAAATGCCGAGTCGAGCTTTAGAATATTATTATCCACACGCAACAATGCACGTCTTACATCCTCGCGATGTATCTGCGTAGCATTTGACAACACCGAAACCTTGGCTTTTGGGCAGTGCTTATCGCGAAGCGCAATGGTATCTGCGATGATATTCTCAAAGTCGGGGTGCATCGTAGGCTCACCATTACCCGCAAAGGTGATTACATCGGGAGGCGTGCCATCTGCCACCATCTTTGACAACGTCTCATCCAACATCTTATAGACATCCTCACGAGCATTGAAGCGGCGCTTACCAGGATGATCGGCATTCCAGCCACACTCACAGTAGATGCAGTCGAAGCTACATAGCTTGGACTCTATAGGCAAAAGATTGACACCTAGCGAGAGTCCCAAACGGCGAGAACGTATCGGGCCAAAGATTATATTGTCGTATAATGAAGTCATAGTTCTAGGTTTTAAGATTAATTTTTACTACCCTTTGCGCCACCAAGTTTCGCACCATGCTTGGCCTGATATGCAAAGATATTCTCCGAGTAGCTTGTAGTCTTAAACTCCGAGTCGCGCTTGCGCTTAAACGCAATAGCTATAAGACGGTCTACAAGCTCATCGAACTTCACCCCTGAAGCCTCCCACAAGTAGAATGACAATGAACCAGGGATAGTGTTAATCTCATTGACGTATACATTGTTTGTAGCCTCGTCAATCATAAAGTCGATGCGCGACACGCCATCGCAGGCCAACACACGGAAGGTCTTACATGCTGTGGTGCGGATAAACGCTGTGACATCCTCCGCAAGACGCGCAGGAATCTCACGAACCGTAGAGTGCATACCCTCCGAAGGCTTATTCTTGCCACCACCGAGATACTTATCCTCATAGCTTAAAATCTCGCCCGAACGCACAGGAGCCTCACATACAGAGGCCTCACAATCGTAATAATCGCCCAATACCGAGCAGTTTATCTCCTTTAGTTTCTCGATAAGTCGCTCTACAATAACTCTTTTTGAATACTTTATGGCGTTATCTGTGGCCTCAATAAGCTCCTCGCGGTTATGTACCGCCTTGATACCAACACTAGAGCCGAGGTTTGCAGGCTTAACGATAAGAGGATAGCTCAATTTTTCGGCACGCTCCACGCAGACCTCACGCTCCGAGAGCCACTCCTTATCCGAGAACCAAGCATAGTCCACCACGGGGATACCACTCTCCTTAAGAATCATCTTCATAGTAATCTTATCCATGCCATTTGCCGAAGCTAGAGGATTTGGACAAGCATAAGGGATACCTGTCATCTCTATAAGGCCCTGGAACGAACCATCCTCACCCGAGGTACCATGAAGCGCTGGAAGGATGACATCAATAGATGTTACTACCGAACTTCCAAATAGTGGCTTTCGCACACGATATAGATTATTATCACCATAGACAGGACGGAAGTACACCTCTTCAACGCTCTCTAGAAGAGCCTTCATATCTCGATAATTATCCGTATTACGAAGCTTATCACCCGAGTACCAATGACCATCCTTCGATATGTAGATAGGCACAATGTTATACTTCTCGGTATTCATTGCTGCCATAGTCTGCGCTGCTGTGATTACAGAAATCTCATTCTCCACAGAGCGACCTCCAAAAATTACACCTACGTTGATTTTCATCGTTATATAGCTTGTTTAATAGTTACTTAAATGAGTCGGGCAGGTCATTTTCGTACAACACAACATCCCCTGCCTTAAGACGTGGTTGCAAATCTGCCATAGCCTCACTAAATGACGCTACTAGAGTAATTCTATCTTCGGGATACCCCGCCTCGAGAAGGCCACGATATATCGCCTCACGATTAACCTCATTTACGATATATACTCTATCTGCCATAGATGATGCTATATCGCCACCAAACATCTTATTATTGTGATACTGCTTGGCACCCATCTCCACAAAGCCTGGTGTCACCACATATCTTGCACCCTCGGTTACGAAGTCTGCCAAAACCTCAAGAGCCATCTTCGCACCCGTAGGATTGGAGTTATAGGCATCATCAAGGATGGTGATGCCACCCTGACGGCGCATACTCAAGCGATGCTCCACCTGCTCTATCTGTTTCACAGCACGGCGGCGAGCCTCAATGCCAACGCCCATGGCCTCGGCAACGGCCAATGCCACAGTGATGTTAAGGATATTTCCCCTACCAAGGATGCGTGTGACGTAGTTATCATCTTTCACAGCATCATGCTCCACCGAGAAGCGAGTATCTAGCTGTGAGTAAGATAGCTCCACAGCCCTATAATCGGCATCGCTACTCTCTATGCCATAGGTTGTAACCTTAAGGCCTCTCTGCTCGATATATCTTCTTGCCTCCACGCTGTCTACATTTACAACGCCGATACCACCCTCGGGGAGTGCCTCTATAAGTTCAAACTTCGTACGTGCCACACCCTCGATACTTCCGAAGGTCTCGAGGTGCATCTCACCCACCGATGTAACGACACCAATAGCAGGTTTCACAAGGTCACAAATCTCCTTGATGTCACCACGCTGCTTTGCGCCCATCTCAACAATAAAGACCTCGTGATGTGGCTTTAGATGCTCACGTATGGTACGTACAACGCCCAATGTTGTATTGAAGTTTCCAGGCGTCATAAGCACATTATACCTCTCCGAAAGCACTCTATAGAGGAAATGCTTTGTTGAGGTCTTGCCAAAGCTACCTGTTACACCTATGATTTTCAGATTAGGCATAGCACGCAACTTACGCCTAGCATCGTTGTAATACCATCGTGTTATCGCACTTTCAAGAGGCTTGTTTATAGCGTTTGCCACGATAGTCCAATAGTCGAACGTAAGGAGCATCATAGCCGTAAGAGTATACTCCACAGCAAAGATATGTACAAGTGCAACGACAACAAATGTAAGGAGCAATCGTGTAGCTATAAGGCGCTTAACACGCATCGTATAGACCACCGGCAACTTATACTTAATAGAGAACTCCGCAACGGCAATGACCAGCATCCATAGACCAAAGAGCATCAACGTACTCCAGTGTAACGCCACCTTGAAGAGTATAGCCGAGATTAATGCCACCATATTAGGACGCATACGCCACTCCCCAGACTGCTTCAACCAGCGGTTATAACGCTCCACACGGTAAGAGTTTTGCTGGAACATCTGCACCGAGTAACGCATCGTAGCCCACAGAAATAGGAGCCACACAACAAAAAAGATATGTGATAATACTAACATCGGTTACTCAATTTTAAGGAATGACTTTAGCGATGCTCTCCACAACTCGGGACTCTCCAACATAGCAAAGTGTCCCGCACCCTGTGCCACCACCAAGCCTGCATCGGGAATCAAACGCTCCATCTTATGCGCATCGGAGATAGGTGTTGCACCATCCTTATCGCCCCAAAATAGCAATACAGGGGCCTTAATATGTGGCATGCGGTCACACAAATCCTCATTCACACACTTCGATAGTATGGCACGCATCATAGGCGTAGCTTGGTTGTAGTCTGAAGATGCCGAAGCCTTGCGGCGCTGCTCTATGAGCATCTGTGCCTTCTTCTGGCCGATGAGCCATGGTAGCGCATGTTTCATAAGCTTAAAGGTGTAGACCTTACGATAGTAGCTCCATGTGCGATGAGGCTTCACGCCGGCGGCATCAGTAAGGATAACTTTTGCCACCTCATTACGCGAGGCGTATAGTATCGACACGCGACCACCAAATGAGTGTCCTACAACTATTGGGCGCACCACACCTAGCTCCTTAACAAGAGCCTCTATAGAGCGTGTATACTCCTCGACACCCCACACCTCGCGAGGCTCCTCGCTCTTACCAAAGCCCGCAAAATCTACTGCCACGACCATAAAATAACGCGACAGATACTCCGAGATACTCTTCCATATACCTCTATCACAGCCCCAGCCATGGAGTAGTAACAACGCATCTCCCTCACCCTCAATAGAGTAAGCGAGCTTCACGCCACCGTATGTATAACACTTATCCATAAATGCAAAGGTACGAAAATTTCTCGATTCACAAGCGAATTACAACAAAAATATGGATATATATTACACCTGGGAATCACACCTTTCAGGGGCTACATTTTATGCAACAACGAAAACACCCCAGATAAGTTACACACTCATCTGGGGTGATATTTGAGAGGTCATTAAGACCATAATCTCAACGAATTAGGATAGGTTAAGGCGAGGATTACGATTCTCGGGAGCCTCCATCTCCATCTCATTCTGAAGAACTATCATATTTACAATGTGTTCCGCACACTCTACACCACCAATCTCCACCACCATATTCCACTGTATCTGAAGCTGAACAATACCATTCATCACAGATAGAGTTCCCATGATACGATTTTGTGGAGCAAGGATTATCACGCCATCTACATCGGTATACTCCGCCATAAACTGCGTAGCGATAACCACATCGTGAGCCGTAGGAACAACCTTCACTACGATATTCTCCGCCTCGCAACCTAACATCTGCAGACTATCGACAAGGGGCATCAAGTTTTGCTCGTTGTACTCCTCAAACTCATGGACTACAACAACACCAAACTTCATATTTACAGCCACTTGCGACATCATCTAACAGCTATTACGTTATATTACTTTGAGATATTCTTTGCGTACTTTGCCAAGAGGTTAGGATACTTCTCAACAAGAGCCTTATATGTCTCCTGTGCCTTCTCCGAGTCACCCATAGCTGCATATACCAATGCTAGCTTGTGAGCATTCTTCTCGTAGGTTGCCTCATCAGCACTTGCTGCCATAGCTGCATTGAACAACTCAACAGCGCTCTGCAAATCATTCTCCTCAACAGCGATATCACCACGAAGAGTGAGAACAAGAGCGTTGATAATCTCACCTGCTGCGCCCTCTGCATCAACATACTTTGCAAGATATGCCTTTGCATTCTCAAGATCACCAGCCTCGAGGTACTCTGCACCAGCCATGTATGCTGCAGTATTTGCAGCCTTTGTACCTGCATACTCATCAACAACAGCTACGTACGCCTCAACAGCAGCATCTGTAGTAATGGCTACAGTAAGAGCAGCCTGCGCAGTGTTCTCCTTCTTCTCGTTGTTCGAAGAGATGATGCTTACAACCAAATAGATAGCTACAGCAGCTACTGCCACAGCGATAAGAGCCCAAAGGAGCTTGTTTCCATAGTTGTCGAAGAATGTCTCCAACTTACCCTTTGTCTCGACCATGATGTCGTTCTCTGGGTTCTGAACTTTGTTTGCCATAATAAGTTAAGTATTTAATTATTTATATTGTTCTTGTGTTTCGATTAATCAACTTGCAAAAGTACAATAAATAATTTGAAAAACATAATATTCACATAAAAATTTAGCATCACAACATAGGATACACTTGGCAGAAATCTTTTTTTTACAATCTGAAGTGTTGAAATCTTAATACTATTTATTATCTTTGCCATTAATAGACAACTATAGGAATGATACTTGACCGACTATCTGTTATAAACTTTAAGAATATTTGCGAGGAGCAACTATCTATGTCACAAGGTATAAATTGCTTTGTGGGGGATAATGGTGCTGGAAAAACAAATATCTTGGATGCTGTTCACTACCTATCGATGGCTCGCTCCATGCACACCATAACCGACACACAGAGTGTACGTCACGGCGAGGAGGGCTTTATCATAGATGGTCGCTTCACGCGCGATGATGAGCGTTGCGAGCAGATAGTATGTAGCTACACACGCCGCAGCGGCAAAACACTAAAGCGTAACGGCAAGGAGTATGACAAGCTATCTGACCACATTGGAGGTATTCCCATTGTTATAGTATCGCCAGGCGACACAGCGCTTATCAGCGACTCGGCAGAGGAGCGCCGCAGGTATATCAACAGGTTTATATCGCAAACCAATCGTCAATACTTAAGTGCGCTAATACGCTATAACACAACGCTTCAGGAGCGCAACAAACTCCTCAAGAACAACCCCTCGGAGGAGATGTTGCTCATATACGACAATATGTTAGCGCAGAGTGCCGAGATAATATTTTTGGAACGCACAAAGACCATTGCCGCGCTACAGCCACTTGTAGAACACTACTACGGAATCCTTGCCCAGGAGCGCGAGACAATAGGTCTTGAGTATCGCTCCGACATGCAACATACACCCCTTCTAGAGCAGCTGTTACAGTCGCGACAAAAGGATTTTGTGAATGAGTATACCTCTGTAGGGCCTCATCGTGACGACATAGTATTTACCATTGGTGACTACCCACTACGCAAGTTTGGGTCGCAGGGGCAGCAAAAGTCGTTTCTCATAGCCCTAAAACTTGCAGAGTACACACTACTCGCGCAGCAGAGCAACGAAAAGCCCATACTGCTTCTTGATGACCTCTTTGACAAGCTCGACATGCACCGCGTAGCACATCTTCTACGCCTTGTAAGCGGCGAGATGTTTGGGCAAATATTTATCACCGACTGCAACAAACACCGCCTAGAGCGCACACTTGGTGAGGCTGGCGCGGAGTACAAGCTCTTCACCATTGCAGAGGGCAAAGCATCAACGCTATGAAACGCAACAGTCCAAAGCTTATAGGAGATATCCTGAAGGAGTTTTTCGAGCGCCCATACATAGCGCGACAAATCGCCGAGGGAAGGCTCCCTGAATATTGGCGGGAGATTGTCGGGGAGCATATAGCATCGCTAACCACGGAGTTTCGCCTAGAACGAGGTATATTATACATAGGTATCGCCTCGGGCGTGGCACGACAAGAGATGTTCTACCGCCGCGATGAGCTGATGATGCGCCTTAACGACAGAGCAAAGTTTCGCATAATAAACGCAATCATAATACGATAGGCTACAACAACCTCATAAATAGAGATGCCACCGATGAATCATCGGTGGCATCTCTGCTTACTATGACTGCAGACTACTCAAAATAGCCTGGGAAGTTTACTGCGTTAAGCTCCTCCTCCTCGTCTGTTGTTGGGTTATAGACAAATGGCTCGTGGAAGTTACCATCCTCACCTACCCATGTAACGTAGATGCGATGCTCATCCTTTGTACCATAGAAGTAGAAGTTGTAAACACCAGGAAGATTATCCTCTGTGTGAGTTACCCACTCGTGAGACTCGATACGGCCGTCACCATTGAGATCCTCCATCTCCTGCCATGAGCGAGAGTAGCCATTCTCTGAATACTCGCACTTATGACCGCAATCCTTTCTACCATTGTCGCAACCTGCAACGATGTATGCGATAAGCTTCTCTGGAGTATTTACATTTGTACCATAGTAGTCGCTAACAAGGTTGTATGGGTGATCAACCATAGAGTATGCAACATAACCCTTCTGTGGTACGGTATACCATACGAAGTTGTAGAACTCTACCTCGGTAATGGCGCCAAGGATAATCTCTGGCTTACCCTCTGCCCAGTTTGCATCGCTGCGCTTAACCATATTACCGATGTTTGCGATAGGCTCAAAGTAGATAGTCGCAGGAGTTGATACCATATCGTTCTCGTCCACAGCAACACAAACAAGAACATACTCTGTGTCTACATTAAGGCCATTAAGGAAGATATTACCATCAACCAATGGAGTCTTCTGTGTATCGTAAACACCCTGACCATTAGGATTCATGATGATATACTCACCAGCCTTCTTTGCAGTACCACCGTATAGCTCCTTCCACTTGCTATCATCAAGAGAGCAGTAGATATACTTGAAGTGTGATGAGCCCTCACATGCAACAGAGATAAGTGTATTATCTACCTTATAATCCTCAAGGTTAAGAGTTACAACAAGGTCGTTATACTCGAAATTCTTTGTTGTATACTCCTTCTTCATAGGCTTACCAACCTTACCATCCTTATCAACAGCTACAGCAAATAGTGTAACCTTCTCACCAGGCTCTGTACCCTTGTAGTGAGCCTCAACGCTCTCCTCGGTGATTGTGCGCACACCCTCCGAAAGGAGCATATTTACGATGTAGGTATCATCTGGGTATGCTGATGCCATATATGAAGGCATTGCATTGTAGATAAGCATCATATGCTCACCATTAGAGTCGAGAGTAACGTAGATATCCTTATACTCAATCTGTGGCTCGCCTACAACCTCCATCTCGAGGGTACCATCATTGGTGAAGTCCTGGGTCTTGAATGGCCAATAAAGCACGTTCTCCTCAAGAATCACATGAGACTTGTTCTTTGCGATGTACCACAATACATACTCTGTACCATTAACGAGCTTTGATGAGCTCTCCACAAGCTCAAGGAACGAACCTGTGTAGCTTACATCGGCACGAGTAGCATTTAGGTAGTCGTAGTTCTCGGTGTAGTACTCTGCCAATGCTGCAGCGTCAAACTCATCAGCCTTCGCATAGCCAAGCATATAACCCTGCGAACCTACTACATCAAACTTAACATCTACATCGAAGAACGATGGAGTAGTAACCTCAAATGATGCAGAGCTGTGTACATAGCTATCGAGAATAAACTCATTTGCACTTACTACAAGATCGCCAGCCTCGTTCTCACGTGGAGATACATACCAGAATGTATACTCTGTGCCAGCAGCAACACCCTGTGAACGCATATCGGTATACTTAACGAATGTTGTTCTCTCCTCCATGAATGACATCTGATAAACGTATGAGCTTGTACCACCAGTGAGTATCTTCTCACAAGCGCTTACCATTGTATCAAGCTTGAAGCTTGCAGTAGGCATAATACCACAAAGGATATAGTTAGTGCCGTAGCCAACCTCTACATATACACCCTCCAAAGTATAGTATACGTTTGCAGGATTTGTAGATACCTTGATACTTGCAATAGCTGAAGAGCCGTTGTTGAATACTACCATAAGCTTCACAATGCCCTCGCGTGCTGCAGCGCCACTCTCCACCGCATCAAACTCTGGAGCGTAGAAGCGAAGTGCCATAGAGCTCTCCTTTGCATTATGCTCTACCTCACACTCCCAGCCACGTGGTGTTGTAGTCATGAAATCTGCAACATCATCCACATTAATAGCGAAGAGCACCTCCGAGCCATAAGGTACATAAACCATATCGTAAGGCAATACAAGCTTACCATTCTGCATTCCCACCTTCACGATAGAGCCATCAGCAAGTGTGAGCTTGAAGTATAGAGCTACAGGATTACCCTCGCTGTCGGTCTGCCAATCAGAGTATACAACCTCAACATCAGAGATGATGCTGTCAGCAACAGACTCTGTATAACCAGTCTTAATCCAAGTGTTACCACCATCGAAAGATACCTCGATAGCACCATCTACAACCTGTGTTCGTGGAGCTACATCGGCTACTGGAATCATGTTGTTACCAACCATGATAGGCTTTGCCTGACCTGTGCCATCGTACATTGCCCAATACAACACACCACCCTCAGAGTAAACAGTAACGATGTTTTCTGGAACCTTATCAGCCTTTGGGTAGATAGTAATCTTTGCGCCATCCGAAAGTGTGATAAGCTTGCTACCATCAGACTGTGGTGTAACATCCTTGATAGTTACAAGGCCATTGACAAGCTCATTAATTGCAGCAAGCTCATTATCTACCTTCTCCTGAAGGGCTGCTAGCTCCTGCTTTAGGTTGTTCACCTCATCCCAAAGTGCAGAGTCATCATACTGACACGACACTGAAGAGAGAGCAACAAGTGCAGTTGTTGCCATCACAACAACAGACTTAATGTTCATAAAAAATCTTTTCATAGTGTAGTTTATTAATAGTTGTTTCATATCCTTACGATTACACGCTCATTAAAAAAGCGATGCAACACACTGTAACATAAACAGTAGTATAAAGCGTACAAATTTAAGTATATTTCTTTGACGTTGCAAATTAATACCTAACATTAGCTCTTTTTTCTGCATATTTATCGCATATTCTGCAACTGCGGCTACCTCACTTATCTAAAAAGAGCCTCTACCATACAAATAATAATTCCACCTGAAGAGATACCTCCAAGTGGAATATATTTAGACTAGATAGGCTACATACTAACCCTTTAATTACTAATCTATGACTGCGCAAGTTGTGCTTTAAAGTATAAAACTCTAGAATGGCAAATCGTCTGGATCATCATTAGGAATCACAGGGGCCTGTGGCTGCACTGGAGCCTGCTGATACTGTGGTTGCACAGGAGCCTGCTGATACTGTGGCTGCGAGGGCTGCTGATATGGAGTCTGCTGATAGCCACCCTGGGTAGCATTATCCTGACGGCGGCCAAGAAGCTTCATATCATCTGCCACAACCTCTACAGCATAGTGCTTCACACCATCCCTCTCCCACTCACGATTACGAAGGCTTCCCTCGATATATATTTGAGAACCCTTGCGCACATACTTATCGACAACCTCTGCCAGACCGCGCCACAATGTTATAGTATGCCACTCTGTATGCTCTGTTGTCTCGTTTGTCTGACGGTTAAAGATACGCTCCGATGTTGCCAAACGTACACGCGCCACCTTAACACCAGTCTCTAACGTACGCACCTCGGGGTCCAATCCCACATTACCCACTAATATTACCTTGTTTACCATATTTATATATAATATTTCTATATTGCATCATTTGACGAGGCCTCATCACTATTAGGCTTCACATCTCTCTTCTTTTTACCATACTCTATCTCGGCAATAAGGCTATTGACAAAGTCATGGTCGGGGCCTGTGATAAAGCGCATAGAGATTGGCTGATAGTACATAGCACGCATAAGCGACTCTGGGAGCTTTGCGCGGCGTAGACGTACAGCATCCTTTTCGGTCATAAGGACTATAGCTCGAGGATGCTTATTTAGCAACTCATTGATACGCTTCATATCCTCCACCGTAAAGCTATGATGATCGGGGAAGATAAGCTTCTCCACCACGCTAAAGCGCATCACAGCCTCTGCAACAAATGGTCGAGGATTGCCTATGCCCGTAACCAATATCGCCTGACGGCCATAGTCTATCTCCTCGCGATTCTCATAATAGTAAAGAGGCTCTATCATAGGGCTATAGTAGCGCGTGAAGAATATCTTTTGGTAAGCCACAGAGCGCAACTTGTTAGTCCAAAGACGGCGGTCTATTGGCGACATCTGCGTAGAGCATTTCGTCACAATGAATATATGAGCCTTCTTCAATCGCGATGGCAAATCTCGTAGGCGACCAAGAGGTAACATGCTATCACCCTCCACAGGACGCGTTGAGTCTATAAGTATGATATTCACCTTTGCCTTCACCCTGCGATGCTGGAAGCCATCATCCATAACTATAAGATTCACCTCGGGATGCTCCTTGCGGATGCGCTCTATGCCTGCCACTCTATCCTCGCAAACCACAACAGGATGGTTCGGGAACTTTAACTTTAGGAGCAATGGCTCATCACCAACATCGGCGTATGAATCTTGTATCGTCACCTCGCGGTATCCCGTGGTAGACCTACCATAACCACGCGAGAGAATAGCTATATTATACTTCTCGCTCAACACCGACAAGAGATACTCTGCAGTAGGAGTTTTACCCGTACCACCAACTGTGATGTTTCCTATGCAGACAATAGGTATATCAAAACTAAAACTCTTGAACACACCCCAATCGTAGAGGCGATGTCGTATCGCCACCACAAGGGCATAAATCCACGATATTATAGTTCTTAAAATCTTCATTCTTTCTCTTTGCAACGCTCTCCACAACATGTAGAGATATCACAATTTTGTCAAAGATAGCACTTATTTTTGGTTAAACCAAATCACACTTCAAAATTTATATAAAAAGGAGATATTTATCAATATAAAATATGAAAAAATTGAATTTATTTTATACCTTTGCGTATTATGAATTGTATAAGATATATTACTGCAGCAATGCTTCTTATGTTGGGCGTGGCATGTGGCGGACACTCTTCCGAGAATGAGGATGGTAATGATATAAATAACGCTGTAGAGAAGGTGCCATCACTACTTTATGGCATCGATATCGATGGATATACCATCGAGAATGACACTGTGCGCATGGGTGAAACCGTAGGTGGCATCCTCGGTCGCCGTGGCATATCAGCAGTGATGGTCGATCGTCTCGACAAGGCGGCAAAGGAGGTATTTCCACTGCGCCAGATTCGCGCCGACAACGCCTACACCACCTTCACTCGTCACATCACCGACTCGTTGGGTGAGCGCGATGTTATGGATTATGTTGTCTATCACCGCAACGCCATAGATTATGTGGTCTTTGGCTTTGTAGGAGATTCTATCAGCGTGACATGTGGCCAGCGCCCCATGGAGTTGGTACGCAAATCTTGTCGTGCGACAATCAACTCTTCACTTTGGGGTACTATCATGGAGCAGAATCTCCCTTACGCCCTTGCTGCGGAGTTTGAGGATATATACCAGTGGACTGTGGACTTCTTCGGCATACAGGCTGGTGACTCCTTTGCTGTTATATACGATGAGAAGATTGTAGATGGCGAGACGGTAGGTATTGGCCGTATATGGGGTGCGGAGTTCAACCATGGAGGTAAGCAATACTACGCCATACCATACGCACAGCAGGAGGGAAAGCTTCGCTACTGGGAGGCAAATGGTGAGTCGTTGCGCAAGCAGTTCCTCAAGGCGCCATTGAAGTACACACGCATCAGCTCCAAGTTCTCGAAATCACGCTTCCACCCAGTACATAAGGTATATCGCCCACACCATGGCGTAGACTACGCAGCACCATCAGGCACTCCCGTACACTCTGTGGCCGATGGCACCGTTATTTTCGCAGGCTGGGATCGCGGTGGCGGTGGTAACACCCTCAAGATTAAGCATGCTGGAAATCTCGAGACTGGATATCTACACCTCAAGGGTTTTGCAAAGGGAATACGTGTAGGAACACGTGTCTCACAAGGTCAGCTTATTGGATATGTGGGTTCTACGGGATCGTCTACAGGCCCACACCTCGACTATCGTATCAAGAAGAATGGCACACCTATAGACCCTCTCAAGATGCCACAGGAGCCTGCAGAGCCTATCGCAGCAGCACATAAGGAGCGCTTTGAGGCTATCCGCGACAGGGTTGTTGCCGAGCTTAATGGCGAGGAGGTTGTAGGAGGAGTAATAACCGAGCAGGATATCTTCGGAAGTAGTGAGAGTAACGACATAGCGAAGCAGTAATGGTTGATAAACACATTGTTAAGTTCATAAACAAGCACCATGTGCTTACCCTAGCTACGGTGGATGGTGATGGTATGCCCTATGTAGCAAACTGTTTCTACGCCTACGACAGCACCCGAAACCTCTTTATCTTCACCTCCGACACCACTACACGCCACGGCGGGCACATGGCTACAAACCCCCATGTGGCGCTCTCCATACCCTTGGAGACGCGTATCGTAGGCCGTGTTCAAGGCTTACAGATATGTGGCATAGCAGAGAGAGGTGACAGCGAAGCACACACCACATATATCAAGCGTTTCCCCTACGCTGCCGTTGCACCACTAACATTGTGGACGGTGCGTCCAACAATGATGAAACTTACAGATAACACATTGGGATTTGGCAAGAAACTAATATGGGAAAGCGAGGAGTAGTAATTGTTGCAGGAGGTAGTGGCAGACGCATGAACTCTGCACTTCCCAAGCAGTTTATGCTTTTGGGGGGCATCCCTGTTGTGGCGCGCACCATAAACATCTTTGCCGAGGCGCTCCCAGGGGCAGAGATTGTCGTGGTACTTCCCGAGGAGCATATCGCAATGTGGAAGAACCTTGCAGCACGATTTGATGTCGCTGTACACAAGTGCGTTGCAGGGGGCGCGGAGCGTTTTCACTCCGTAAAAGCAGGCATAGAGGCTCTCTCCGAAGATGTTACCTCCATTGCCGTACACGATGGCGTAAGAGCATTAGTCACCAAACGTCTTATAATTCGTGCGGCACTAGCCATAGAGGAGAACGACGCTGTGATACCTGTTATTGAGGTAGTAGACTCCTACCGCAGAGTAGAGCAGGGTGGCTCAACGATACTTCCTCGAAGTGAGCTTCGCATAGTGCAGACGCCACAAATATTTAAGTCGAGCATACTTCGTAAGGCATATACCCAGGAGTTTGACCAAGCCTTTACGGACGATGCTTCGGTGGTTGAGGCCATGGGTATAAAAATCACACTTGTAGATGGCGAGCGCACAAACATAAAGCTCACCACGCCCGAGGATATGGAGTGGGCAGAGTGGATGCTACGGCGTGAGGAGTGTGATAAATAACATGCAACACTATACCTAACATTTAATATATTTAAATTATGACTAAACTAAACAAACCTGCAATTCTTGTTGTTGATATGCTCAATGACTTTGTGTATGGTGCTTTGACATGCGACCGTGGCAAGGCTATCATCCCTGCCACAGCAAGACTTCTAGATGCGGCACGCGCCAAGGGAGTCCCCGTGATTTTCTGTAACGATGCTCACATCAAAGGTGTAGACCGAGAGCTTACTATTTGGGGTGACCACGCCATCGCCGGAACCCCAGGAGCAGAGGTTATTCCCGAGCTAAACCCTTCGGAGCGAGATTTTATAGTGCCAAAGCGCCGCTACAGTGGATTCTTCCAGACCGACCTCGACATTCTTTTGCGCGAGTTAGGTGTTCAGAGTGTAGTAATGACAGGCCTTCATACCCACATGTGCGTACGTCACACATCGGCAGATGCCTTCTCTCTAGGCTACGATGTTGTGGTTGCAAAGGAGGCTACAGACTCCTTCACAGAGGAGGATTATATTAATGGCTTGGCATATCTCAAGACATGCTATGGTGCTGATGCCTTCACCAACGAGGAGCTTATAGAGATGTTCTAAAACTCTCACCTTACTAATAGAAGGGCCTGTCCAACAAGCGTTGAACAGGTCCTCATCTTATGGTAGTGATTCAATTAGTCTACCTACAAAATATCGTTGTAAGGTATACATCGCCTAGGCTCTGCAGCAAGCCTTTAGCCGTAAGATATGTCTGGTCTGTTGTAATCTCGGGAGACTCCTTCTCCAGAAGTGCCAACACATCATTACCATCTATCATAACGACAAGATTATCCGATACGATGCGTATAAAACCCTTAACACGATACGTCACACCCTCAACAACGGATGTCACCTCAACCGCTGCACTATCCTCATTATAGGTGTAGTTTGAGTCATGGAGTGTATCGAGCGTAGACAACACAGCAAGACCATTGCGGCGCAGGGTCAAGGAGCAGCAGCCCTCCACAATACCACGATTCTTCAACTCCGAAAGGCCAAAGCCCTCCAACTGCTTCAACGCCACAGCAGCTAGTGCATTACTGCCTAGATACTCAAGCGATG
>JAEIGA010003346.1_pt1 | contig 25150 bp, 28 predicted proteins | sample 9270691 | NCBI WGS metagenome assembly JAEIGA01 (sample SAMN17057246, study PRJNA624740) | gut metagenome | biome: biome; isolation source: fecal sample | host: Bos grunniens | place: China: Xizang | collected 2019
AACGGGGAAAAGGGAAAGAAAAAGAAGCGAAAAAGCGGAGCGGATTGGCTGACGGCGAAGAGCCGGAGGGCAACAGAGCGGAGCAAACGGAGGATAAAAAAGATTGCCCTTTTGAGGATAATTCAGTTTGCCCCGTGACATTGGAAAAAGTGACAGTGACAGTATAATCTATGAATGAACTTGGAAGACCTTGTGAAAACAGGGTCTTCTTTTTGTGTGGGCAGGTAAAATTATCCACCTGCTATGCGGGTGTCGCCTCTCCAATTGCTACAGCTTTGAGTGTTTATCTAGGTTAGGAGCCATTCGGTCTCGAGTTGAGAGATTCGAAATGGCTTCTTTTATTTTTCTTTTATTTTGTACAACTTTGCAGGGGAAAAGATAAATCCGATTTTAGGGCATAAAAAACAAAAAAATGCAAAAAATAGTACCCTGAATCAAGGTTTAGTGATATAATTGATTTAACGAAAGGAGATATGCTATGTATAAGAATGTTTATCCAAGAGAAAAATACCTGTCAAAAATCAGACCTTTTTTTGATTCTGATATCATAAAGGTTATCACTGGCATTAGACGGTGTGGAAAGTCCTTTATTCTAAAAGGGATTATCAATGAACTTTTGGAAAAAGGAGTTAGCCAGGAGCAAATTATTTATATCCCCCTTGATAGGAGAGGTTATAAAAACATAAAAACACCAGAGTTACTGGAAGAAAAAATAGAGTCCTTAATTAAAGAGGATAAATTATACTATATTTTTATTGACGAGGTTCAAAATGTACGTGGATTTGAAAGTGTTGTTCAGGCATATGCAGAAGAAGGATATTCGGTGTTTCTTACAGGTTCCAATTCATATCTTCTGAGTGATGAAATCTCTACCAAATTAACTGGACGATATTTGAATTTTGAAACATTCACTTTGGATTTTGAAGAATATCTGGATATGAAAAGATATTTTAACATTCCTGTTAGTGATGATATGTATGTTGAATTTAACGAATATATTTTAAATGGTGGATTTCCAAAGACGCTGGAATTTACTGGTGTTGATGCAAGGCAGCTCTATACCAGAGGAATTATAGGTGAGATATTTGAAAAGGATATAAAAACTAGAAGACGAATATCAAATGTGCCTGTATATGAAAGGGTGCAGTCTTTTTTGTTAAATAATTATTCGGCACCGTTTTCGTTAACCAATCTTATGGAGTGTTTAAACAAAGAAGGGTTTGTGGCAAAACCATCTACTGTACGTAGCTATATAGAAGAACTGAAAAAAGCAAAAATAGTGTATGAGTGCAACCGTTTTGATTTGAAGAGTAAGCAAGCAGTCAAGAGAGAACAAAAATACTATTTGGCTGATTTGGCGATATATTTTGCCATGAATACAGATAATAGATTGAGCTATGGCCCATCACTTGAAAACATTGTGTATCTCTATTTGGTAAGTCATGATTATCAAGTAAGTGTAGGACGAATAGGGAAATTGGAGTGTGATTTTATTGTCAGAGACAAAAATCAAAATTATGCATATATACAGGTGGCATACACAATGCAGGGTGAGGATATAAAAGCAACCGAAAGAATTAAAGAAAGAGAATATAGACCATTCAGAGATATAAAAGATGGGTATCCAAGGTATATTATTTCTTTGGATAAATTTCGTGATCAGCAAGAAGGGGTTCATCATATCAATGCAATAGATTTGTTTTTGGGACTAGAACATATAGGATAAGTGCGACGCTGTCGGACCAATTGCATGACAAATTGTAATAAAAAACACAGGCCTTCCATATATTAAAAATATGGGAGGCTTGTTTTATGTTTAGAAAATTAAAAAAATTTATTGCAGTTTTAACTATCTTAGTATTATTTCCATACATTGTTACTGTCTTTGCAAATGGAAAAAATGTAAACGGCAGCAAAGAGACGGATAAAAAAGATGCACTCTTAAAAGAACACTGCATAGGTCTGTTAGCAAAAGAGGTTTCGGCAGACTATGAGGAGGAGATGCTGAAGGTACAAGCATTGTTAGTCCGTACAACCGTTTACAAAGAAATAGAAGAACTTGGAGAAGATATTTTAACACAGGAAGGGTTTGGAGATATCGGCGAGGTTGAAGGCTCTTGGTATAAGAAATTAGAGAAGATATGGGATGAAACGGAGGGCGAAGTCATCCTATATCAGGACAAACTGGCGCTTGTGCCATTTCACCAGGTGAGTAACGGGAAAACTCGCATTGGTTCGGAGGTTCTTGGAAGTGAAGAATATCCGTATTTGAAAATGAAAGAATGTCCAAAGGATGTGGAAGCGGACAGGCAGATGGAGAGTAAATTTATTGAAGTCAAAGGTGCAAAGGTAGAAAAATACGATAGTGCCGGATATGCGCTAAGTGTAACGGTTGGAGAGGAAAAAATTAATGGAGAAAGCTTTCGGGATACATACGGACTTGCTTCCAGTTGTTTTGAACTTCAGGCCTTCGAAAATAATACGCGAGTTGTGACAAAAGGCGTTGGACATGGTCTGGGACTTAGTCAATATACTGCCAATGAAATGGCTAAAGAAGGGAAAAACTATAAAGAAATTTTACAATTTTTCTTTGAGGGAACAGAAGTCAAAGAGGTTGCAGAAATTTTGTGGAAAGTAGAATAAGCATATCGTTTTCTGGCAAAAATAAAGCCAGAGGTGATAAATATGAAAAAAGAAAGAAGTGCGGCAGTTGGTCTTGTGGTTGGATTTGTGGCAATGATTGCAATTGTAGGTGCCATTACGTATAGCAATTACGAGGGAAAAGTCGAGGATAAACAGGCAAAAGCAGAAGAGGAAAACCAGGAAGAAAATATGCAGGCAGAGAATGAGAGAGAGGAAGAGTCCCAGAGTGCCAATACGGGAGATGTACAGGCAGAGATTGAAGAACATCCGGAGATTATAGAACCGGAAATCGATATTATCGAGCCATCTATACAAGAAAGTCCGTTAGTATTCTCGGATGAGGATGTTTTATCTTGGCCGGTAGATGGAAATGTGCTCATTCCTTTTAACATGGAACAAACCGTATATTTCGCTACATTAGATCAGTACAAATATAATCCGGCAGTTATTATCGCAGGAGATGTTGGCGAGGAAGTTTGGGCAGCAACTGATGGTAAAGTAACTTCCATTAGAGAGGATGCACAGACAGGAACAACAGTGACGGTGGATTTGGGTGACGGCTTCGAAGCCATATATGGTCAGTTAGGTGAACTTCATGTAAAAGAAGGAGACCGAGTAGAAGAAGGAGTCTTAATTGGATATTTGGGAGAGCCAACAAAATATTATAGTGTGGAAGGATGCAATCTGTATTTTCAATTGTTGAAAGATGGTGAAGCAGTAGATCCGCTACATTATTTGGATGTATAAAGAGAAAGGTGCGTTTCGAATGATACGCACCTTTTTAATAGCCATACTAAGTGTTTGTAGGTTGTTTAAATCACATAAAAATACAATGACACATAATGGCAAACACTTCCGCCCATTACAAACAGGTGAAAAATCTCATGCAGTCCAAAGTGTTTAAACTTTTCCTCAAACCAAGGAAGCTTCAGCGCATAGATAACGCCACCAATAGTATAGATAATTCCGCCTGCAAGGAGCCACCAAAATGCGGCAGGGTTTACGCCGCTGTATAATCTTGGGAGAGCGACAATGCAGGTCCACCCCATTCCTATATATAATATAGAAGAAAACCATTTCGGGCAGGTCACCCAGAAGGCCTTGATTATAATTCCAATTAAGGCAAAACTCCAGATAATCGAAAGAACAACAATTCCAAAAGTTCCCCGAATTACAAGCAGGCAATACGGAGTGTAGGTTCCGGCAATCAGAATACAAATCATCATATGGTCAATTTTTTTTAGAATTTTATTAACCTTTTCCGAAATATCATAAAAATGATAGGTGTAGCTGGCTGCATATAATAGAACCATGCTACCAATATATATAATAGAAGAAGCAAGCACAAGGTTAGAACCGTGTGCTGCTTTTATGATAAATGGAACGCCCCCAATTAAAGCCATTAGCATACCTAGGTAATGTGTAATTGCACTACCAGGGTCTTTAAATATTTTCACAGTCATTATTCATACCTCCCCAAGATGTAAATACATGGAATTCGCAATATAGTATTCAAAACTACATTGTATCATATGAAGATACTACATCAATTATGTAAGAAATGCAAGTAATTTTATTTACATTTTTCTTAAAAAAGTCTAAAATATGATTGGTATTATAAATTTAACAATCACAAGAACAAAGGATATAACCAGATGAAATATTACGTAGACTTAAACAAAGAAGAGTTTGCATATATGCAATTGTATAAACAAATGAAGAAGGACATTGTTGATGGGGTGCTTCCATTTGGAAGTAAATTGCCGTCCAAACGTCTGCTGGCAGAGGAAACGGGAGTCAGTGTAATTACAGTGGAACATACTTATTCCATTTTATGTGATGAAGGGTATATTGAAGCAAGACAACGAAGTGGGTATTATGTGATTTATCGTGAGAGTGATTTCCATACTGTGTCACAGAGTCATATATTAGATAGTGACTTGATGGATGCCATTACGTTGGCGGATAGTAATATAGCACATGTCGAGATTCATCATGAGCCATCTCATGAACTGTATCATGGAAAAGCAAAATGCGATTTTCCATTTTCAGTTTTAGCCAAAACCATGCGACGTGTGTTAACGGATTATAGTGAAGAAATTCTTGTAAAGTCACCAAATCATGGATGTCCGGAGCTTCGTGAAGCGATAGCTTCCTATTTAAAAAGAACTAGTGGTATTATTGTCAGACCGGAGCAGATTATTATTGGTTCCGGAGCAGAATATCTTTATAGCTTAATTGTGCAGTTGCTTGGAAAGGATAGAGTGTTTGCATTAGAGAATCCTTCTTACCATAAAATACAACAGGTGTATGAGGCAAATGGGGTTACTTGTGAAATGTTGGCACTTGGCCGCGATGGGATTAAGACCGGTGAATTGGAGAAAACCAATGCAACCGTGCTCCACATTACACCATTTAACAGTTTCCCGAGTGGAGTGACTGCGAATATATCAAAGAGACAGGAATACTTACGCTGGGCAGATAGTCGAAATGGATATATTATAGAGGATAACTATGATTCGGAACTTACAGTTTCCAAAAAAAATGAGGATACAGTGTTTTCTCTTGCAAATAATAATGCAGTGATTTATCTAAATACATTTTCTCAGACCATCGCACCTTCTATGCGTATTGGGTACATGGTTTTGCCGGAGGTTCTGGTTGAAAAGTTTGAGAGTAAATTGGGATTTTACTCATGCACGGTTCCGGTGTTTGAGCAGTTCGTGCTTGCAGAGCTTATTCGAAGTGGAGATTTTGAACGACATATTAATCGTATACGGCGTGCAAGAAGAAGAATAAAATAAAACTGGTTATATAAAATTTTTCTAATTTGGATATTTTTCTATTACCAAGAAAAAGTATAATGAGATTCATGAATAACATCTAAAGGAGAGATTATTATGTCATATAAAAGAGTACTTACGATTCAAGATATTTCCTGTGTGGGACAATGTTCCCTTACGGTAGCGCTTCCAATTATTTCAGCATGTGGTGTCGAAACCTGTGTGCTTCCGTCGGCAGTGTTATCCACACATACAGGAGGATTTACAGGTTATACATTCCGTGACCTCACAGAAGATATGCCAAGCATTAAAGACCACTGGGTAAAAGAGAATCTAAAATTTGATGCGGTTTATACAGGTTATCTTGGAAGCACGAAACAGATAGACTATGTGGCCGATATCATGGCATCAGTTGGAAATGAAGCTTGTGTCAAAGTGGTTGATCCGGCTATGGCAGATAACGGAAAATTATACTACGGTTTTGACATGGAGTTTGTAGAAAGCATGAAGGGTCTCTGTGCAAAGGCAGACTATGTGATGCCAAACATTACAGAAGCTTGTTTCCTGACAGGAGTAGAATATAAGGAAGAATACGACAGAGCATATGTGGATTTATTGCTCGAAAAATTGACAGCATTGGGATGCAAGAATATTATCTTCACCGGAATTTCTTATGAAAAAGGAAAAACCGGAGTAGTTGTATTAGAAAATGGGGAATATTCTTACTATGAGCATGATAAATTGCCAAATAGTTGTCACGGAACAGGAGACATCTATGCATCAGCATTTGTTGGCTCGCTCATGAGAGGAAAAACGGCTTTTGAAGCAGCTAAAATTGCAGCTGATTATGCAGTAGAATGTATTAAGTATACAGCAGACTTAGATAATCACTGGTATGGAGCAGCATTTGAACCGGTACTTGGAAAGTTGATTGCTGCGCTAGAGAAATAAATTAATAGAACAATCTAAAGCAGAAAAAGGTCACATCGTTAAGATGCGACCTTTTTTCGAGGGTTTTAGTAATTTTCAGCTTTTCTTTCGAAATAAGCTTTAGGGTGAGCACATGTTGGGCAAACCTCAGGAGCAGCTTCACCTAAGTGGATATAACCACAGTTGCGGCATTTCCATCCTAATGGAGATTCACCTTTAAATGTGTTACCTTCTTGTAAATGTTTCAATAATCTGTTGTAGCGTTCTTCATGAGATTTTTCTACAGCAGCTACCAAACGGAATTTTGCAGCTAATTCTGGGAAACCTTCTTCGTCAGCTTCTTCTGCCATACGAGCGTACATATTTGTCCACTCATCATTTTCACCTTCTGCAGCCCAGATTAAGTTTTGAGCTGTATCACCTAAACCGTGGAATTCTTTGAACCACATTTTAGCATGTTCTTTTTCTTGGTCTGCTGTTTCAAGGAAAAGAGCAGCGATTTGTTCAAAACCGGCTTTTTTCGCTACAGATGCGAAATAAGTGTACTTGTTACGAGCCTGAGACTCACCTGCAAATGCTTCCATTAAGTTTTTTTCTGTTTTTGTTCCTGCGTATTTAGACATTATTCATATCCTCCTAAGAAATTTCTTATTTAATAATCATATATCATTTTCTATGCTTCTTCAAATACTTCTTTCCCTAAACTACACCAAGGGCATAGCCAATCTTCCGGCACGTCCTCCCATGCAGTTCCCGGTGCTAATCCGTTATCTGGATCGCCGATTTCTGGGTCATATTCATACCCACATGGACAAATATATTTCATAATGTTTTACCTCACTCTTTTCTTATTTTATGAGAAGTATCTTTTCAAAAGACCTTCGAATGCTTTACCGTGTCTTGCTTCGTCTCTAGCCATTTCGTGTACTGTATCGTGAATAGCGTCAAGGTTCTGAGCTTTTGCACGTTTTGCAAGGTCAAATTTACCTGCTGTTGCGCCGTTTTCAGCGTCAATTCTCATTTCAAGGTTTTTCTTTGTGCTGTCAGTTACAACTTCACCAAGAAGTTCAGCAAATTTTGCTGCATGTTCTGCTTCTTCCCAAGCAGCTTTTTCCCAGTATAAACCGATTTCAGGGTATCCTTCTCTGTGAGCTACTCTAGCCATTGCAAGGTACATACCAACTTCTGTACATTCACCTTCAAAGTTTGCTCTTAAATCCATAATGATGTCTTCGCTAACACCTTGAGCAACACCTACAACATGTTCTGCTGCCCATTCTCTTTCACCAGCTTGTTCTTTGAACTTATCTGCTGGAACCTTACATTGTGGGCACTGAGCTGGTGCCGCATCTCCTTCGTGTACATAACCACATACTGAACAAACAAATTTCTTCATAATTATTTTCTCCTTTTTAAATATATTTTTTTATAAAATTTCTTTTGTGTTTTGCTAGCAACTAAATCAGTAATAGTTACTAATATCAATTTAGCACAACATTTTCAGTTTGTCAATGCTTTTTTAAACAATTTTTGCAAGTTCCATAGAACATCATTGTATGACTCTCTATAACCCCTTCAAAATTCTTGCCTGCCGCCTCGTTGATACAATTTAATTCCTCTAAATTGAGGTCAATCACATTTCCGCAATGATTACAATAGAAGTGATAGTGTGGCTCGATCCGACCATCAAAGTGAACGCCTCCATTTGGAGTATTAATTTTAATGGCTTCTCCTAAATCGGCCAACAAATTCAAGTTGCGGTAGACTGTTCCAAGACTAATGTTTGGATATTCTTGCCGTACACTCATATAAACGGTATCAGCCGTAGGATGCTCGCAAGAACTGTTTAAGTATTCTTTAATAGATTCCCTTTGTCTACTATATTTTAAAACTGCCAAAATAGAACCTCCTTTCGAAATCTAATAATAATAATGATTACTATAATTAAAATATAAAGTATTGAATAGAGTTTGTCAACTAAAATTTTTGTTACAATTGTTACAAAAATATTACAAAAATCTATTGACATGGGACAGACCACTTGTTATAATGGCAAACGTGGTGTGTGTAACAATTACGTAACATTTAGCAGTAAAAAGTAACGGAGGGTTTTATGGATTTCAAATTCGTAAAAAAAGGAATTGTAATCGCAACTTTAGTTGGTGCTGTTTTAATTCCTGTTGAACAAATCGCCGCTGCAGAAGGGACAAATCTTTTCGGGTTGGCGAAAGAAGAAAAGACAAGCCAAATCGATCAGAACTGTTTAATGAATGCAGTTGCTGAAATTCAAAAACAAGAGAATACAGATAAAACAATTAAAATAGATAGTATAGAAGAAATTCAATTTCGTGATAAGTTAAACGGAAAAGTTTTTGTAAATATTTCTGATTCGTATGCACTTGTATATGGTGCACCGGATGAGAATAGTGATTGGATTGGTAAAGTATATTCCTCATCAGTTGTAAAGGTTACAGAAAGAGGAGAGCTTTGGAGTAAGGTTGAGTCCGGCGATGTAGTTGGATATGTAAAGACAGAAAACTTACTTATAGGAAAAGATGCAATTACAAAAGCAACAGAGCTTTTGAAAGCAGTTTATATTGATAGAGATGTTACTACATTATCTATAGAAGAAATAGAAGCAGCTTTTACTGTTGGAGAAACCAAAGCAGATGAAGCGGCTAGACTTGCGGCAGAAGAGGCGGCGAGAATTGCAGCAGAAAAAGCGCAAAAGGATGCAGCAGAAGCGGCACGTCGTCAAAAGGGTGTTGATTTAGTAAAATATGCAAAACAATTCCTTGGTAACCCATATGTATATGGAGGAACAAGCTTAACACGTGGAGCAGACTGTTCCGGATTTGTTATGAGCGTATACAGACATTATGGAGTTAGCCTTCCACATTCCTCTTATTCTATGAGAAGAGTGGGATATAAAGTAAGCCTCAAAGACATCCAACCGGGAGATATTGTATGCTTCCCAGGTCATGTTGGAATCTATGCAGGTAACGGACAAGTTGTAAATGCAATTAACGAAAGAAAAGGGATTGGCATGTCAGATTTATATGCCAGAAAAATCATCACAGTAAGAAGAATTTTTTAGTTTTGTTATTAAAAATCGGATATTTGTACAAAATGTACAAATATCCATTTTTTTGTAGAAATTTGCAGAAGGCGTTTTTAAAAGTTATCCACATTAAAAATTAGAAAAAACGTGATAAAACCGTGTTTTCCACAAAGTTATCCACATTATCCACAAAAAAATAGGGTAAAAATGTGGATTACTTTGGCTCAAAAAAGAACAAACGTTTTGTTCATATATAATAAAAATCATTTTTTGTCGAAAATAATTTCATAAAAAACTTGACTTTTGAGTAGTCAAAATACATTAAAAAATGGAAAAAATTAGTCTGACAATTCAAACGAGACTTTTAAAATTGGAAGAAATAATGTATAGTAAGGGATGTAAAGGCCTAGATAAGGAGAACGCAGTATGAGAAGACGAAGAGATAAGAAAAAAAGCAGAATTATAAATATTGTACTCTGCATATTGGGAGTATTATTTTTAGTAGTTGCGTTTGTTGTAGGTTCTATCTTTATAGAATACAACAGTACAGGAGAGGGAACGAAGGAAACCGTAACAATTGAAATTGAGCAAGGGGCGGGTTCCTGGGATATTGCAAGTAAATTAAAAGAAGAAGGTTTAATTCAATACCGCATTGCCTTCTATTTAAAAGCGAGAAGCATGGGAGCAAGCGCAAAATTAAGATACGGAACATTTACACTTCATAGAGAAGCAGGGCTTCAGACCATCATTGAGGATTTGACAAGTGGTGGAGCGCAGAAGGAAGAGCAGATGTTCACCGTTCCGGAAGGATACACCATCGAGCAGATTGCAAAGAAGTTGGAAAAAGAAGGAATTTGCTTAGAGAGTGAATTCCTTGACGCAGTTGAAAAAGACTATGACTACTGGTTTTTGGACGAAGTACCGGAGGATGCAGAAGTTTTCTACAAGTTACAAGGATTTCTCTATCCGGAAACATATGCCATTGGCGAGGAAATGTCTGCCGAAGATATCGTGACCGTTATGCTTGATGAGTTCGATAAAGAATTTACAAGTGCTATGAAGGACAAGTTGAAAGTCATTGGAAAGACAATGTTTGAAGTTGTTACAGAGGCATCTGTTATCGAACGTGAAACCATGGTAGATTCTGAACGGGCAATGGTTGCCGGTGTCATTAAGAATCGTTTGGAAAAAGGAATGCGATTGCAGATTGACCCGACATTTCTTTATCCGATTACGAAGGGGCTTTATGATATAGATAAATCAACCTATAAACATACAGAGTATGATTCGCCGTACAACACGTATCGAATCAGCGGTCTTCCGGCAGGGCCAATTTCCAATCCGGGATTGTCATCTTTGGAGGCGGCTTTAAATCCGGTAGAGCATGATTTCCTCTATTACCATACCGATACTGAGAAAAATGACGGAAGTCATATTTTCACAAAAACTTATAAAGAGCATCTTGATACACAATAAAAAACGTATTATAATGAAGAAACGAAAACTTAAAGGAGGAATTAACATGATTAATAGAGACACAACAATTGGTGAACTTCTTAGAGAAAATGTGAATGTGGCACCAATTTTAATGGAAATGGGAATGCACTGCCTTGGATGTCCATCAGCACAGGCAGAATCAATTGGAGATGCAGCTTTTGTTCACGGAATTGATCCTGAAGTATTGGTTGAAAAAATCAACGCTTTTTTAAAGGAGAATGAATAAGAGATAATAAAAAAGTCGAAAGCAAAATGAGCTTTCGACTTTTTGTTTGATAGAAACTTCTAAATCTGACATAATTGTTGTACTGCATTTGCAGATACAATAACTTCACAGTGTTCTTCCAGATATGCTAGTATTGCAGGTGACGCTTTTTCAAGACAACCGTATTCAGACAACATATTACAGAATTTATTAAATTCTGCAGTTGAATGATTGGATTGTGTGAAAGCTAATATATATACGTCGTTTGGCGTATCCTTATATAAAGTGTTTGCACCTTGATATAGATTTGCCAGTACACGGCTTGCTAAAATAACGCAATCCAGAGTTGAGAAAGAAAATAATCGTATCTTTGGAAGACTTGGCTTTTCTTCCTTCTCGGCAACCTGTTTCACCGTGTCGGAAACAGCATCCTTTACTTTATTAATCAAATCAAGGAATTCATCAGCACCTTCTAATTTATCCAATACATTGTGTGTAGATCCAAATTTGGAAAACTTATTATCCAGTTCTTCCGGATCATCCACTTTTGTAATGATGAGTACGATAGAATCTGAAGAAGCTGGAACTGCTTCAATCATAAGTGGCATATCTTCTGCTTCAAAACCGAATTCGGCTGAAGCTTGTTGCATCATATCATGGAAAAGTGACTTTGCTTTTTCTGTGCCTGTGACCAATTCGCTAAGCTTAAGTTCGCGGTCAGCCAAATCAGCACGCGTTAAAGTACAGCGTATTTGATTGTCATTCAGTTTTTCAATCTTCATATTCATCACTTCCTATCCTATATATTATTTCTATTTATTTGTATTAGTATAAACAAAAACAAAAAATATGTAAAGAAAATTTCTATAAAGTTTGCGAAGATATCAACATAAGCCTGTGGAGAATGTGGATAACTATGTGGATAACTTGTTGATACATTGTGGAAAACGCGAAAAGCCCTTATTTTACAAGGCATAAAATGTGGAAAACATTTCAACAAAATACAACTTGCAAACAGATTATTTTCGTGCATATAATTTTAATACAAGAAGATAGTATGTCAGGTGGCTGTGTTTATTATGTGAGGAGGGACGTATTATCTAAATGTTTTAAATTATTTCTCAATGTAGGTCTAATGATTCTATTTTTATGTATCAAGGACATTTCAATGATTGATTCTAATCAAATATTCAAAAAAAGATTTTAAAGAATCCTATCTTCTTGTCAGCGGCGGTAACTTAAATATATCACAATTGTCTTTGCAACTTTTAAGGAATATAAGTTATCTATGCCACGGCTACTGGTATACTTATAGGAGGAAATAATGATGAATGAAAACAATTTTCAAGCGCTTTATACGGAATTAGAGGAATATGAGAATTCGGGAATAAGTATGAGACTTAATAACTATCCGGCTAGTCCTATGCAGATCGTAACAGCTCTTATGGTGAGGGAAGATTCCGCCTATATGAGAGATTATGTGTGGGATGAGAAAGGACATGTGCGAGAATTGACCTTTTATGATATTTTTGAAAGTTAATCGACTACAGAACCCCTCTGGCTTAGATTAATTTAGCAATTATTATAAAAATTGTCGAAATTGTTAATGACTCGCACGAAAAATGTTGGTATAATGAATCCTAGTAGGAGGTGTGATATGGAACATATCGTCAGACCAAGAACACAAAATAGCAGAAATAGCAGACGTGCGTATCTGAAAAGACGCAGACAACGTGACCTGATGCATAAGATTATATTCTTTATTATATTAATAGTTGGCATAATTGGTGGAGCATTACTGATAAAATTGTTTGGACCGTCTAAGGAGAGAGTGGATCTCGATAAATATTATGGAATAAAAAACGAGAATCAACTTGCCATCATAATTGATAACGAGATAGTTGGTGCCAAGGGAACGATAATCGATGACAATCCGTACGTGGAATATTCTGTGGTTCGTGATTATTTAAATAGCCGTTTCTACGTGGATGTGAATGAGAACATTATGCTTTATACATTGCCGGAAGAGACCATTCGAGTGAATGTTGGAAGCAAGGATTATACACTTCGGAAAGAAACAAAGAGTAAAGATTATACGATCCTGAAAATGGAAGGGAATACTGCCTATATTGCGCTTGCATTTGTACAGGAGTACACAAACATTGATTTTTCGGTATACGAGAACCCGAATCGTGTGATGATTGTGAGCAACTGGGGAGAAACTACTGAGGCAACTGTGAAGAAGAACACACAGCTTCGAATTGACAATAACGTCAAAAGTGAGATTATAACCAATGTTGCTAAGAAAAACCGAGTTACAGTTATTAGCGAAAAGGGTAATTGGAGAGAAGTGCGAACAAAAGATGGCTTTGTTGGATTTATCAAAGCTAATTGCTTAAAGAAGGCAGAAGTGCGTACAATATCAAGACCTTTTAAAGAGCAGGTATATCCGAATATTTCAAAAGACTATACAATTAATATGGCTTGGCATGTGGTAAGTAACAGGGATGCCAACAACAATGTTTTGGAAATGATTGCCGATACGAAAGGATTAACCACGATTTCACCAACCTGGTTTATGGTAAAGGATACGAAGGGGAATCTGACAAGTTTAGCAAGCTCTCAGTATGTAAATTATGCACATCAGTTGGGAATTGAAGTGTGGGCTCTTGTAAAAGACTTTGACGGAGGAATTGGGTCAAAAGATGAAACCTATGAACTTCTCAGTCATACAACAACCCGCGAAAACCTGACCAATCAGTTGATTGGAAAGGCTCTTGAGTACAAATTAGATGGCATAAATGTAGATTTTGAAAATATTTCAAAGGAATGCGGGGAACATTATCTGCAGTTCCTCCGCGAGCTTTCTTTGAAATGTAGACAGAACGAGATTATTTTATCGGTAGACAATCCGGTTCCAAGTCAATACAGTACCCAATATGATTTGGAAGAGCAAGGAAAAGTCGTAGATTATGTGATTATAATGGGTTACGATGAACACCATAAGGGTTCTTTGGAAAGCGGTCCTGTTGCATCTTTGAATTTCGTGAAAAATGGAATCCAGGATGCATTGAAGGAAGTTCCGGCTGAAAAGCTGATTAATGCAGTTCCATTCTATACAAGACTTTGGAAGGAAGTCTTGAAGACGGAGGAAGAGCTGGAAGAGCAGGCGGGAACAGATGCGGCAGAGTATCCTTATAACGTAACCAGCGTGGCTTACGGAATGAGCAAGATTAATATTGCGATTGAGAATGCAGGAGCCAAGGTGAAGGTGGATAAAGCAACCGGTCAGAATTATGCTGAGTGGGTAGAAGGTGATGCTACTTGCAAGGTATGGCTGGAAGACGAGGCTGCTTTGGAAGCAAAACTGAAGCTGATGAAGGAGCATGACCTTGCGGGTGTTGCTGCATGGAGACTTGGATTCGAGAAATCCGATATCTGGGAATTGATTCTGAAATATGTGAATTAAGGTGATAGTAATTAGGAGAAGGGCTGAATTTTCAGCCCTTCTTTTGCATTCTTATAAGATAATGAGTTAACTATCACTTTGGTGATATAAATGATGTATTACACCTTACATGAAGCAGACGTTTCAAGGTTTGCAGAATCAAAACAATATATAATGACAGATTGCGTAATTTGTCGAATTATGCTAATATGAGGTCAGGTAACTCAATGTAGGGGTCATATTATTTATAATATGGCTTTTTACGTTGAGTTTTTTGTGTGAAAGAGGATGAAAGGAGGAGAAGAAAATGTATGAACAAAAATTAATTGAAAAATCGAAAGAAGCTTTTGTAATGGCAATAGAGATTTATAATAAGCCATCTATTAAGTATCGTATAGAAGGTTTTAGCTTTTTTATATGTAACGCTTGGGAATTGATGCTTAAAGCACATCTAATCAAAAAGAATGGCATAGAGAGTATTTACTATAAGGATAATACCGAAAGAACTATTACGTTAGAAAATTGTTTGCAAAAGATATTTACAAATGAAAAAACACCTTTGAGAAGAAATTTGATGAAAATCATTGAATTGAGAAACACAAGCACACATTTTGTAACGGAAGAATATGAAATGGTTTATATTCCATTATTTCAAGCATGTGTTTTAAATTTTGTTGAAAAGATGCAAGAGTTTCATGGTGTGGATATGACAGAAGTTATTCCACAAAATTTCTTGACGTTAGCTATTAGTATGAAGGCGTTAGATGAGAACGAGATACGCGCGAAATATCCGGAAGAAATTGCTCGAAAGCTAATCGATACTCATAATCAGTTGGAACCAATGATTGCAGAAAACAATCAATCGTTTGCAATAAAAATTGAACATTTACACTATATTACAAAAGATAAAAGCAAAGCGACTTCTTTTGTGTATGTTGATAAAGATGCTGAATCTGGTGTTAAGATTATTAAAGAATTAAAAGACCCAAATAATACGCATAAATACACAATGAAGAATGCAATCAAAGAGATTAATCGCAGGCTACAGAGTATGGGAATCAATTTTGTGATTAATCAGTATATCTTTGATCTTTTTAATAAAGCGTACGGAATTAAGGAAAACGAGAAGTATTGTTATGTGCATAGACAATATGCACAGCCTTCTTACACCTATTCGATGCAAACAATAGAATTAATTGTTGGAGAAATAGAAAAGGATTCTGAGAACATTGTAGAGAAGTTAAAAAAGACAAAAAAATAAGCTAACCCCAGGGGCAAAGGAATTCTTGGTTTACACCTACTCCCATTCGGGAACCCAGCCTAAATCCTTCACGAGTTAACTTATTTGTAGTATAGCATATACGAGGAAAAAGTCAATTATGTAAGAAATATTTTTAAAATTATTTGATTGATGAGTTAAAAGATAGAGTAATCAGAATAGATAAGTGTTATAAAAAAATTTATTAGTTAAGGAAGATAGTAAAATGGATAATAAAAATTTTAAACTCATACATTTAATTGTAGTCATATGAAAAAAGGCCAAAGTAATAGAGAAACAAGCAAATTTTCATATGACTTTTATTATATTAGGGGATTTAGGTAAAATCCCTTTTATTCGTGCTTATTCTTGCAGTGCAATAAGGGTATGTGCTATAATTTGCTTGCGACACAATCTGAATAAAAACTTTCTGTCATGGGAAAATTACTTTGGTAAAAAGTGTTTCCCTTTTTACTCATGCCGTGATGGGAAGAGATTGTGTCGCAACAATAAGGGACAACATTTTTTCGGTGCGTCTCTTATGGGGGCGCACTTTTTATTTTGTCCTATATTAGAACTTGTAAATTTCGCGAAATTTGCAAAGTATTTTATGGAAAAGTCTCACTATAAGAAAAATATTGGAGGAAGAAACTGATGGATAAGAAGGAACTGTTTGCATCCACACTTAAAGGATTAGCAAGTGAAGTAGGCACAAAGGCAGGAATTGTGGTGAAAAAATCATCAGAAACTGTTGAAAAAACTAAAGAAGCAGTTTTTAAGGCTGTTGATGTCAATGGCGATGGTCAAATAGACATCGAGGATGTTATTTTGATGGCTTTTAAAGTTCCGGGTGTAAGTGTAAACCGAGAAAAATTTTTAAGAAAAGAATTGACTACAAAATATGATGTGGTTGTTGTTGAAGAAGCAATTATATCTAGTCCGATGCGAGCAAACATCATTCGGGAGGATTTGGATAGTGTAGCAATGTCTATTATTCAGAATGAAAGATTGAAAGTGTCGGGTATTTCTGTTGCTTTAGGAACCCCAGGTGGTGCAGCGATGGCGGCTACGATTCCAGCGGATATTGCACAATATTATGGATGTATGTTAAGAGTTGCGCAGAAGTTATTGTATTTATATGGGTTTCCACAAATAGAGTTCAAGGAAGAAGAACAAACTTTTGATACAGAAACCATGAATCAAATAATTCTATGCATGGGTGTAATGTTTGGTGTAGCAAATGCAAAAAATGGTTTATTGGCAATAGCCAAGGCATTGGGGACGGGAGTGGAAAAACAATTAGTAAAGAAAGCATTGACCAAGGGAACTATATATCCGATTGTAAAAAGTATCAGCAAGTGGTTTGGTGTAAAAATGACGAAAGAAGTATTTGCAGGATTTTTTAAGAAAGCAATTCCATTAGTTGGCGGTGTAGTTGGAGGCGGATTAACGTATGCAACATTCAAACCATGTTGTGATAAATTGAAAGAAGTTCTTCAAGATACATATCTAAGTAATCCAAACTATAAAGAAAATAGTGCGGAAGTCATTGACATAGAGTATGATATAGTATTTGATACAAATGGGGAGGCTAAAGAATAAACATGAGAAATTTGTTATCTAGAGAAATCTTTAAAAAGATATTAATGGTTTTACTTTGTTTGATGTTGGCTTTGGTGTCTATATCTGTTGTTGCAAAACATGCAACAGATCCACAGTCTTATAAAACTACTATTCAGTCAATTGACGATAAAAAAGCAACAGTAATGGGAATTACAACTGCAACAATAACGGCATCGACAGCACTTGCTGCTGTACCAGGAGATGCAACGACACCCATAGCAAATCAAATAATGGATATGGGTTCGTATTTGCTAATTGTAGTGTGCGCATTAGTATTGGAAAAATCTCTGTTAACTGTTTTGGGATATTTAGCATTTAATATACTAGTTCCAATTGCCTGCGTTCTGTTTGCTGTCTCAATCTTTGTAAAAAGAAATATATTGAGAGTATTATCATTTAAAATTGTTGTGTTTGCGTTAGTGCTATCTACTATCATCCCTTTTAGTTTAAAAATCAGTGATTTGATTTATGAAAGCAATAAGAGTATGGTAACCGAGTTGAACGATGAGGTGGAAAACATGGATGACTCGGAGGAAACAAAAAAAGACAAAAAATGGTGGGAAACTTTTACGGATAAGATTAAGGATGGTGTTGAAAATGTAGGTGAAAAGGCAAAAGAACTAGTCAATAATTTTATTGATGTCATTGCGCTATTTATTATTACATACTGTGCGATTCCTATTATTGTATTCTTGGTTGTAATTTGGTTCGTTAAGTTTTTATTCAATATCAAGATTTCTGTTCCAGAAAAGGAGAATTTAAAATTATTAAACGCATTAAAAAAGTCAAATCATTCAAATGAAGAAAAGGTGTAAAATAGGTATGGAAGAATAAGAAAGACGGAAAGAGTTTATAGCAAGCTCTTTCCGTCTTTTAAACATAAGTCGTGCACTATAATGAATTCTAATAGAAGAAGCTTTTGCATATACTTTTACAAAAAACGTTTGGAGTGTATGCATGAAAAGAAAAATTGAACTATTCATGATTTTGTTCCTTTTGATGGGAGCAATTATTGCCAGTTGGAAACTGAGTGAGCTGACGGCAAATGTTTCAAAAGAGGAGAAAAAAGCTAAAAAGGATCAGGTTGTGATTGTGGTTGACCCTGGACACGGCGGGGAAGACCCTGGAAAAGTCGGTATCAATGATGTCTTGGAAAAAGACTTAAACCTACAGATTGCAAAAAAAGTCAAGAAACTATTAGAAGAAGCAGGAATTAAGATTGTGATGACGCGTACCAACGACAAGGTTCCGGATGCCAAGAAGGAAGACTTAAATCAACGTGTGCAACTCATCAATGAAACCAAGCCGAAGCTGGCACTTTGTATTCACCAGAATAGCTATCCGGATGCCAAGATTAAAGGGGCGCAAGTATTCTACCACACGATTACACCGGAGGCAGAGGATGTGGCATCCATTGTGCAGGAGCAGCTGCGAACCGTTGACCAGACAAATACAAGACAGATAAAAGAAAACGATACATACTTTATGTTAAAAAACACTCAAGTACCGACAATTATTGTGGAATGCGGATTTTTAACGAATCCGGATGAGGCTGCGAAACTGACGCAGGAAGATTATCAGGACAAATTAGCGCAAGCAATCTGTGAAGGTGTTGTAAAATGGTTGAATGGTGATGGTGAAGGTGAGGCAGACACAGAACAAGAATAGCATTTGTCATGAGATTATGGTAGGGCGGTGTTCTGATTTTACGGTGCTTTTGTAAAAAGTTGAAAAAAACACCGTAATTATTTCGTGATACATTTTGTATATCACGGTGCGATTAGTATAAAGTCAGTGTCGCACCGTAATGTTTTCATTACTTTACGGTGTAAAACGTATAAAAACAAATGCTCACCGCAGCTACTGTAAAAGTACTACGGTGTCAACAGCAAAAAATTTAAAGACACACCGTAACAAGCTCTAAAAGTCATTTGAAAAACAGGAAAACTACGGTGTAAAAAGAAAAATTCCCATACAACACCGTAAATTTCTTATAAGAGCACTAAAATTGCTCCCAAAAGACAAAGTTGACATTTGTATCCCCAAAAAAGCGGTCCTTTCCATCAAAAAATGAAGGCTAGATAAATACAACAAATAGTGTTATAATAAAATTTATGGAAACGAGAATCGAAAAAATTGACAGATATCAATTAGATGAACAAATATTGAAGCAGGCAGGCGCGATCTTAAAGCAAGGTGGTCTCGTAGCATTCCCAACGGAAACCGTGTATGGATTAGGAGCCAATGCACTTGATGAGAATGCTGCGAAAAAGACCTATGCTGCAAAAGGCCGCCCTTCTGACAATCCATTAATTGTTCACATTGCAGATGTAGAGGATTTGCCAATTGTTGCCAGAAATATTTCGGATAAGGCAAAGCAAATTGTGGAACGGTTTTGGCCGGGTCCTCTCACACTAATTTTTGAAAAACAATATATTGTACCATTTGGAACGACTGGTGGCTTGTCCACTGTTGCAGTTCGTATGCCGACAGATGAGATTGCAAGAGCGGTCATTCGAGCAGGCGGTGGCTATATTTCAGCACCGAGTGCGAACACTTCCGGAAGACCAAGCCCGACAAGTGCCCAGCATGTTGCAGACGATTTGGACGGAAAGATTGAGATGATTATTGATGGCGGAACGGTTGACATCGGAGTGGAATCTACCATTCTTGATATGACCGTAGAACCACCGATGATTTTAAGACCGGGTGCCATTACGAAAGAAATGATAGAGGAAGTTATTGGTGAGATTACAGTAGACCAAGCCCTTCTGTCAGATGATGCCAACCAAGCACCGAAGGCGCCGGGTATGAAGTATCGCCATTACGCACCGGAGGCTCAACTCATTATTGTAGAGGGTGAGACCAGTGAAGCTGTAAAGGCAATCAAACAGATTGCCTATGAACAGACACGACTGGGATATAAGGTTGGAATAATTGCAACCAATGAGACTATAGATTCCTATTCAACAGGAGTTATCAAAAATATTGGTTCCAGAAGCAATGAAAATACAATTGCTAAGAATCTGTATAAGGTGCTCCGTGAGTTTGACGAGGAGGATGTGAGCTACATTTACAGCGAAGCATTCGAGGCAGACGGAATAGGTTATGCCATCATGAATCGTCTGGAGAAGGCAGCAGGACACCATACGATTCAAGCATCGAGCATTACGAGATTGCAGAAATACAGACGGATTTTATTTGTCAGCAATGCGGACAGTACCAGAGGACCGATGGCGGCAGAGCTTCTGAGACACACAGATTTACTTCAGGAGTATCGAATCGGTTCCCGCGGACTGGTAGTTCTATTCCCTGAGCCGGCCAATCAAAAGGCAGAGGCGATTATGAGAAGCAAGCAGATGACATTGGCATCTCATGAGGCGACACCGCTTACAGAAGAAGACTTAGATGACGAAACGTTGGTAATTACTTTTGAAGAAGCACAAAAATGGAAAATTGTTGCTAATTTTGAAAATGTAAAAAATGTACATACTTTAAGTGAGTATATTGATGATGAGCGAGTGGTAGAGTCGTCAATGGGACAACCACTTCAAGTATATGGCAGCAATTTTGAATTGTTACAGGAGTTAATCACAATATTAGCAGAGAAACTGAACGAGGAGGCTAAAAACGTATGATAGCAATTGGATGTGACCACGGTGGATATGGTCTGAAATTAGAGATTATAAAATACCTAGAAAAAAATGGGTTAGAATACCAGGATTTTGGCTGTGACGGTGAAGCAGTTGATTATCCGATTATTGCAAAAAAGGTTGGACAGGCAATTTTAGATGGCAAATGCGAAAAAGGTATTTTGATTTGCGGAACCGGAATTGGAATTTCCATTGCGGCAAACAAAATGAAGGGTATTCGATGCGCATTATGCTCGGATTGTTTCTCGGCAGAAGCTACCAGATTACACAATGACACCAATGTGATTGCATTAGGTGGAAGAGTGGTTGGTCCGGAGCTGGCCGTAAAGATGGTGGATATTTTCTTAAACACCCCATTTTCAGAAGACGAAAGACACATACGTAGAATAGGCTTGATTGAATAAAAAGTTATACGGAGGATAAATTTATGTCAAGTAAAAGAAACGATTACATTTCATGGGATGAATATTTTATGGGAGTTGCCATTCTTTCCGGAATGCGCTCAAAGGACCCGAATTCACAAGTGGGATGTTGTATTGTGAGTCAGGATAACAAGATTCTTTCTATGGGATATAACGGTTTCCCAAAAGGCTGTTCCGATGACGAATTTCCATGGGACAGAGACTGTGCGGACCCACTAGATACCAAATATCTCTATGTGGCACACAGCGAGTTGAATGCGATTTTAAACTACAGCGGCGGAAGCCTTGCAGGAGCGAAGCTTTATGTTTCTCTGTTCCCATGTAACGAATGTGCGAAAGCCATTATTCAGTGTGGAATTAAGGAAGTCATTTATGACAGTGATAAATATGCAGACACACCGGCCACCAAAGCATCAAAAAGAATGATGGAGGCAGCAGGTGTTACATATAGGCAATATCAAAGAACCGGAAGAGAAATTAAATTTACGATTTAAGCCCGAAGGGACTGTACAAAGCTACAGTCCCTTCTTTGCTTCTTTCAGTAAAAAACGATACCTTTTCCAGGCTGCGTTACTCTCAAAAATATAACAATCAATCAAATCTGGGTCCATTGCGTTTTGAAAATTATAATGCGCATTTTCCATTTGCATTTTTACACGTTCAATTTCTTCTAATAGTTCTTTGTTTTCCGTATCTTTTGGGAGCGTTTTTTGAAATAAATGCATATCTACTCATCCCCTTTTTTATATTATAGACAAGAATACTAGAAAATATTTACAAAATCGTTGCATAAGATGATAAAAAAGGAAATTTTTTCTATGAGACAAAAAGGACAATTTTTAGTAAATTTTATCATAAGGGCAATTTTGGGAATGGGACTGATATTTTTTGCAAATCAGTTTCTTGCACAAGAACAAATCGCTATAAAGGTAGGATTTAACGCGATTTCTTTTCTTGCTTCCGGTTTTTTAGGCTTGCCTGGAGTGGCCATGCTTTATGGTATCGTTTCAATCCCAATTTTATAGAAATTGCACAAACTTAAATCTTTTACAAAAAAGCACTAGACAATTTGAAAAAGCAAGAATATAATACGACGTACAAGAAAAGTTGTTCTAGAATTTTAACTTTCTAAAAAGCCGTTTTCAGGCTAACAATCCAAAAGAAAAATTGAATAAGAAACGAGGATGATACATTTGAGTGACAAGAATGTTGTGATTTGTGATCGCGAAATTCGTTATGCAAATGGCCTTGGAGAAAACATTGCGGAACGTGAAGATTTGGCGGTAAAGGTGTATGTATGCAGCAGCTTTGAGCATGTTTTGGAGCTTGAACAAGTGAAAAAGATTCACATTTTCATTGTGGATGAAGAGATTACTTACGCCCAGCGCACCCAAATCGGTGCCAATCAGGTTTTTGTTCTGGCTAGGGGCAAGGTGGCGGATTTAGGCGAGGAAGAATGGGCCATTGGGAAATACCAATGCGCAGACGAAATTATTCGTCAAGTGTTTGAGTTCTATGTGGATAGAACCAAGGAGAATGTCATGCGGTGCATGAACAAGGAACGGGCAAGAATGGTGGCTGTTTACTCTCCTATTCATCGGGTTGGGAAGACCACTTTTGCCTTGGCGCTGGGAAGAGAGTGCGCCAGAAAAAAGAAGGTGCTGTACCTGAATTTAGAAGAGTATGCGGGCATGGAGGTGTCTCAGGATACCAACATGAATCTGGGAGATTTACTTTATTATCTGCGGCAGGGCAATGGCAATCTTGGGATTCGGTTACAAGCAGCGGTGAAAGAACAAGAGGGATTAGACGTGGTGCCCCCGATTCCCATTGTGCTGGATTTGAAGGAGATTACCTGGGAGGAATGGGAAGCTCTTATAACCCAATTGTTAGAAAATAGCCTGTATGAGATGGTGGTCTTGGATGTGGGCGAGAGTGTGCAAGGGTTATTCCCCTTACTGGAGCTGTGCGACCGTGTGTATATGCCGGTTCTGGAGGATGAGATATCAAGGCGAAAGGTAAAGCAGTATCAGGACAATGTGGAGCAACTCAAGCTGGAGAAGCTAAAACGGATTACATACCAGTTTGTAATGCCACAGAATCCGGAAGGGTTCGCAAGAATACTAATGAAGGAGGAATGCTAAATGATAAATGTGGAAGAACTACACGAAAAGATTTTACAAGAGATGGATTTGTCAAAAGAGGTTGAGGACGATGAACTGATGGAAGTGATACGCCGTGTGCTCAATGAAAATGGCAAAGAGGATTATATTTCATTGCGGGAAAAAGGTGATATTGGAAGGGACTTATTTAACGCCTTCCGAAAACTGGACATTCTGCAGGAGCTACTAGAGGACGACCAGATTACAGAGATTATGATTAATGGGACGGAACACATTTTCATCGAAAAAGAAGGTGGTTTATATCAACTGCAGAAGCGATTTGCCGATAGGCTTAAGCTGGAGGATGTGATACAGCAGATTGTGGCAGGTGCGAACCGAATGGTAAATGAAGCGTCGCCCATTGTGGATGCCAGACTTTCCGATGGTTCTAGGGTAAATGTAGTGTTATATCCGATTGCACTAAATGGTCCCATTGTTACGATTCGAAAGTTCTCAAGGGAAGCAATGACCATGAAGGAACTGGTAAGACGAGAGTCAATGAGTCAGGAAATCGATAAATTCTTAGAGGAGCTGGTGACCTCCAAATACAATATTTTTATCAGCGGCGGCACCGGCTCCGGGTAAAACCACATTTCTAAACGCACTTTCCAACTATATTCCAAAGGATGAGCGCATTATCACAATTGAAGACAGTGCAGAGCTTCGCATAGAAGGGGTTCCCAATCTGGTTCGGTTAGAGGCAAGAAATGCAAATGTAGAGGGAAGCGGAGAGATTTCCCTACGGGATTTGCTCAAAGCCGCCCTGCGAATGAGACCATCCCGGATTATCGTGGGAGAGGTACGAGGAAGTGAAGCCATTGACATGCTGCAGAGTTTGAATACGGGCCATTGCGGTGCCAGCACCGGACATGCCAATAGTCCGAGAGACATGCTTTCTCGTTTGGAGACCATGGTGCTGATGGGAATGGAGCTTCCGCTGGCGGCAGTACAAAGGCAGATAGCCTCTGCCATTGATATCATCATTCATTTGGGGCGGCTTCGTGATAAGAGCAGAAAGGTGCTGCAGATTGTGGAGGTCCTTGGATATGAAAATGGAGAGATTAAATTGCAGACCTTATACGAATTTCAAGAAAGGGAAGTTGTGGATGGAAAAATTCAAGGGGAATGGGTAAAGGTTCATGAAATACAAAAGAAAGAAAAATTATTGGCAGCAGGATATTCGTAACATGGAGTATCTGCTGGCGTTGGCAAAAGGAATCCTATTAATTGGGATAATTTCGTACCTATTCTATGGCACATGGATATGTACAATTCTATTTTCACCATACCTCATCTGGTATATCAAATCATGGGAAAAGCAGTTGGTAAAAAAGAAACAGTCCAAGTTTCGGCTGCAGTTTAAAGAGGCAATTCAGTCTCTCTCAGCAGCATTAAACGTTGGTTATTCCGTAGAAAATGCCATGCGGGAGACCATCAAGGATTTGAAAGGAATCTACAAGAAGGA
>JAEIGA010003347.1_pt1 | contig 25148 bp, 29 predicted proteins | sample 9270691 | NCBI WGS metagenome assembly JAEIGA01 (sample SAMN17057246, study PRJNA624740) | gut metagenome | biome: biome; isolation source: fecal sample | host: Bos grunniens | place: China: Xizang | collected 2019
GATATGGGAATGTCCCGCAATGTGCAAATCTGCAATTTCACTCACTATAACAACATATTTTTGAGTGATATTAGCACATAACTACATACGTATAATTTTTTTAATTATATAGAGGCTGAAACTTTAGATTTTCCGTGATTATCTTGAGTTTCTCGCATGTGGTGAATGGCATAGCTATGATATGGCTATTGCCCTGAAATTAATTTTAGCACTGTTGTAACATGATAATAGGCAGTTATTTATGAGGTGACGTGTAAAATCGTCGATTGAATCCCGTATTTTACACGAATTTTTGCATAATACATGAATCCCGCTAGTATACATCCCGTTATGACTATTGCGAAGCTACGGTAATCCGGCAGAGAGCATGCAAAAAATACGTCACGCATCAAAAGCCTGCTTGCAAAGTCGGAGAATTATGGTAATCTTTAAGACAGCCGCAGCGAGACAGCGGAAGAAATCTACAAACACGACAACACAATTATGAAGGATCTTAAAGGCACCAAGACGGAGCAGAACTTGGCCACCGCCTACGCCGGTGAGTCACAGGCTCATACCAAGTATTTGTACTACGCCTCCAAGGCAAAGAAGGATGGCTATGTGCAGATTAGCAAGATTTTTGAAGAGACCGCTCACAACGAGCGCGAGCACGCCAAGATTTGGTTCAAGTTGCTGCATGGCGGCAAGATTCCTGCCACCACGGAGAACTTGGCCGACGCTGCCAGCGGCGAGATGTACGAGTGGACGGATATGTACAAGACCTTTGCCGAGGAAGCACGCGCCGAGGGCTTTGACGAGATTGCCGAGCTGTTTGAAGGCGTGGGCAAGATTGAGAAGGAGCACGAGGAGCGCTACCGCAAGCTGCTGAGCAACATCGAGGAGGGTATCGTATTCTCTCGCGATGGTGAGCAGATTTGGCAGTGCGGCAACTGCGGCCACATTTGCGTGGGCAAGAAGGCCCCGGAGGTATGCCCCGTGTGCGACCACCCGCAGGCTCACTTCGCTATTCTGGCTCAAAACTACTGATAACTATGTGGCAAGCAAACAAATGGGGAATTATTGCTTTGCTCGCCGGCTTGTTTGCCGTGGGCGCGGCTTACTTTAAGTTGCACGCCGCCGGTAAGGCCGACTTGGCAGACAAGGTTGGAGCCACGGGCGTGTGCGCCGTTCTCTTTATTGTGGGGCTTGCCACCTTGCTCATGGCTCGCCAGGATGTTGCCCGTATGGAAGATGATACTGACCACGAGGCAGAAGGCGACGATGAGAGCGGAGAGGAGCGTTGATAGAACTTTTCTTTCTGCTATAGTTTAACACAAAGAGAGCCTCAGTTGTAAGACTGAGGCTCTCGTTTTTCGGGGCAAATGGCTTTCTGTCAACCGGCTGATTTGTGCGTTAAAATGGCGGGACTGAAGTCCCGCGCTACGAAAAATGATGTCAAGTATCGTTGCTGCTATTTTGCTTCGATATTTTTTCACAAATCCACAGTTCAACTACATAGCGTTTGTTATCAAGAATAACAGAAATATGAAAAACGGTATATTGCTTATCTTTAATATGGTAAATAAACGGTAGATTAAAATATTCGTGTTGAATCGTGGTGTAGTTTAAGCGTTGTAGCACGTTTTCCGCATTTTCTTGGTTTATCAACCAAGCCGTATTTTGAGAGAGCCCGGGACCGCCGGTTGCATAGGGAGAAAAATCTTTTATCAGCCTATTGACGAGTTGCTGTTTGGGTTCTGCTGTAAGCGGGGAGAGTGGGAGTAAATAGTGCAGATAGGTTTCCGGCATGAGTTGTTTGGCCAAAGCTTCAGAACCGTAAAATTGCGCCTCCTGTAGCCGGATAAGTTCTTCCATCGGCTCCCAATCATAGTCGGTGGAGTCATTATCTGCAGGCTTGCGTTTTTCTAATAGTGCTAATTGTTTTGCTGCCAAATCTGCTGAGTTGCAATCATGCACAGATGCCAAGATGGCTCTTTGCTCCTCCCATATTTTACCCGTTTCTGAGGGATGAGAGGAGCCCAATGAAAACGCCTGCTTGGTAAACAACAGGCAAAAAAAGAGCAAGGTCCAAACAGCTTTCATAGCGGAGGGGTAGAAAAAATGGTGCCGAGGTGGTGAACCCTGGCACTTAAAGAATGATGCGAAGATTACATCTTGAAGTCCTCGCCCAAGTAAATCTTTCGGGTCTTGGGGTCGTTGGCAATTTCTTCGGCATTACCCTCTTTAATGACCTTGCCCTCAAAGAGAATGTAGGCGCGGTCAACAATGCCGAGGGTTTCGCGCACGTTGTGGTCGGTAATGAGGATGGAAAGTCCATCCGTCTCGCGCAGGGAGGCCACAATGGACTGAATGTCCTGCACGGCGATGGGGTCCACACCGGCAAAGGGCTCGTCGAGCATGAGGAGCTTCGGGTTGCTGGCCAGAGCGCGGGCAATGGTGAGGCGGCGTTTTTCACCACCGGAGAGCTGAATAGCCTGGCTCTTCTGCAGCTTGGTAATGTGGAATCGCTCCAACAGCTCCATCATCTTTTCCTTTTTCTCCTTGCGGGTGAGGTCGGCGCGTGTTTCGAGGATGGCCATAAGGTTCTCTTCCACAGAGAGCTTGCGGAAGATGGATTCTTCCTGGGGCAGGTAGCCCATACCCAAGCGGGCGCGAATGTGCATCGGCAAGCCGGATACGTCCTTGCCGGCAAACATAACGCTGCCAACATCCGGGCGCACCAAACCTGCTACCATGTAGAAGGAGGTCGTTTTACCGGCGCCGTTGGGGCCAAGCAGGCCAACAATTTCACCGGCTCCGATTTCGAGGCACACGTTGTCAACAACCTTGCGTTCGCCGTAAGTTTTGCAAAGTCCCTGAGCTTTGAGAAGAAGACCGCTGGTTTCCATGATTTACTTGTTGAGTTTCTGCTGTTTTTCGATTTGCTTGCGGATATTGGTAGCAGAGGTGCTCTGCTTGGAACCCGTTACACGGACATTGTTGTTTTTGTCCATGATAATGGCGGCATTGGAGCCGGAAGCCGTGTGGGTATTATCCTTATCCTGAAGAATAACTTTGTTGCCGCTAAGGCGTTTTTCCCCCGTTTCGCCGTTGAGAGAGAGAGCATCGCCATAGGCGGTGATAACGCGGCCGGTGCTGTCCTTAGCGGTGATAGCAACATTTCCCTCTGCGAGGGCACTGCGGATGGCGCCCATGGGATTACCGGATGAGGATTTGCCTTGCTCCTCGTTCATCTCTACACGGATTCTGCCACTGCAGCGCATGGCTGCATCCGGGGTCTGCAGGGTGCCACCTTGTTCTGTGTCGGCCTGCATCAGGCCATCAAAATTGTATACCAAATGCGGGAATTGAGGCAGCAGCGGGTGTGCTTTTTCCTCGGGGCCTTTCTTAAGCGTAAGGGAGAGAGGCCCTGCGGTGGTAAGGCGGCCCTGCGGTGACTCCATGAGCGCACCTTGCCCCAGTACCAAGTTGCCCGTTTCCCTGATGAGGGTAAGAGACTGAGCACAGGTGACGGTGGCTGTGCCATCCTGTGCAGGCAAAACGGCCATCACCTTATCACCCTGAAGGCTTAAGTCACCGGCTTGATTGAGCACCAGCGAGGTCGGGCCATCGGTAGATTCGGCTGTCAGGTTAAAGGTGTCGTAGCTAACACGAGTGAGCCCGGCAGAAGCCATGGTAACGGTGCCCAGCTTCATGTCAATATCGGCCTCGTCTGCGGTAAGGGTGAGCTCTTTTTTCTCCTCGCCTTGCAGGTAGCAAAGGCTGATGCCGCCCTCGGCACGGATGGCTTCAATGTCAGAGTATTCGGCAATGGCGGGGTTAATCATACCCAGTTCAGAGCGTTCCGGGAGTTTCGCCTCAGCGTTGCGAATGAGTTTAATCGTCACTGCTCCGCCAACGGTCAGAGAGCAGGAATCATCCTTTAGATTGATGCCGGAGGGAAGGGAAATGGTGCCCTCTGCTGTGTTAAAGGTAATATGACCGGCGGTGGAATAGTTGCCAAGCAGGGGTGCCGCATCCTTTGTTTCAGCCGGGCGAGAATAGGTGCCGTTAATGGAGTCACCTTCCAGCGTAATGTCTCCGTTGCCGGCAAGAGCAATCTGTCCGTTGGTGGCAAGTGTGTTGTCGCCGTAGGTTAGTACGGTGTTTTCGCCCTTGATGGAGCATGCACCGGTGGTGCCGTCGTAACTCAGCTCAGAGCCCGTGACGGCTGCGGCAGGGGCCCCATTGGCGGCAACCTTTGCAATTTGCACCTGTCCGTATGCTTTGGCGCCGTCAATGCCCGTGATGCGGAATTGACCGAACTGGGGCATAATGGCATCTGCATCCGTGTCGGTGGCGCATTCCTCTCGTTTCAGCGCCAAACAAATTTCTTCTGTGCAGCTGATGGCACCCTCAGCGGTTTGAATTTGCGTATTACCCGTGAGCAGGATTTTTCCCTTTTCTGCGTTGTAGTAGGCCACCCCACCTTGGTTGAGCAGGGAGCAGAGGTTGCCCTTGGCATCCTTCCACTGAATATCGATTTGGCCGGCGTTAATGTAGAGGTCTCCGTTATCTTCGGCCAGAGCCATGGCAGGCGAGCCGTCTTCGTGGGCGTTTAACACCACGCGGTTGTCTTCCTGTATGATGGAAATAGCTTTGCCGTTTTGCCCCAAGAGGAGAGCCTTGTTGAGCACGGTGTTTACCATGGCCGTTCCCACCTCAATTTGAAGCGGTTGCTCCAATATCTCGGTGTCCTCTTCTGCTTTCGAGGTAATCTGAGTTGTTGTCTCTTGAGGGGAGGTTGTGGGTGTTACTGCCTCCTTTGCCTCTTTTTTGCCGTCCTCAAGCGTGTGGTGCGGCAGCTGAATGTAGAGCCTATCCGCACATTTGAGCTTGAGACGGGAATCGTTCACTCTCACGTTGCCAAAGTATACCATGCGGGCGTTGGCAACATCAAAAAGCATGCCGCCATCGGCTTCTGCTACGGTTTCCCCGCTTTCGCTTTCAGGAATAGCTGTGTCGGGGTTTTCCGGGGCTTGAGGAATTTCATCTACCAAGCTAAGGATGGTTTCATCCACACGCTGTCTGTTTTTGCTGAAAAACTCCAGCGAGGCATCGCGGTTGCTGATAGATTCTTGCAGCCAATCTTCGTGGGCGGAAGAAATGGAGCACAAACCAATGATAGACAGGACTGAGAGCGTAAGTTTCATTTACTTGCTTTTCTGCTTCGCTGAGCGAATGGTGGTGCGAACGGGCCCTTTAATGAGCCCCACGCGGCCCGCTGTGCTGAAGGTAACACCTTCTCCGGCAGCGGAAAAGTTGGGGTGTTTTACAGCTGCTGCAGATTGTGATACAACGGCTTTTTTCTTGAAATCATAACCTGCTTTATCGCAGCTAACAGAGGTGATTTCTCCGCTTTCTGCATAAAGCGCTGCACGAATATTGGTAAGGCTGATTTCGCGGCGCGATACCACCTCCAATTCATCTGCCTGCAAGAGTGCAGATACGCGGTGGTCCTCGTAGCGCGGCAGGGAGAGACCCTTTACCTTGCTGCCGGGGGGCAGCAGCTGAAGACCGGGAAATTCGTCCTGCGCTTTATTAACATTGGCGGACTGTGCCCCGAGCATTCCGCTCAGGGCACAGAAAAGAGATAAACCGATGAGGCTGCGTTTCATGGGTTACGACATTTGGTCGTAGGCGTTGCGAATAAGCTGCATGTTGGTGATAACACGCTCCAAGTCGGACAAGCGAACCTGGTTGGGGCCGTCGCTCATGGCGTTGTCGGGGTCGCTGTGTACCTCCATGAATACGCCGTCAATGCCCGTAGCCATAGCAGCGTTGGCCAGCACGGGAGCAAGGTCGCGATCGCCGCCGGTAGCACCGCCAAGACCGCCGGGACGCTGCACGGAGTGCGTGGCATCGAACACAACGGGGCAACCGAACTGGCGCATCCAGTACATGCCGCGCATATCTACCACGAGGTTGTTGTAACCAAAGGTGGTACCGCGTTCGCAGAGCATGTATTTATCGCAACCGAAGGCTTCCATCTTCTCGCAAATGTTCTTGCAATCCCACGGAGCCAGGAACTGGCCCTTCTTGATGTTAACGGGGCGGCCGGTCTTGGCGCAAGCTTCGAGCAGGTCGCTCTGGCGGCAAAGGAAAGCCGGAACCTGGAGAAGGTCGATATACTGGGCTGCGTATTCTGCCTGTTCCTCCGTGTGCACGTCCGTTACCACGGGAACCTGCAGCTCCTTACCGATTTCGGAAAGGATGCGGCAACCCTCCTGAATGCCTACGCCGCGGAAGCTCTTAACGCTGGTGCGGTTAGCTTTGTCGTACGAGGCCTTGAAGATGAAAGGAACCCCGAGCTTGGTGCAGATCTCCTTGATGCTGCGAGCCATCTGCCAAGCGAATTCTTCGTTCTCCAAAGAGCAGGGCCCCAACAGGTAAAACGGAGCCTTGCCACCGATTTCTACATTCTGAATAAGGAAAGACATAGTGTGCACGTATGCTGTTGCTTCATATATTATGCACGAACCACCCCCTCAAGTCAATGAGTTTTCTCTTCATAGCGCTCATTCCTGCGAAAAAAATGAGTGTAGAAGGCAGATATTGACAAAGCTGCTCCGCTGTGCTATCGTTCGGCTACGTTTGTTGGAGTCAATATGAGCCTTATATCTATGTTGGATGAAGCCGATGCGCGTTTGAAAACCTCCCCGTTTCGTGATTGGGTGGTTTGGGGGTGCTTGCTTGCTGTCTTTATGTTTATCTACGGGGCAATGCTGGTGCGTGGCGGGTACCATTGGGATGAGACTCTGGATTTTGCCGGCAATGCGCTGGAAACGTATGTGGCGAACGGGCGCTGGGGGCTGGTGTTGTGGCGCTGCCTGTTTGGCATGGGGTGTGCTGTATGGTGCTCCGGGTTGTTGGCCGGTATGTTGTTGTGCGCCTCATTGGTGTTGCAAGGGCGTTTGTTGTGCCTGAATCATGTAGGCTTACAGTTGCTGTATGGTATTATCTATCTGTTGCAAATACAATTTGCCTACCAGATGGATTATTTCTTTTTGTGCGATGCTACAGCCTTTGGCCTGTTAGGGGTTACGGCTGCTGTGTATTTGTTAGAGCAGGGGGGGAAATGGCGAAGTGTAGCCGCTACGCTTTTAGTTACATGGGCGGTGGCTATTTACCAATGTCTAGCGCTTAATTTTGTGGTATTGGTGGGCTTGTTGATATTGCGCGATGTGTATGCGGGGCAAGCCATGCACCTGCTGCGCCGTGGGGTGTATACGGTGGTGGTATGCGTGGCTGCTGTATCCCTGTGGGTGCTTGTCAAAATACCGGTGCAACTGTTGCTGCCGGTAGATGCGGATTCTCTGGCTTTTTGCCAGGAGTATGCGCAGCGCCTTAATTACCGTAGCCAACTCTTTAGCAGTGAATGGTATTTGTACATAGGTCGCATGTTTTCAACGATGGTGCAACATGCCTGTTGGCCTGCGAATTATGATGGAGAGCCCTTCTATTTGGGCGCCACTGCGGCATTGCTGGTGCTATTGGTTTCTGCTGTACGCATCAAAGGCATGCAGCGTAAGGTGTTAGCCTTTGTTTTGCCCTTGTGCTTGTGGTTGGCGCCCTTTTGCATGTACATGGTCATTGGCGCCACGTGGCCTTGCTACCCGCACACCAAGTTGGCGCAGCCTGTGGTGTTGGCCGGGCTTTGTCTGTTGGCCGTGCCGCATTTGCGTTGGTCTCCGCTATGGCGCGGCGTGGGTGCGGGTGTGTTGGCGTTGTGCCTCGTGCAGGCCTCGTCTTTGGTGTCGCGCCATGCTGCCGGTATGCAAGCCGCTTTTGAGGAGCGCTTGCTGCGGCTGCACCATGCCGAGACGGAGGCGGTGCGTGTAGCTATAGAAAACGGCATTCCGTTGGAAAAAGGTTGCATTTTGTATTACCCCGCTTACCACAATTGGGAGAAAAACGGCTATGTGGATTTTTGCGGTGATTACCCGGCCTTGCTCTACATGAAAGGGGCAACGGACCACGTATTGTACTGTGCCAAGCACCGAGAGCATTTGCGCCACATGCCGGCGTGGCCTGCCAAGGGGGCCATCAAGGTGGTAGATGATACGGTGATTATCAAAGGCGCAAAGTTATAAGCCCGCTGCGCACACATAAAACACTTGCTTTTCTTGCGCTTGCCCTGTATGCTCAGGGGCGTGAATGTTTTTTCTACTTGCTGGAACAGTTCTCGCCATAAGGAAGGCGGACCCATGTGTGATGAAATTCGCGAGCTGGGCTTTGAGTACATCGAGGCCTCTCACGGCTTGCCTTTATCCATGTTGCCGGGGCTGATTACGGCGGTAGAAGAAAAACGAATTAAGGTGATGGGTGTGCACAACTTTTGCCCTGCACCTATTGATGTGAGCGGTGATGCCCCGGATGCTTACCGCTTTACCTCGCACCGCCCGGAGATACGCGAGCGTGCCATGCGTTTGTCTCTGGAAACCTTGCAGGCTGCGGCCCGCCTAGAGGCTCGCTATGTGGTGCTGCACATGGGGGAGGTGGAGCTTTTTCAGGGGCACGAGGCAACGAGCGCAATGCAGCGCATGGTGCGCCATGGCTATGTCGGTACCCCGGAATATATTCGCCTGAAAGGGCAGTATGTGCGCCGCCGTATCAAGTTGGCTCCCTTGTATTTAGCGCGTGCTAAAGAGGCCTTGTATCAACTGGCTGATAAAGCCAAGGAATACGGCTTGGTGCTGGGTGTGGAAGGCCGTAGCCATTTCGAGCAAATGCCGGGTGAGTTGGAGTTTCCGGATTTGATGGCGGAGTTTGCCGAGAATCCGCATGTGCGCTACTGGCATGATTTCGGGCATATTCAGCGAAAACATAATTTACTGCTGCTCAATCACGACCAATATTTGGCCCACCTGTGCCCGTATTTGTACGGAGCTCATGTGAATGATGTGCAGTGGCCGCAGCGCGACCACCGAGCGCCGTTTATGGGGGGCGATGTTGATTTTGATACGCTGCTGCCCAAGTATTTTACTCAGGCTATGCCGATGACGTGGGAGTTGTCCAAGTCCGTTACCAAGGAGCAGATTTTGCGTGCTAAAGAGCGCTGGGATGCCTTGCATGCCACCTTGCCGGCAGAATAAGCTTTTTTTAGCGCAGGTATGTTTGTAAAAGCGCAACGGCATCTGCCGCTAAACGGCGTATGGCCGGCTCTTTGCCTTGAATGGCCGGCAATCCCCAAAGGGTAAAGTTATTGTGCGCCACTATGTTAAAATACATGCCACGCAGGCAGGTGAGGCACCACAGCCAGTCCGCCCTGTTCATGCCGGGAAAGTGCGCCTGTAAGGCGTCTTGCCATTCTTGGAGCGCATACGAGTAATGAGATTCGTAGACATCTCTTGTCAACTCCGGGGATTCATAGCCCATACGGTTCAGAAAGCACAGCACTTCCTCGCCCCCGGCTACGGTGTTGTCCTCCCAATCTGTGATGGGGGCCGACAACCACGCGTAGATGATTTCCTCTGCCGAGCCGGTGCTGCGGGCTTTTGCCAAGGCGGCCAAGCACACCTCGTTGTATTGGTCGGATATGTATGCGAGCGTGTCGCGGTACAAATCCGCCTTGTGGCCAAAGTGATAACGAATAAGACCGATGTTGACACCGGCCTCGTTGGCAATATCGCGCACGGATGCCCCCTCGTATCCTAGGCGGGTGAATTGTATGATAGCGGCGCGCATAATAACCGCCTTGGTGGCATCCGATTTGTTCATGGTGTAGAAAAATTAACGTGTTGCGGAATCGATGGAAATGGATTCCAAGTAGCTGATGTCTTCTTTGGAGAAGCTTTCCAGTCGCGTTTTTGTCACCTTGCCGCCGGGGTCTTTGAGGTACACGTAGTTGTTTTTCTCATCAAAGCGCATGAGCTTAGCAAAGAGCGTGGCTGAGCCGCGGCGCTCCGTCCATTCGCGGAAGCCCTTGGCTTTGAGGGTTTTCTTGTAATTTTTGTATTCCTCTTCTGCCTTTTCCACGCCGCGCTCAATTTCCGTATGCACATCATACAGGTAGTCGCCCATACCGTTGATTCTGGCTGTTACTTTACCGCCGTGCGGTGTAACAACAACAATACCGGGTTTGCGGTCAATGCCGTATTTGCTAGCCAAACGGTTGATGGAGGAAAGACTGTAGCGGGAGGAGCGCTTGCCACTGTCGTCAATGGCAGCGCCGGAGTCAATCTTCATGCGTATCACGCGGTCGTTGCAATACTCATCAAACTTGGGCGTCTCCAGCAGGGCTCGCCCCAGCTCTTTGCTTTTGGGGCTGGTGATGGAGTCGTGAAACCAAATAATGAGGGGCAAGCCCTGCCTGCGAGAGAGTTTGAGGGCGCGGCCGTAGTTAGTAAGCCAGCCGTTGCCCTGCTGCTTGTTTTCAAACACGGCGTTGAGCTCATCCATGTTTTCCGACAAGTCCTCCGGGTTGGTCCAAATAATTTCATCTTCCTCTGCGCTGCCCTCTACCTTTTTCAAATCGGCTTCGGAGGTCACCTTCATGTTGATGGCGTCCGGATTATTGGCGCCCGGCAACAGGGGATTACTCATAAACCCGGCTACGCCCTCCGGTAAATCCTTGGTGGCGTTGGTTGTTTCTTCTGTTACGGTGCGCTGTACCATAAGCGAGCATGCCTGCAGCAGCAGAGCCCCGGCTGTAGTAAGTGCATAGATGAAACGGCGGGTGCGCATGAGGAATAACAGTGATGATTAGGAGTGCTCCTCTTGTTTGGCCTGTTGCCATGCGGCTTCCATTTCGTCAACCGTGGCTTCATTTAAGCTAATACCTTGAGCCTTGAGTGCTTTTTCCAAAAAGTTGAATCGGCGCTCAAATTTTCTGTTGGCGGCATCCAGGGCAAGCTCCGGGTCAATGCCGCGGCGGCGGCACAAATTAACGGTGCAGAACAGCAGGTCGCCCAGCTCCTCTGCTACGCGAGGGTCGCTGTCGTCCATGCTCAGGGTATCCGCCACTTCATCCGTCTCCTCGCGTATTTTTTCTACCACGCCGGCGTGGTCGGGCCAGTCAAAACCTACTTTGGCCACCTTCTTGGTGATTTTGTAGGCGCGCAGCAGAGAAGGCAGTCCCTTGCCGCAGTTTTTGAGGTAAGGCTTATCTTCAATGGACTGCTCTTGGCGCTTAATGGCATCCCACTGGCTGAGTACACCCTCCGTATCATGAACGGCAGAGCTGCCGAAAACGTGGGGGTGGCGGCGCACTAGCTTGTCGCTCAGCTCACAAGCAATGGCATTGATATCGAACGGGTCTTCTGAAGATTCTGCTGCTATCTCAGCATGGAAAAGCACCTGCAACAGTACATCGCCCAATTCCTCGCGCATGTGCGGGCGGTCATTGGCGCGAATGGCGTCGATGCACTCGTATGCCTCCTCCAGCAAGTTGGAAATAATGCTCTCATGCGTTTGCTCTGCATCCCACGGGCAGCCTCCCGGGATACGCAAACGGTGCATAATGGCAATGGCTCGCTCCAGCTGACGCTCCGGAACGCGGCAGTGAATCATCTCTTCGTCGGTCATCATTTTTTGCGCTGGTCTCTGCGTTCGTTGGTAGCCTTGCCGGCCAAAATGTCATCAATATGAGCCACTAAATCCCAAGATACACGACGGCGCTGGTATTTGCGCCACAGCAGGTCGCGCAGGGTGCGCCAGTGGTCTTCCGTGAAATCGGCAGGGGTAAACTGCACTTCGTCTTTCATGGAGCGACCCACCTTGGGGGCGCACATCAATTGCCACCAACCACCAAAGTGGCTGGCCTCGTAAATCACCTTGTTGCCGTCTTCGTCGCGGTCCTGCCAGGAGAATGTTTCCATAAGTATCAGCGTGTTGTAAAATTATCGGCGTTCACCGCGGGGAAGGTTGCGGTGTGCGTTTTCTACATCTTGGTTAATGGTGGGGCCAAAGGCTGTTTCACCGTTGTTCAACGATACAATCAGGGGCTTGGTGCGCTCGCCGTTGGCATCGTAGCGGTAAATAACGCGCTGCACCAGTTTTTTATCCAGCACGGTATACATGCGCTCTTCCACCAATCGGCCTTGGCGGTCGTAGCCGTAGGCTACGCGCAGCTTTGGCTGGCGGTTGCTATCGTAAATGGTGCAGGCAATCAGCTGGCCGTGCTTGCCCTCGGTGTAGTCGTTAATGGCGGCCAGTTTGCCGCTGGCAGAATAGGTGGCGCAGCGCATCCCCTTCCAGTTGGCCTGGCGTTTGTAGACGGAGCGTGAGCCATCCGGGTGGCGCATCACGCGCACTACGTCGCGGTCCTCATGAGAAATATCCGGGCTCTGGGCGTTTGCTACCGGAGCCGATACAGCCGCTGCCAGTGCAGCCATGGCAAGAATGAGATGCTTCTTCATGCCACATATTGTACTATCCGCTAACAGTTAAATCAAGTGCTAAGTGTGCCTGCGCGGGGCAATTTTCTTGACAGGTGAGCCCTGAGCCGTCACAATGGGTGCATGCAAGCCAGAAAGCCCATTAATGTACGCCGCCGTGATGTGTTGGAGCGCATTCGTAGCCAGGTTGATCAATATAAAAGCCCCCTTGTGCAGTATATTCGAGAGGCCGGTGATGTGCTGACTATCCGAAACATGGAGGTGCACTTGGCCGCCGCCTTCGGTTTTTGCGATGGTGTGAAGCGTGCTATCGAGATTGCCCATGCCGCATGCGATATGTTTGCCGGTAAGCGTATTTGGCTCATTGGCGAGATTATTCATAACCCCGTTGTCAATGCCCGATTGGATGCCATGGGGCTGCGCCATTTGCCGTTCAAGGTGGACGATGCGGCGTACGATGCCCTGACGGAGGAAGATGTGGTGATTATCCCGGCTTTTGGTATTCCGGTGTCCCTGCGCCGTAAGTTGGATGATAAAGGCGTCCAGCTGGTGGACTCCACCTGTGGTAATGTGATGAAGGTGTGGACGCGCGTGCGCTCCTACGCCCGTATGGGAATTACCAGCGTGATTCATGGCAAAGCCCGCCACGAGGAAAGCATGGCCACGGCCTCTCAAAGCATGGGCGACGATGGCTTGGGTAACTACATTGTCATTTTCTCTGAGGCTGAGGCACAAATGCTGGTGGATTACCTGCTGGGCCGTGGCGATAAAGCTACTTTCATGGCTCATTTTGCTTCTGCTTGCTCACCCGGTTTTGACCCCGATGTTCATTTGGCAGAAATCGGTATGGCTAACCAAACAACCATGCTGAAGAGTGAGACCGGACACATTCAACAAATGTTGCGCGCCGCAGTAACGGAACGCGATGGCGATGATACCCGTTTCCATGTCTTTGATACCATTTGCGGTGCAACGCAGGATCGCCAAAATGCGCTCTTTGAGCTCTTGGAAAAGCCGCTGGATGCCATGTTTATTATCGGCGGATACAACAGCTCCAATACCACCCACTTGGCTCACATTGCCGCCCGCCGCTTGCCTACCTTCTTTGTGAAATCCGCAGATTGCCTTCACTCGTTGCAGGAGATTAGCGCGTATGACCTTTCTGCTAAAGCTGAGCGCCTTACGGCATTGCCGGCAGAGGTGGCGGATGTATCTCGCCCGTGGCGTATCGGTGTTACCGCCGGTGCCTCTTGCCCCGATAACGTGATTGAAGAGGTGCTGCGCCGCCTGGCTGAGCTGCGCGGGTGCGATTTGCCCACGCTGTAAAACGCGCATCCGAAGTGCTATTTATTCCACAGGGCTCCTTGGTACTCGCCGAGGAGCCTTCCTTGTAGCCGTTCCATTAACCGGCCCCACAAATTGGTAGTTGTGGGGGAAAATACTATCGGAGTGTTGGACTTTAGTCCAACATTTATTATCAAACCATACCACCAAAAAGGTGGGACTGAAGTCCCACCCTACGATATAGACACATTGCCATTTGTGGGGCAAACCCGGCCAAATAAAAATCCCCCGGTTGGGCGAAAACCGGGGGATTAGGCAGAAAGGACGCCTTGAAACTAGGTTAGATTGTCTCCGGGGAGAGAATGATGAACTTCTTCTGGTCTTCTTCCTTCGGGAAGTCTTCGGAGCCGGGAATGTAGCGGCCAATGTCGCCACCATCGGACTCAAGCTTCTCGTCGAGTTTCAACTCAACAACCTTACCGTCGGTGTGTACGCCGAAGGTCATGTCGCTAAGCGGAGCAAGATTGAAGGTAAGCTCGGGAAGGGGGGTCGGAGTGTCGGAGGGATCTACGCAAGAGTATACCAAGATACCGGTGGAAACGGGGTTCTTGCGAACAGTGCCGGCGGGAGCAGCCTTGTCCTTCTTCTTGGCCTTCTTCTTGCCGGCGTTGTCTTCGTCGGTCTCCTGAGTCATGACGTAAGCAAAGGCGCATTCGCCGGCCTCAAGAAGCTTGCCGCCGTTCTTCTCTTCATCGGGCGTGTCAACCATGCCGTCCATGGTCATGTGGAAGGCATCTTCGCTGGGGCCTCCCTTGGACTTGTAGAACATCTGGCGGAAGTAGGGGTTAGAGGTGTCGCCGGTCATGGTTACACCGTAGCGATCAGCAGCGCGCGTGCAGCGGCCGGATTCAGCCGTGCGGTCACAGGGATAAGCACCCACATCCGTCTTGAAAGTGGTCATCATCTTCTGGATTTCCTGCAGCTTGCCGCGTACCTTGGTGCGGTCACGCTCTACGAGCATACCAAGCACGGTGGGAATGCCTACACCGGCAAGAGCGCCCAGAATGGCAATTACAACGAGAAGCTCGATAAGGGTGAAACCTTTTCTTTTCTTTGTAGCACTGATTTTCATGAGAATTTACGTTCGGTTGACATTTCTCCTATACCATGAAAAGCGGATGAATGCAAGCTGAAATGTCCGTTTTAACAAAAAAACTCGCGCAGCGCGTGGAAAAGAGCGCCCAGAATAGCAAGGACGACGCGAATCTCGATAAAGGAGTAGCCTTTTCTTTTGCTGCCGGGGCGAATTTTCATGAGAATACTTGTTTGGTTGTGCACTCTACTATGCCCTGAAATACGGATGAAGGCAAGGCGAAATGTCAGTTTTAGCTCTATTTGGGGCTTGCAATGAGAGGGAGAAGGAGTACAATGAGAGCTGATATGAACACGATATATGATCAAATTACGGCAGGCATGAAGGCTGCCATGTTAGGCAAGGATCAAGTAACCTTAGGTGCGCTGCGCAGTGTTAAGGCCGCCCTGCAGAATGCTCAGGTAGCCAAGGGTAATGCCCGCGAGCAGCTCTCTGAAAACGAGGCTCAGAATGTAGTGCGCAAGCAAATCAAGCAGCGCGAGGATGCCATTGCCATGTACGAGCAGGCAGGGCGCCCGGAGCTGGTGGAAAAAGAGCAGGCAGAAATGCGCGTGCTGGCCACACTGTTGCCCACTGAAATGACGGAGGAGGAAATCATTCCCGTATTGGAGGCCGTTATTGCAGAGCTTGGTGCAACCACCAAGAAGGATATGGGCCGTGTAATGAAGGAAATGCAGACCCGTACCGAGGGACGCGCCCCCGGCAAGGTGCTTTCCAAGTTGGTAGGTTCCCGTTTAGCTTAATTGCTTATGTTCTGCGCCGTTATTGTTGCAGCCGGTAGCTCTCGCCGTGCCGGGTTTGATAAATTGGCAGCCCCGCTGGCCGGTGCGCCGGTATTGCGGCGCAGTGTAGATGCCTTTGTGGAAGCCGGGTGCGCGTGCGTTGTCGTCGTGTGCCCGGAGTCCCGTTGGCATGAGGTGGGCTTAGCCACAGCCTCATTCCCGGTGCCGGTATTGAGGGTGGATGGCGGCGCTGAGCGCCAAGATTCCGTAGAGGCCGGCTTAAATGCCTTGCCTGCCGGTACAAGCTATGTGGCCGTGCACGATGGTGCGCGCCCGCTCATTACCCCGCAGGGCATACGCGCTTGCTGGGAGGCCGCCCGCCAAACAGGTGCCGCTGCATGTGCTCACCCGGTGGTAGATACCCTGAAGCGAGCCGATGCTGCCGCCCGTACCCTGCCGGAAAAAGTGAGTCGCGAGCATTTGTGGGGCATGGAAACACCGCAAATCTTTGAGTTGGCTCTTCTGCGCCGCGCCTATGCCACCGTGGCAGAACAAAAACTGGTGGTTACGGATGAGGTGTCTGCCGTAGAGGCACTGGGGGTACCCACCACCTTGGTTCAGGTGGGGGCCAACCTCAAAATTACCCTGCCGGGAGACTTGGAACTGGCAGAACTCATTTGGCTGCACCGCGCATGAGCATGCAGCCAACAGACCGCGTGTGGGTGATAGGGGGCGGCTTTTTAGGTAGTAAAGTGGCTACCGCTTGCCGCGCCTCAGGCGCGCGCGTGTTGGTAATAGACCCCGCCGCCCCGGCAGATGTCTGCGGGGCGTTGTCGGATTCTGCTGTGTTGGAGTCAGCAGAGGGCAACTTCTTGCCTACCCACATTTTTTGCTGCATGGCCACGCGTGGCGGCAGCGTAGAGCAATACCGCGAGTGCTACCTTGCCACCGTGCAAAGCCTTTCCGCTCGGGTGCCCTCCGCTCGTATCGTTTTTTGCTCCTCCATCTCCGTTTATGGAGATTGCGGGAATGCACTTATTACAGAGCAAACACAGCCCGCCGCCACAACAGAGCGCGCCGCTATTCTGCTGGAGGCCGAGCAGGTGGTGTTAGCCCACGGCGGTTGTGTAGCCCGCCTGGCTGCACTATATGATGAAGACCGCTGCGAGCTGCGCCGGCGCCATCTTGCACGCGAGCCCCGTTTGCCCGGCCCCCCGCAGCGCATGCTGCATTATGTGCATGTGCAAGATGCCGCCGCTGCTCTGTTGTTGCTGGCTACCCTGCCGCAGGGCGGGGTGTATCATGTATGTGGCCCCCCCTTCAGTAAGCAAGAGGCTTACGCCGCTTTGGCCCAAGAGACCGGCCTGCCACCTGTAGAAGAAGAAGCCCCGCCCTCGTGCCGCGGCATGGTGCAGGGGCAGGTAAGCTCGGCCCTGTTGCAATCAAAAGGGTGGTGCCCGCGTCCCTTTTTTCGTTAAGCCATGCGCCCGGATTACTACCAGCTGTTAGACGTGCCGGAGTCTGCAACGGCGGCAGAAATCAAGCTGGCCTATCGTCGGCAAGCCAAGCGCTACCACCCCGACCACAACGTGGGAAACGACGCGGCGGAGGAGCGCTTTAAAGCCGTGGCAGAAGCCTACCGCGTGCTCAGCGATGCCGATGAACGCGCGTATTATGACCGCTGGCTCTCCCTCCAAAAACGCCTGAGCCAAGCGCCCGAGCTCGCGCAAATGCCACGCCGCGTGCGCGTCTCCGTTCGCCACGGGCAAGAGCGCCGGGGGCGCCGCCGCTCTCGCTCCGCCATGGACGATGTTGTTATACCTCGCATGCGGCACATGCGCATGCTCCCCTCGTGGTCATTCTCCCGCTGGCATGTATTGTTCATTTACCTCGTTGCGTTTTCTGTGATGATGCCCTGGGTGCTGCGCTTCTCCGGTTGCAATGCTGAAGACGCCGCCACCCGCCGCCAAAAACACGAGCGAGCCATGCTCGAATCCATCCGCGAGCGCGCCTTTAACGGCGAGCCCTTAGCCCAGTACCGCTACGGCAACATTCTTTACTTTGGCAGTTGCGGCGTAGAGCCGGATGCTTACAATGCCATGCTTTGGTGGCAGCGCGCCGCCGCCCAAGGCCACGAAGGTGCCGCCCACAATTATGCCCAAGTGTGGAATAACCTTTCCGAAAACCTGGAAGGCCTACCTCCCAATATCCAAAAGGCTATCCTCCATTGGTATGAGCAATTGCTCCGCAAGGAGCCCGCTGCTGAACATCCTGCGCAGGAGCCATAAAAGTTCACTTAAAGTTGTTATAGATAAATCTGTCGTTGTTGGTTAGAGGTGCGTGAGCGGAGTGAGCCTATATTCAAGTTTGTTCTCCTGTTCGGATTTTTAGAATTGAGCAGGAGTCTCGATGAGCTTAGCAGAGAACACACCTGTAGCCCGCAAATAAAAAAGGCTACCCTTTGCGGGGTAGCCTTTTTTATTGGTGGGGAAGGGCGGGGACTTAGATGAGGCCCACGGCCTTGCGTACGCGGGAGATGACCTTGGAGGCTTCTTCGCGGGCCTTGAGGGCGCCGGCAGCCAGCACTTCATCCACATAGCCGGGGTTGGCAAGAATCCACTCGCGGCGCTCGCGGGCGGCGCGGAAGTACTCCCAGTAGGCTTCAAACAAATCTTTCTTAAACTGGCCATAGCCTACGCCGCCACGCTGGTGGGCTGCCACCATTTCCTCGTACTGGGCCGGGGTGGCAAAGAGCTTGTAGAGGGCCAGGATGATGGAGCCTTCCGTGGGTTTCGGGTCCTCCAAGGGGGTGGCATCGGTCACCACCTTTTTGTTAATCAGCTTGCGCAGGGCTTTTTCTTCGCCGAAAACGGGCAGGGTGTTGCCGTAGCTTTTGCTCATTTTCTGGCCGTCCAAGCCGGGTACAATGGCTGTTACCTCGCTGATGATGGCCTCGGGCATGCGCAGAAGCCCCTCGCCGTAGGCATCATTAATCTTGCCGGCCAGGTCGCGTGTTACTTCCAAGTGCTGCTTTTGGTCCTTGCCTACGGGCACGGCGTCGCTATCGTACAGCAGAATATCGGCAGCCATGAGGGCCGGGTAGGCAAACAGCGCGTGGTTGGGGCTAAAGCCTTTGGCAATCTTGTCTTTGTAGGAGTGGCAGCGCTCCAGCAGGCCCATGGGGCATACTGTAGAGAGAATCCATGCCAGCTCATTCACCTCGGGTACGGAGGACTGTGCAAAGAATACCGCTTTTTCCGGGTCTAAGCCGCAGGCCAAAAGGTCGATGGCCATCTCGTAGGTGTTGGCGCGCAGGGTTTCTGCGTCGGGCGAGGTGGTCATGGCGTGGTAGTTTGCAATGAAGTAAAAGGCCTCACCTTTATTTTGCAAATCGATGGCAGCCTGAATGGCGCCAAAGTAATTACCGATGTGGAGTTTACCGCTGGGTTGTAATCCTGTCAGGAATCTCATGATGTTGTGTGTAGTATAGATAATGTGTAAAAATCAGTTGCTGTTGCCGAACAGCTCGTTGAGCATGGCCTTGAGCGCGGTGCTGCTTTGGTAGCCCTCAAAGGTACGCAGGCGGAACCCTTCCGTGTAGATAAAGATGGTGGGTACCTTGGTTAATTGAAATTCTTCGGCAATTTTGGCGTAGTTATCGGCATTCACGTCCACTACCTGAATGTTGCCTTTCTCTTGCTCGGCAAGCTCTTTGAGCACCTCGCGCATTTTTTGGCTATGCTCGCACCAATCTGCCGTAAAGAGCAAAATGAGCTTGCGGCCGGATACACCCGTTACCTGGCGAATGTCCTCGCCGGCGTAGTTGCTGTACAGCTCGTACTTGGGGGCAGAGGAAACGCCGGTGGTCATGTTGACGTTTTGCTTAATCTCGTTTTGCAGGGCAAGGCGCACCGGGTTGGGGGCGGGTTTGGTGCTGGTGGTAAAGCGTGCGGCTTGGGTGGCCTGTTCTTCGTCATTACTATCAGAGCACCCGGCCACAAGGCAGGGAATGGACAGTAATACCGGAAGTAGGAGCGCGCGTTTCATACCTCCGCCATTGTCTACCTAAACCCGCTTGTTGTAAAGCTTATTATGCGTTCTATTCCGGGAAAATCTCCTTTTTGCAATGCGAGGAGGGGGTAAAGCGAATCGCGTGCCGCTCCGGCAAAAGCATGTTGTCTCCTGTGCGCGGTAGCTTGAGGCGGCGGGCGGCCACTGTTTTTTTGCGGAAGGAACCAAAGCCGGCCAGCTTTACCTCGCCGTCCTCCTGCAAGCCGTCGCGTATGGCTCGCATCACGGCGTTGAGGGCAAGCTCTGCCGCGCTTTGGGTGGCGGTGCCACCCAGGGCTTGGCGAATTTGCTCCAAGAGTTCGCGGTGGGTCATGCGGAGGGGGCTACGGCTTCCGGCGGCAGGGTTACACGGCGGGCAGAGGGCATTTCCGGCAGAAAGCCGTTGTTGCGGAACTGTTGTGCTTTTTGGTGGTAAAGGGCTTCTTCCTCAAGCAAACGCTGGCGGCGGGTGTCGGATTTCTGCAAAATGCGCACCACTTCACGGCGCATATCGGGGTTGTGCTCCATGTGGTCAATGGCCATGTTGAGTCGGCGGTGCAGGGCAATAATGGTGGGGCCGTGCTCTTGGGCCGTGGCGGTATCATACACGCGGTCCATGCGGTCTATCAAAGCGTAGTAGAGGTGCGATACCAAGTTGAGGTACAGCTCTGCATGTTCACTCGGAGACAGCCTTTCATACGGAGATGTTTCGCTGGGCGGCAGGTCGTGTCCGTGGGCGGCAAAGCCCCCGCCCAACACTAAAACAGGTATTAACAGTGCGCGAATGTTCATGTGTGTATGAGAAAAAAGGAGGTTGAAAAACATCAGTGGCGGTCGTTGCTGCGCCCCAGAATCATCAAAGCGTAGTACACCAACATGGCAAGGGATGACAACGCGGCGGAAACGTAGGTCATGGCTGCCCAGCGCAGGGCTGTTTGGGCTTGGCCGTGCATGGCGCGGTCTGCCATGCCCGAGCTATTCAGCCAAGCCAAGGCGCGGCGAGAGGCATCGAACTCAACCGGCAGCGTTACAAAGGCAAAGACGGTGGTGGTGCCGAAAAGCAGCAACCCAAACCATGCTACTGTGGCACCGCTGCCCATGCCCAGAAGGATGAGCCCTAAGATGAGCACAAATTGCCCGAATTTGGAGCCTATGCTTACCAGCGGCACCAGCTGGCTGCGCAAAGACAACCACGGGTAAGCCTGTGCATGCTGAATGGCGTGGCCGCATTCGTGGGCTGCCACTGCCATGGCGGCTACGCTGCGCACGTTGTACACGTCTTCGCTCAGGTTAACCGTGCGGTTAGCCGGGTTGTAGTGGTCTGTTAATTGCCCTTGGGTACTGATAACGCGCACATCGTGAATGCCGTTTGCTTGCAGCATGGCGTGTGCCACATCTGCCCCGCTGAAGGGTGCCGGGGTGGCGGAAAATTGGCGCATGGAGGCCATCATGCGGTTTTGCACAATAACGCCCAACAGGGTGCAAAGAATAATCAGCCCGATACCAATGAGGGTGAACCCATCATAATGCCCCATGCCCTGCTGCGCGTAGGACGAGGAGTGTGTGTAGGCAGATGACGGTGTGTAATAGGCGAGTGTGGTGAAAAGGGATTGCATATTCTGTTTCTATTCTACCATGTTTGACTCCCGACTGACCAGATTTGTTCACGTGTGTAGGCGTTTTTTTTATGTCAGCCATAAGGAGGAAGTACGAAGGACGAAGTGGATTTACAATTTACGATGTACAAGGTACAATTTAAGAGTTCCGCTCCCTGCGCTCGCCATGATAGCGAAGCTAATGCCACTGCTCACGCCCCGCGATTTGGGCGCGGGCAGTAAATTTTTCCGGTGAGTCCCCCGGTAACGCATGAAAATTATATGGAGCCCTCGTTGCCGTCGCGTTCGCTGCGCTTGCGGGGTGTGGTAGGATGCCTGCGAGCCGAAGGCGAGCGGAATTTTTAAATCCAAAATCCAACCTCCAAAATCCAACATTCACCATTCCCTCATGCGTTCAATGTTTTGGCGCAGGTGTTCTAAACCGATGCGGCGAATGGGCGAGCCGGCAAAAAGACGCTCAAACTCGGCATCCGACAAAGCGGCTAGGCGCTCCGGGCTCAGGGCGCAGAGCTCGGCGGGCATCAGCAGGTGCGGGTCAACGGCTTGCTCGCGGGTGGCGGAGCGGTTCCAGGGGCATACCTCTTGGCAAATATCGCAGCCGTATAGGCGCTCTTTGGCTGCTGCGGCAATGTCCTGTGGCGGGGTGGAGTGCGCCTCAATGGTCCAAAACGAGAGGCAGCGCCGCGCATCGCATTGGCCGTCTTTAAGGGCAGCGGTGGGGCAAGCCTCTTCGCAGCGGTGGCAGTTGCCGCAGCGCGGGGGCATGGGGGCATCGCACGGCAGCTCTAAGGTAGTGAGAACAGAGGCCAAAAAGCAGTACGACCCCCGCCCGGGGCGAATCAATAGCCCGTTTCTGCCAATCCAACCCAAGCCGGCTTGCGCTGCAAAAAAACGCTCGCTCACCGGGCCGGAGTCCGTAAAACAGCGCTGCGTGCCCCCGTAAAAACTCAGTGTTTCATCAATATCCGCCAGCTTAGCCGCCAGTAACTTGTGGTAATCCTCACCCTGTGCATAGCGGGCAATGTGTCCGGGGGCGTTGCGGGCATCGTGTGCGGCATACTCATAGGTAAGCATGATAACGCTGCGCACCCCCGGCAGCACCAGCTCCGGGTTTAAGCGCGCCGGCAAGTGGCGCTCCATCCACTGCATATCGGCATGCTTGCCGGCGGCCAGCCAATCTTGCAAGCGCGTGCCTTGGTCCGCATGGGCAGGGGCAATCCCCACGCCCGAAAAACCGAGCGCGCGTGCCACTACTTGGATAGCTTGGCGGGCAGCTTGCGGGGCAAAGCTCATAAGGATTCCAACTGCTGTTTTTCGTGGCGGCGCACGGGGGCCGCCATTTTGCTGCGCAGGTGCTGCGGCAGGGGCAGCGCTTCTATCACCTGCATCACAGCGCGGTCAATGCGCACGCCGTCCGGGGTGCCGTTTTCGTGCCCGGCCTGCACGTAGCCGAGTCTCTGCATGTTGGCAGAGGCGGCTTTGTTGCCCAACTGGGCGGCTTTTTTGTATAAGCGCAGGGCCTCCAGCTCATTTTTTTCGGTAGCCAGCCCGTGCTCGTACATGGTAGCTAAGTTGTTGATGGCATTGGCATCATTCATTTTATCGCCATAACTAAAATAGCGGAAGGCCAAATCGGCACGTTTTTTGGGCAGTCCCGCCCCGCTCAGGTAAATGTGCCCCATATAAAAGAAGAGGTTGGGCACCGTGGCATCAATACCCGCTTGAGCCTTGAGCAAGCGCAGTGCTGTGCGCGGATTTTTTTTGCAGCCCTTGCCGTTGATAAGGTAGCGAGCCAGCTCCACTCTGGCCTTGCCGTACCCGCTGTTCGAGGCCTTGAGCATCCACTCATAAGCATCCGGCAGCGATTTGGCGCGCCCCGTTCCTTTCTCGCAATACAGGGCATAGCGGTACATGCTCTCCTGTTTTGCCGCCACGGATTCGCGGTGCGAGTCGCGCAGCTTTTGCTTGCCGGTGGCAATATCGTGTGCCAAAGCGGCCGCTTTTTCCGGTTGGGCTGGGAGCCCACGGCGCTTACCCTCGTATACATCCAGCAGCAAAACAGCTGCCAGCGGGTGCCCTTGGATGGCGCAGTGCTCTAAGGTAGCAGTGGCTGTTTCAATGGTTTCGCTGTTGGGGTCGTTGAGCAGGTAGGCCGTCATGGTGTACGCCGTCTCAATTTGCGAGAGCGGTTCCTCCACCTCCTGCGCCGGGGCTGTAGAGACCGGGTGCCAAAGCAGCAGGGCGGCGCAACTCAATAGGGTTTTCATGGCTTTAGTTGAGGGGGAGATATTGTTCCGCCAGCTGTCTGCCCCAAAAGAGATACAGCCAAGCACCGATAATAAACACGGGGCCAAACGGCATCGCCTTGCCACGGCCAAGGCCTGCCACCAGCGCCCATACCAGCCCCAGCACGCTGCCCGTCACCAAGGCAAAGCAAGTGCCCATCCACCCGCAGAGGGTACCTATTGCCAGGGCAATCCACGCATCGCCGCTGCCCAGCGCCTCGCGGCGGGTGTCCATGTTCAGGCATTCGCCTTCCAAGCTGTCGTAATCCTCTAACGCCAACACCGTGCCATCGGGCAGGGTGCAGGTTTCTGCCGTAAAGCGCAGCGCCCCTTTAGCACAGCCGGGGTGGGTGCAAATGGTAGCCTCCTCCAGCCTCATGCGGTTGCCGGTTTCCATAAAAAGCTCGCTCCAGCAGTAGCTGTCGCTGCCCACGGTAAGCTCCAGGTCATCCCCCTTTTGGTGCAGCGTCCAGCGCTGGGGCGTGCCGTACTCCTTGCGGCGCCCGCCAAACAGAAGCTTGCCAATGAGGCCAATGAGCTTCAGCAACACAAACACCCCAACGGCACTGCCCAAGCTCAGCACGATGGCGTCTTCCGCCTCGTTGCAGCCGTATAAATTCCACGGATCCGCCCACGTGGCCGCCAAGCCTGCCCCGGCAGCAATGAGGGTGAGCGAGGGCAGCACAATCATCTGCTCCCAGTCAATACACAAAATGGCCAACGTGGCAGCCCCCCACACACAAATGCTTACCAAGGCTGCAAAACTCACGCTTTGCTCTTGCCCCAGCAGATACGCCGTGGCCGCAAAAAAGAGCGCGCACACCAACTCTACCAACCAATAGCGCACCGGTATCTTTTGCTTGCAGCAGGCACTTTTGCCCCCCAGCATCAGCCAGCTGAGCAGCGGTATATTTAAGTACCACGGTATCTCCGTGCGGCAGGTGGGACAAAAGGAGCGCCGTGGCTCATTCACACTCAACCCCAAGGGTAAACGGTAGATAACCACATTCAGAAACGACCCCACGCACGCCCCGAATAATGCAAAACTCAGCGGCATTACCCACGGTGTTTCCGCAGATATTTCCCACATCATGATGTCCAATGCCTCCAGCATGCGCCCAGTGTACCATACCCGCCGCTGTTTGAAAAGAACTTTAGATTGTTGATTTTGGAATTTTGATTTTTGATTTGTAGAATTCGGCTCCCTGCCGGTCGCAGGAAAGAGCAAAGCCGGCGCCATCGTTCACGCTCCGCGCTTTAAGGCGCGGGCGGTAAGTTTGGCGTAGCTCTGCCATGCTTTGTGGTGAAGCCGCCAAACGATTGTTGATTTTGGAATTTTGATTTTTGATTTGTAGAATTCGGCTACCTAACGGTCGCAGGAAAGAGCAAAGCCGGCGCCTCCGTTCACGCTCCGCGCTTTAAGGCGCGGGCGGTAAGTTTGGCGTAGCTCTGCCATGCTTTGTGGTGAAGCCGCCAAACGATTGTTGATTTTGGAATTGGCTCTGTTAAACTATACAGTTGATAAATGTGAGTTTGTCGTCTCCACCCCGCGAGCGCAGCGAGCCGAATTTGAGAGTCCGGAGGACGACAGAACGTAGCCGGGGGTGGTTCATCGAGGCGTAGCCGAAGATGAGAACCCCCGGTAACGCATGAAAATGATA
>JAEIGA010003348.1_pt1 | contig 25147 bp, 22 predicted proteins | sample 9270691 | NCBI WGS metagenome assembly JAEIGA01 (sample SAMN17057246, study PRJNA624740) | gut metagenome | biome: biome; isolation source: fecal sample | host: Bos grunniens | place: China: Xizang | collected 2019
AATGTCAATAAAGACATTATTAAGTAAAGAAAAATTCGTTTCATAATAATAAATTTAGATTAAACTTATATTAAAAATTTATCATATATAGTCAGTTACTGAAAATAACCTCTATATACTATAAATCATAATCAATAAGGTATGAAAAATCTGCATATTTATTTGGAGAATGATTTTTAATTATTTCTATCGCCTCTGATTTACTCTAATTAAGTTTGTCATTATGCTCAGCAATCATTTATCGTATAATACATAATATAAAATATGCACTCGATATGTTTGCCAATTTGAAGTATAACCAACAAATATATAGTTATATTTATCTATCTCAAATAATGCACCATTCCCATAATCTGTTGCATTACCTATTATTTTTCGAAAGAAAACGTGTGGATTGTATTCACATATTCTATCTGTCTCTCTATTATGTAATCTAAAGAAAGTTTCACTACCTTCTAATATTGGTTTGACCTTATAATCACTGGCTATACATTCAACAACATTCAAGTAATCTTGATGCGACAAACTATCTTTAGACCTTAACATAATAGAATACGGAGCCCTAGATAATATGAATTTATAATCACCTATTGGAACTACTGGAGTATCTTCATTATATAACTCTACATTGGGTTGATTGAGTAATTCTTTTTTCAGATAATCATATCCATAATCTACAGATATATTCTTAATTGTCATCATGGGGCGTGCAACCCATACTAGCCAACCTATCAATACCGCTAATAACAATAGTATCCAATGATAGACTTTCATTATTTTAATGTTTTTTTTGTTGTCAAATATAATTTTATATATCTAAACTTCTCCTTAATTTCTATAAGGGCAGTTTGATTACTCCACTCTATTGTTTTATGCATGTTGTATTAATCCTATTGTGTATATTAATGGAAGTATCATTTCTATTTATAAAACGTAATCCAATTTGTGCAATATGGGTGTTTATAGGGTTGTAATTCCACAATACCAGTTTCTGAGCGATACCAAGCATAATTCCAACCATTACCCATATCTGTGTAAATAGCATGCTTCACACCATAATTCTTAAGAATTTTCTTAAAATCTCCAAAAGATATAGACTTTGTGGTCTCTATCACACAAAGTTTTCCACTGTGCTCACATAATGCACGAAAAACATTGGGTTTGCCATTATTCGGTCTAACAGTTTCTCGAATTGTATCATTATAAATTATCATTTCTTGAGCAAATGCAGCACCTCCATTATTTGCAGCATTTCTTAACTCAGAGGCATAATTCTTATAACAAAATTCCCATGCATTGTTGTAATAAACAAATGCTCCTGTATTTCTAGTACATCGATACCCATCATACAAGACTCCACCACTTACATGGTTTCCTGCAATATTAGAATGCTTAAACTCCTTCAAACACTGACCTGTATATGCCGCAGCCATCACTAATAGTACAGAGTCATCATCCTTGCTTGGCATTGTTCCACACACCAAATCAACTTTACTAAACTTTGGATAAAGCACCTTTGCTACTGGAGCAATATAATTAACACACTCAACAGTTTCTTTTGGTCTTTCTTTGCAACTAAATAAAAATATCACCAAAAATATGCCATAAAAAACTCTTCTCATAATCAATTTGGTTTGGATATTTTTGGAATTATCTGAATTACAAAGCGCTTGTTGTTCTCTTCTATTTTGTAATCTCTATTGATTCCATTAAATCCGCTACCTGCAATAATCACTTCTGTATTATACTTTTTAAGATCAATCCCTATTGATAACCAACGAAGATAAAGAGTTAATGCTCTATTATAACTAAGTTTATACATCTTTATATCATTAGGATTAAAAGAGTTGCTTTTTAATTTCTTCCATGGTATTGCTGCATTGCCCTCTATTATCAACTGAAATCTTAAGTCAGGAGTACTATGATATAGACTTCTTACTACTTTTAATATAGAATATCCAACAGAATCTACTATATTAATATATTTTGATTTTATCTTATCATCTAATGGCTCAAATATTTCTATACCTATAAGATCCTTAGCTACAAACATTTTTCTATCATCAATATAAACTAATGATGAACTTTCACTTAGTTCCTTAAATTGATTTTCAATTTGTAAGATTTGATTTAATTGTTCATTAGTAGCATTAACTTCACCAACTATAATATTTAAACTATCTATGTACTTTTCTTTACTATCAAGTAAATATCTTAATTTTATATTGTCATCTATTAGGTTTGTATTTGACTTTTCACATTCTGCTATTTTATTTGAGACACCAAATGTTCTTCCAATTAATAGAATAAATAAAAGTAACATAATGAAAAACAAACTTGTCATCAAATCTGCATAACTTGCCCAAAATTGATTATTCTTTTTTCTCATTATTTATCCATTGTGCATAAGCTGTAAATGTCAAAAAAGACATTATTAAATAAATCAAAATACGTTTTATTTCTTTTATTATTTTCTTAATGTTTCCCATTCCCAAGATTTAGTTGACCTATTATACATGTAAAGATCAAAATCATGTGATGGTACTGTATAATTCTGACCTATATAATGTGTACCTTCACCCCAATCCATACTAAGCCATACTCGACCATGATCATTAGTTGTATATACCTTACTTACATTTACTTCATTAACTTCTCTGATAGCTTTTATAACATCATTCTTTGAAGCAATATCCGTTATATCTAATTCAGCATAAGCATGACCAGGAACTAGCACTATCCTTGCATTACCACCTATTGACATCATTAATGATGTTAATAATACAGCAAAATCGTCACAATCACCTCTTAAATTAGAACATATAGTTTCAGAAGCAGATGCAACATATTCTTGCCCGTATGGATCATTTACATACCCCCATTTGCTCATACAGTATTTGAATATTTCGCAAGCTTGATTTATATTAAAATACCCGCTATGCTTTGCTCCTAAATCTGCTGCAAACTTTCTTGTATAACTTAAATTAAAATCACAAGCTTCATTTAACATCTGAATATTTAAATTTCCATCTGTGTACCAGTGAGAAACCTTCCTTTTCCCTAAGTCTGGACAATCTGGAAGGAATATACTATCGCGTTCATATACTACAATAGTATCTCTAACTACTGTTACAGATTTCTTATAATTTGGTCTTTTATTACCTAACACCTTAGCTCTTTGGGCTATAACACCTATACGTTTAGATGGAACTTTTCGTTCAACACATGATGTTAATAAAAACATAATTAACAATAAACTTAAAATTTTCCTCATAATACATTAATCTATTTTTCCTGGTTTTGGTAATATATGAATTACAAATCGTTGGTTATTTCTATTAAATCTATTATCTGGTGACATCCTAAAATGACTATCTTGCCCACTGCCAGATACTATTAGTTCGCACGGCAAATTATCAAAATTAATTCCATAATTTCTCCATAAATTTACTAATGACAATGCCCTCCTAAATGATAATTCATAATTCCCTTTATAATTATCTTTGGAAGTCTGTCCTTCTATAATTAATAAATATTCTGAATCTTTAGTATCTTTTGAAAATTTTGCATCAGTCATAAAACGAACAATAGCATTGCCTGCTGAAATTAATTTTGACCGATCTTCATAAGGAATATCATATATATTATCACTCCCTTTATTAAATGAAACCTGAATATCTTTCAAAGTATGACGTTTATAATCTTCATCATACTCGAAATATTTATTGTCAATTTTCTCTATAGATTTATTAATCTGCTTAATTTTCTCTAATTGTGCTTTAGTTGCTTTATTCTGACGAAACAACATTGCTATCGTTAGGATAAAAAGAACTAAGATTATAAAAAACAGACTTGACATCAAATCTGAGTAGGTAGTCCAGAAATAAGAGTTCTTCTCTTTTATCTTAGCCATAAATCTATAACATTAAAAGAAGAAACAACATTTAAAAAGATAGAAAGTAAGCAGGTTAAGAAAATAACTCCTAATAATATCCATCCTATTATCTTAACAGATTTTGGTAATAAATAAACGTTACTCAATCCTGCATTTCCAGATTGTTCAGACGTCTTAATGTATATTACTTTCATTATAGCATTTGTAAGTTCTTCTATCTTCCTATTTTGTTGTTTTGTTGCATCTTCAAATTTAATGATAGCAGATTTAACATCTGAAATTTGCTTTAATTCTTTAAATATTTCTGATAATTCTCTGGCATTGTCCTTTAAAATATTAGATTGCTCATCTAATTCTCTTTTATAACGTTCATTTTGACTTTGCGTATGAATAATTAAACCATCAGTCTGTTCTTTAATGCTTTCAGTAAAATGCTCTACAATTCTTTTTAGTGTATCATCAACTTTTGAAAATGTAGTATATACACCTTTAAAATGCTCCTCTTCTTCCATAAAGAACTTAGCCATGCTCTCTATCATTCTAACTCTCTCATCTGTATCATTTAACTTTGTATTTAATTTATCAACAGTTGCAACATATTGAGAAGACATAGCTAGCATGTTCGCTAATGATCCAATTTCATCCGAACAATTCTTAAGCCTATCATATACTTTTACATTTATAGTTGCAAATTCATTTATATTTAGTTTGTCAATTATGGATAATAATTCTTTTTGATTTTCTGTCGTATCCTTAACTATACGAAGGGTTTCATCTAGATCTTTAGTATTTGCTAAAAATGTATTATTAAAGGAGGACAAAATCTTAGACATTTTATCAACAATTGCAGAAAAATCTGAAGACATTTCTGGCAATAAATGTACTTGAATCCAAGATAGAAAGTTATTTTTCTCATACTCGGTTTCTGATTTAGCTGATTTTACTCTATCTGATTGAATCGTTGTTAATAGTATTCCCATTATACTTGTTAACATTGCAATACCTACACCTGTTAACAAGGAAATTACACCATCTATGCTAACATCACTACTATCTTGTGTTATTAATGCTTCTAGGTCTCCTGACATTACTAATGACAAAACACCAAACACAATACCTACCATTGTCCCCATTAGACCAATATTAATTGGCATGGAAACATGAGAATCTATTTCGCTTTCTAATGCATCGCTATTTCTTTCTACAATATCTTTTATGATATTAAAATCTATTACATTACCTTTTAAACTACCTAGATAATTATTTATAGAATCCTGAATATTTTTATATACGGCATTCTGTTTATTCATAGATATTGCCACACCAACTTCAAGACCATCATCATTTAAGATTTTTTCTAATTTTAAATTTACTAAATCCTTATCATTAACAAAAATATCCTTATAAATTTCAATATCAGATTTTGTTCTAAAGTAATAACTAAGCTGAAAAATAGCACATATTAATACTATAATTATTCCTAATATAAAACTAAAACTTCCCATTTAATCTGCTTATATTAATTCTACTTTTACCTTATTTATAACTCTCCACTTTCCATTTTCATCTTTCTTTACTTGACCCTTTGCAATCGTCTTTATATTTAAGGCAGAAGATGAATTACCTTTGTAATCACAAACACTTAATATAACTGCTGAAAAATTATCTAAAGCATCTCTTTCATCTCCATAAAATTCCACATCTAAGATTTCTGTTTCGTTTAATTCTGCTCTATAAGATGCCCTATCTTCCCTACATTCTTTCAGAACCATATCATCTTGTGGTTTAAAAAATATATATGAGTTTTTATTCTCTTTAATATCTACCGACTCCTCATTTTCTTTTATATTAACTTCGGGAATATTATTAGCGACATTTATTGGAGTCTCTTTTGTTTTTATATTATTTTCTGAACTTATAACCTTAGAACTATTGAACAATTGTTTCTCAAACATACTAAACTTCTTCAGTAAAGAATCTATTGAAGAATCTATATTATTATTTGAATTTATTATCCATCGTATTTTTTCTTTGTTCCATGCGATATTTTCATTATTTCTTTTTTCTGTTTTAATGAAAAATAAAATAGTCACTGCTACATTAGTAAGAAGCAATAATAGCAACACATAATTTAACCCTGAGCTGTTTTCTCTATTATCTTTATTTTTTTTAAAAGAATCTGCAGTCCTCTGTACTTCAATATTTTCTTGTTGATGTGTTGAGGTTATTTTTGTTTCTTGTTCTGTACAAGAAAGTACAGAACAAGAAATTAGTAGAACTAAAAAAATTATTATTTTTTTCATCTGAATGACAATTTATTAGATCGACAATTTATTAGAAAGACTATGTATCATACCAATAATAGGATAGAAGAATGTAGTTTCTGAAAGACATGCTGCGTTAGAACTATCACCTAATTTAGACATACCGTTTTTCATAAAAGTTACTAGATCTCTATCAGCCTCTTCCTTAAACTTATTAATAGAATTTAGAGATATACTAAATTTATCCTCAAATGAGAAATCTTTATCTAAAGACAAGAACACTTCTATAAATTCATTTACTGAACTTACACAATCATTAATGTACGCATCATCGATAGAAGTATACTCTATTTCTCGTCTCTTAAATAATCTATTATTAACAGGGTCTAAAAAGAATATTTTATCATCTACACTTTGATATTGACCATTGTTATTATTTTCTCTTAAGAATTTTATAGCACCTCTACATGTTTTTTCCTTAGGATTTAAAGATATTTTAGAATTTGTATTTTCAATAAAATAGATAACATCTAAACCATCTTTTCCATATTGTTCATTATAAACTTTCTCTATTATTAATTTAGTATATTCAGATAAAGTTTTACTATTTGTTGTAAGAGCTGATATTATTTTTGACCCATTACCTGTAAATGCTAAGTGTCTTGGTTTTTCTAATGATTTTATCTTCATCATTTTAGCTATATGATAAATTACAGCTGTATAGAATAATAAAACGACTATTTTCCTCTCTTTATCATTTCTAATTAAAGTTAATAAATCTACACTTTTTACTAGGTCCTTTTTAATTATTTCTTCATTGGTCGTTAAGGAGAATAAGAACGACGCTAAATCACAAGACCTTTCACCTCCATATAGAACATCAAATATATTTATTGTCTCTGTTAATTGGTGAGGAATCAGAACTCTACTTTTAATATCATTTGCATATGATTTAACTAACGAATTCCTTACGGCACCAGATGTATAAGCATCACCGAAAATTGCATCTGCTGCAAATCTAAATGATGTTATCAATTGGATTTCATGATTCTTCGCAACTACAACATCAGAAGTTCCGCCACCTATATCTATAGTAACAATATTATTAATATTATTATCTTCTAGCTGAATTTGTAGATATGGTGCTACTGACTCAGACAATGATTTTACATTATCAACATCACTTGTAAAATATTCGCTATAAATATCCTTGATATTATTCTCTAACTCATCTCTATTAGCTTGTTTCATACTTATAGGGAAAGTCCATACTATCTTAGTTGTATCTAATCTACCATTGTTTAGTAAAACTTTATTCCGTAATATATAAAATAAATTCTTTAGATAAAGTCTAACCATATTAGTGTGATCCTCATGTGCCCCATCATTCCATTTAATATTTGTTACAACTTTATTATAAGATGAGATAGAACGCTTTTCGTAAGTAAATGAGAATGTTGTGTCATTGATTATTTTTGCATTTGCCCATGATTTTATATTTTTTGAATATAACATTGCTGTTCTTATTGGGAACCTAAATAAAGAGCCATTAATTCCTATTGTAGACGGAATCATATCTGCCTCAAAGACATATTTTTCCTTTGCTGCTAGTTGATTTCTGTCCGTTAGGAATATTAATTGTTTATCGCTATCTGTAATATCCAAAGGTATTGAATCTCTAGTTAAGTTATCTTTAACATACTCAACATGAGTATTTGTTGTTCCAAAGTCAATAGCAAATGCAAAGTTAGTATTAGCACCTCTCTCCTTAAACATAGGAATAATCAGAGCTGTTATATCTTTAATTTTTATCTCAATAAAATCAAAATTCTTATTGTGAGTAAATATACATGGAGATGACGCCTCTCTTTGTGTATATTCTAATTGTTGCATTTCCAATGAATCAGAATAACTACCGCAAGATAACTCTAAATCTGAACTTCTATCTGTCAATACACCTATCTTATATTCAACTTTTTCTGTATTCAAGAACTTAACTAAAGGAAATAAAGTAAATATTAATTCATCATCATCCACTTCAACAACACCACCTTGATTCTCGTTACTTGTTACCTTAGGTCTCATCCCCAGATTATATATTCTAGAATATTCAATGTAACCTAGATCATTATTGATTACTGGAATCCTCAATATTACCTTAATTCCATTTGCAAGAGGCTCTATGGTTAACATTTTTCTTTCACCTATATATCCAGATAAGTCTTCGACGGTGAAATACTTGAAAAATTCCTTCTTTAATGGTGTTAAATAAATTCCATTCTCTGCATTTTTAGGATTACAATTAAAAAAGAAATCTTTATCAATAGCATTTGACTGAAATTTCAGAATATTATCTTCTAGAAAATCACTAATAGTCAAATAAGGATATTTATAGCAAGTAGAAGGCAATTCACGAGATGTTATATCGTTACTTTCTTTGTATGGAACTATTGTATTTCTATCCCATTTACCATCTATATACTTCCAATTTCTATTAAATCCTGTGCCTGCCGGTAAAACTAAAGGATATATATCTAATTCCCTTGATGGTTTAATTCTAAAGTCACAAGAATTTACATCTAGAACCTTTTCTCCTAATACATTTAAATTATCTTGGAGTATCTGCACTGTCACCTGTCCATCTTTAATCATTAATGGTTTGTACAATAAACCATAAGTATTATTATCTATTGCCTCTAGTTGACGCTTTCTTTCTTTATCTGATTCATTAAAGCACGCCACCAAATACTCTTCCATTTCTGGGTATAACTTTGCAAAGTTTTTAATAGACTTTCTCATGGCATGCCACCACTTATGGTATTCAATATCTCTCCTATGTAGGGGTACACAACCTACAAATGGATGTCTAGTATTATCTAATCTAATCTCAGATATAAAAGAAGAGTCTTCATGAAACTTATTGGGTGTTGGTATAAATAGAGTTGTAGGACATGTAGCTCCAACTATTGTCATTTCTCCATCACCTTTAAATCTTAATAAATAAATATCACTTAATTTATCAAAATTATTCCCCTTAGCATCTGTATGTAAAAATAAGTCGTACGTATTTGATAATGCTTTGTGACCATCATTCCCACTTGTTGACAATTCTTCAATAGCATTACTTCTATTCCATTGAATTAATTCAAATTTGTCTTTATAAATATTCCAATTGTAAAATATATAACCTATATCTAATATATCAGATACCATCTTATTATATACGTTATCTACACGTTCTATATTTTCATATTTATTAGTACTTTTATCCTTCTTAGATACGTACTCTAATGAAGTTTTTGCCAAATCAAATCTAGCAAATGGAGATGGAATCGAAGTGATATTATGTCTTGCTCCATCTGGTTCTTCTATACTATTTATTATTTCTAAGTTATATTGATCAGAAATACCCCAATCTTCGATTGTATTTTTTGACCCTGTTTTGCTATTATGAATTCTAAATATTGTAGCCATAATTACTTATTATTTATTAAACCACTAAGATTTCCTAATTTCTTCTCTATCAGTTCTTCTGCTGTAACATAGAATAGTTCTATGAATTTTGTGTTTGTATCAATGTCATTAGATAATTTCCTAACATTAGAGTTTAAACAACTATCATATATAGAATAATTTCTATCTAATGTTACCATTTTTTTAGACTTAACGCCCACAACAAAATCAAAAAGGTGGTCTTCATCTTTTTCTAATTTATAAGGACAGAATCCTCTCTTATTCTTGAAAAGCTCACTATACCATTGCAATAATGAGTAACTACCTCTTTCACCTATCATAAAATCTTTTAATTCTGCATATTCAGTAGAATCAAAAAATTCTGCGAATACATTTGTTGCCCATGGTTGTTTTTTTCCCTCTTTCTCATGCTCACTAATATATTTATAGAATAGCATAAGCTTAGTTAATGGCATACATAATCTATCTCTCGTTGCCTTAGCTAGATCAATAAAAGATATTAAATTATTATCATCAACTTCTTTACCTAAACCGAACTCCTTATATATTGTAGGTTTTCTTTTATCTTCTAAAGTTTTATCATCTATATCCATAAAATCAATAATAGAGAGTGCTGAAATTAACTCTACTATATGAGCATCATTTTGTTGATCTTTCCCTCCTTCACAATTTTCATATTGATTCCTTATTTTATCCCCTACATAATATAAAACATTTGTCTCTGTTACATTTCTGTAATAGTATTTTAATGCAGCCTTAGTTTTAGATATAAATGTATCGGAATTTATTTCAGAATCAGCACTTGGTTTTACATCAAAATAAGGCATTACAGAAATAGCCCCCATTTTAGCATTTTGAACATATTCACTATTGTTAACTGTTGCAGATAGATTTCTTAAGTTCTTGGCAAGTAATGGAAAACCACTAGCACCAGTACCTCCAAAAATAGAAGATATTATAAAAATTCTATCTCCTTGTGCAAATGTAGATAGCAATTTTTGTAGTTTTTCAGAATCTGGAAACTGATTTAATACAACACTTCCTATATTAGGATTTCCTTTAAATCCGACTTCCATACTTGCATTTAAGTTTGACTCTGAAAATAAAAGTGAAGCGAATGCTTTTTCATTATCATTTAATTCGTTATATCCTATGTAATCCTTAAAAGTTAAATCATCAACTCTTTCCAATGGCAATAAAATATCATTTTCTACTGCTTCTAAGTTAATTTTTGTTTTAAAGAAATCAGATTTAACATTTGAATTAAAAGTTATCCTATTACTAATATTTGTGTATAATTCAAGTAATTTATTAACATCTTCTAAATCACCTAATGATTTATCCGCATCTATTATTATCGGTATTATTTCTGTTGCATTTATTTTTACTCCAGAAGCTAATAACATAATTAACGAACGAAGAACTCTAGATCCTGTTCCTCCTATCCCAAATAAATATAGTTTCATATTTTAAATTTTAATTTATATTAAGGCCATAATGATTTCCATGGCGTATTACAACAGTTTACACTAAATCTTTTAAGAATGATAGAGAATATAAAAAAGAATATAATCGCTATTATAGTATTAGTTAGACCAAATAACAAGAAATTTCCTGTTGTAATCTGCTCTGTTGCACCATCCATTGGTACCATAGAAAGGCAATCTGTAGTACCATCAGATACCATATTTTCTATTCCATAAATACACCATGAAGGAATTATGTCTTGTAAACTATAAGACCAACTAAAACCGATAATAAATGAAATCACAGCCACAACAAGCATCATAACAAACCATGAACCTACTTTATTAAAACTCGCATGTTTAATAAAGTAATATAAAGATGTAACTAACAATGTTACACCTAACGTAACTAAACCTATGGTAATAAGATAATTAGTTTCAATTCCAGACATAGCGGAACAAACTTCATCTAATCCATAACCTGCTAGAAACTGATACAATTCGGGACCAAACATGCCCATAAACAAGGAATAAATATTTTCCATATCTTTTATTTTTATTGATTAATTTTTATATTAATTTCCATTAAATTTGATTTATTATTATATCCTGAATAAACACTTTCTACTATGGATTTTATTCCATAAGTTTTATCCATATTTTCTTCTTTAAATATTAAATCACAATCATTTGCATCAATATTTATAGTTGAGACCCACGTTGGAGAAGACGGATACTTTAATTTTAGATTCAACGAAGTTGGAGAGATACGTTTAGTTGTTGATATCGTTATAACATGAGTTCCTCTAAAAGTTCCTAGTTGATTATTTTTACGAGAAATTTTTTCAATTTTATAAAAATTATTATTCAATTCATAATTTTCCACATTACATAGAAATTTATCTCCTAATAATATTGAATCAAAATTTACCCAAATATTAAATTTAAAAGAACCATCTATAAGTTTTGCCTTTTCTATTCTAGTATGGCGTTCCGTAATATTACAATGCGTTATTTTTCTTAGTAAAAAAGACGTTGTCGTATCGCTACAGAAGAATGCATGTTCATTCTTTGCTATATTTTCACTATTATAGAAATCTATCTTATTTAAAAATTCTTTAACTATATCATAATCCCCAAATATCCAGATATAAAAAGGTCTTGTCGTATTAATCTTCTTTTTATGATCTTCACAATCATAATATGTACCATTGAAAGAGGATTCATACATCCATACCATCGTTGCATAATTTCTATATTTTGAAAATAAAGTTTTTATGTTATACTCCATTCCAACAAAATAACCTTTGGCATTTTTATTTCTCCCTGGAGATAGAATACAGTCAGAAACTAAGATAGAAACAGTATTATTATCTGTATTTTTTAATACCATTTCAAATATTTTAGCGACGTCAGTTACTGCATGATTTCCTATTTGCTTTGATTTTGTTGGCATTTTAGTGATAAAATCACTTAAAGTACATTTTTGTTTATAGATTTTTGTATTAATATAGTTATAAGTAATACTACTGTCGTTCGTAAAACCATTAATTACTGCATCAGAAACTATATTTCCAATTATCTGTTCAAATTTTCCTCCTTCTTTAGTATACCCATACATACTTGCTGAATTTTCAACATATAAATCTATTTTGTATGCATATATGAAATTAGTTGCAAATGGTATGGCTATTAAGTATAATAATAATTTAATTAATTTCAATTTCATAACAACAATAATAATAATTAACTACTAACTTTATATGAGTAACTAAAATAATGATACTTTTATATAGGAAAGTTTACTTATTAATGTATATTAGTTCAGTTTCTTTTATGAATACGCCATCCTTTTAATTCTAGTTAATTTCTGGTAAACTACGAATTTCTAGAAATTTCAATAGAATAATATATTACACGGACCACAGAAATCACAAAAATTATAGATGCCACTATAATCGCTAATGTTGAATAAGAAAGAGTTTTAAGAAAAGCTCCCATTATCCCCTCATCTAATGAAGTCCCTTCAAACAAATTTGACATCCATACTTTTCTAATTTTAGAATCAAATAGGGCAGCCAGCCCTAATGTACAAACCATAATCAGGGCTGACTTCCTTTTTTCTTTTAGTTCCTCTAAAAATGTCATAATTAGATATTTCTAATAAACCTATTATTCATCATAATATCTACCGCCATGTTCTTTTATGATAGAGGCAGCTTTAATAGGGTCTGAACAATCGCTCCAAATTTCAATCTTGTAGCATTTTTCCCAATCAAATCTAGAGCAACTACCCCAATAGCCATAAAAATAAAGTTTATCACTATCATAGTAATCACTATACATTTCTTTGTAAAGATGGTTCTTTACATCTTCAAAATCTTGCTCAGTTTGCAAAACATAAGTACTTCTTCTTGTTGCCATAATTTTATTGTTTTATTCCTGATCTTACTGCTTCACAGGTCTTGCATAAATATTTTTATAAAAATCATTTTCTTTCCTACAGACACAAAAAAAACGTGGAACTGACTATTGCCCGTTTCACGTTCTGTGGTCTTCGCATTACCATGTCTGTAAAACGAACAACGCAGCCCCACGCCGATATGTATACACTACACCTATCCTCAAGTAGGCGGACGCAGCACGCCACGTCCCTACAATGAGTAATGTGTAATTTTTAAATACACACGTAAGGGGCATCTACGTTGTTTTGCTTTGACAGACAATTTCTTGAAAGTTGCGAAGTTTCAGAACGTCAAAACAAGCGTTGTAAATGCCTTTTTTAATATGTCATATAAATCTTACTAAGAAGATTCAGCTTTATTATTTGCAAATATAATATATTCTCACAAAAATCAAATAATAATTAATAAAAAATTCAAACGTTTTTAATGTAAGGCAATGTTCCAAGTGTAATTGTTTTCACTAAAAAAGAGGGTGATTTTTAGTATCCTCAGGTGAATAGTGGTTAAAAATTAATCTTTTACCTTATATTTCTGCTTAGGATGATTTGGAGTGCCTGGATATAGCATTTCAATTATCTTATTTTTAAGCAATTGAGGAATTATATGATTACGAAGATAGTTATAATCTTTTCCTATTTTCACAGATATATCATCTAACGACACCCACTCTTTACATACATTTGTCATTAACAACACCATTTCCTGCTTAGATAGTCTCTTTTTTGACAACATCTTTTGTTCTGATTCCAAACTTGCAACATTAGAAGAAGAGGTTGCAACATTAGAATCTAAACTTGCAACATTAGAAGAAGAGGTTGCAACATTAGAATCTAAACTTACAACATTAGAAGAAGAAAATAAATCCTTATTAATTTCATCAGGTAAGAAATATCTCATACCTCTTCCATATCCACGCGAAACTATTAAGTTATGTGAACACATACTTCTTAATAATTCTGAGATTTTCACTTTGTGTAAATCTAAAGAATAACGTAACCTTTCATTAGTTACACCAAATACAATAGTTCCTCCGTAGATAAAGCTGGAACTATATAATTATTTAGCCAACCAGTTTTCTGGGTTGTTGATGTTGCGGTCTTTCCAGACTTGGAAGTAGAGTTCGGTCTTGTTGCCGTCTTCTGGGTCGGAGTAGATGGTACCGATATTGTCTTTGGTTTTTACTTTTTGACCTACTTTTACTGTTACTTTTGAAAGGTTTGAGTAGACGGTGCGGTACATACCATGTTTGATAATAACAGTTTTGTTGCTACCTGCAATGGTAAATACTTGGGTGACCTCACCGTCGAACACTGCTCGTGCTGCTGAGCCCTTAGGACATTGAATATAGATGCCTTTGTTGTTTGTGGTCACGTGTTTTAGCACTGGGTGTGGATGAATACCGAAATGACCTACTACGATGCCTTTTAGCACTGGCCATGGAAGGCGTCCTTGGTTCTTTTCAAAGTTGCCTGAAATGAGTTTTTCTTCTTTGGTAAGTGCGTATGTCTTGCCAGAACCAGAAGACGATGGCTTAGAAGATTTTTTGGCTTCTTCAGCAATCTTTTTCTCAATTTGTTCGTTTAGTTTGTTGGCTAGCTTTTGTTGTTTTTTAAGCTCAGCCTTAAGTTGTTTTTCTTTTTTCTTTAGGTCTTTTATAAGCTTGTTTTGCTTGGTCTTTTCATTTTGAAGTTTGGTGTTCTCCTTTTTGCGTTCGTTGAGCACAGATAGTCTCTCGGCACGAACTTTCTCGGTTTGTTTAAGTTTTTCGCCAAGTGCTGCCTTTGTTGCATTTATTTCGTCGGTCTTTTTTTGGCAATATTCTGAGTATTGTTTTATGTAGCGATAACGGCGAAAACTCTCTGCAAAGTCTTTTGCGGAAAGCACAAACATAAGTTCTTCATACTTACTTTTTTTGAAGTAGGTATGATACATCAAAATAGCGTACTCTTTCTTTAGGGTATCTAGTTGTTGTTGGAGTTTATTTGTCTCGTTGCGGAGTTTGTTCAAATCTTTATTGATACCTCTAATTTCTGAATTTAGGGTATTGATAATGGTTTGACGTTGTTTTATCTCAGCGTTTAATAAGTTGAGTTGAGTAAGGGTTTTGGTCTTACTCTTTGAGTTTTTTTCTATCAAACTGCTAGTTAACTCAAGGTTTTCTAATGCTTTCTTCTTGCGGGCTTGAAGTTCAGACACGGTCTGAGACATCATCACGCCACATGATAATAAAACTAATATAAAAACTCCAAATATTCTTTTCATATGTATTATATTTCTTATTAGTAAAAGCAAACCCTGCGGGTTTGCCCTTAGGGGGATGCTCCTTGCACAGGCGTTGCGCTACGCTTAACACCTGCCTACAATTAAGACAGACCCCTACGGGGTCAAATTATTCGCTTTGCTTATCAGCACGTCTTTACTTTTAATATACAATAGCTTGGTTCTCCACTCGTTTGCACAAGAATTCCTAATTCCTAATTCCTAATTAATTACAGTCCGTTTACCAACTTGATTAGCTGACTCATATCCGCTTTGCGATAGTTGGCAGGGATGCTAAATGTAAGGTTTGACTTTTTGTTGATGTTTACTGAACTATAGTTTAGGCTCACAGTGTTGCTTTTGTCTTTTGATTGGAAAATGCAATCTACTTTTGCTGGGAAGAAAAATTCGCCAACAGGTAGGAAGTTTGAATAGTTTGTCATAAGGTAACTTCCTGAGTTGTTTTTCTTAAGCAATGTGCGAGTTAGGTATTTGCCGTTTTCTACTATAAACTCGGTGTACATATCTTTGTTTAGCGCAAGAATATAGTTTTCTTCTACTTTGTCTACAGTGAAGTTTGCAAAGTTTTGGCACTCTGGGTCGAATGTTCTGTTTGTTAGAAGTGCTTGAAGACCATAGAAGTTTGTTCCCAACTCTTTTTCAAAGGTTTTGAAGTCTGCTTCGTAATATTTTTGGCTAAGTTTGTCCAATGCCCAAATACTATCTGGAGTACAGTGAATGCGAGCAATTTCTATACCTAGAAGCATTTGAATAGACACGGTAAGAGACTTGTTGTGCTCAGATGAAATCATACCTCTAATACTCATGCTTTTAAGTCCTGTAAGGTAGATTTGATATTGTGCGTTTACAGTTTGGATTTCGCTTTGGTAGCTGCTTATCATTTTCACTGTATCTACCTTTGGAACTATTTCTTCTTGGGTCTCTTGTAAAACATCGCAGTTTTTTTGTTGTTTTTGTGTTTTACAACCCACTAATACAGTAAATAATAAAAGGACTAGATAAAAATACTTATTTTTCATATTGTTTTATTTTGTTTAATAATGATTCTGATTCGTTGATTAAATATGCAGCTTTCCAATATTGTACTGCTGTTTCTTTTTCGCCCAATACGTATAAAATATCACCATAGTGCTCTAGCACCTCATAATTGCCTTCTTTATCGTAGTTTAATGCTTGCTCAAGATAAAACTTTGCAAGTGAATATTTGCCTTGCAGATAAAGAATATAGGCGTATGTGTCTAGATAATATGGGTTGATAGCATCTGCCTTCACTGTGGCTTCGCTTATCTTTTCGGCTTCGTCTAAAAACTTTTTAAACTCTGCTCTTTTTTCTTCTGGCATTGTACCTTGTGAGGCATCCCAATACACTGCTACATTGTATGCATAGTTGTTTAGTAGCATAAGATTGTTTGGGTAGAGTTTTATTCCTTCTCGTGCAAATAGCATTGCCTCTTGCAAATGCATACCACTTATAAGCAAATAGACTTGCTCTGCTAGTTTTGTGTTTACATTTGCACCTTCAACTGCTTTTTTAAGCGACTGGAAAGACTTCTCTGTTTCGCCTTCCGAAAGGTAAATACTACCTTCCACGTATAGCAAGTATGGGTCGGTTGGGAAGTTTTTCAGTGCCTGAGCCACTAGGTCTTTTTCATCTGCTGTGGCATTTTCGTTGGTGCTAGAAGATAGTTTTGTTGCTATCAACTCTTGCCAACAAACCAAACATTTTTCGTTTAGTAGCACTGCAGAGTACAACACATCTATCGTCTTTTCTGTATTTTTCATCTCGCTCAAAAGATGTGCATACATCATAAGCACTTCGGTAGACTCTGGATTTGCCTTTATTACGGTTTCAAAAACTTGGTCTACCACCTCAGCCACATTGCCAGTTTTATTTTGATAATACTTAATGGCAAACTCTATATATCGTGTTTTGGTTTGTATGTCTATATTTTCGTTTGCAAGTATTTTTTGCAGATAATATTCTAGATTTTCCACGTCGGCTACTTCCGAATAATATCCACAAAGTGAAATCTGTGCACTAGGGTTGCTAGGGTCTAATTCCAATGCTTTATTATAGTCTTTTATCGCCTCCTCTACCTGTTTTGACTGCATCTTAATATCGCCTCTTAGCACATAAAGGTCGGCATCTACAGAGTATTTTTTTATAAGTGCATCTAGCTCTTTTATTGCTTTTTTATACTTGTTGTCGTAGATATAAAGCCTAGACTTTTCTATGGTAATCATTTTGTTTTGACCTACCCTGTTTTCTAGTTTGTCTAGCACTTTTATAGACTTACTTATTTGACCATTTAGGGCATAACTTCTAGCAAGTAGAAACAATATGTTTTTCTTCTTTGGAAATCTCTTATACGTTTTTTCGTATATTTTTGTGGCAGAAGCATAGTCTCTAGAGTCGTCGTAAAACTCTGCTAAACTAATGGCATAAAAATAGTTTTCCTTGTCTAATTGATATGCTTTTTTTAGGTATGAAAGCGCCTTGGCAGAGTCTTTTTTTGCAGTATAGATTTTTGATAGTTCAAAAGACAATGCTGCGTTTTTTGAATCTATGTTTTCGCATTGCAAAAAGCGCTCTAGTGCCAAGTCTGTGCTGTCGGCACTTTTATAACAAAGCCCCTCTATATACAAGCTATCGAAGACTGCATTATATAACACATTTGTGTTTCTCGCATGACACAAGAAACACAAACATAAAAATATAAAAGTGATGTACTTTCTCATTTACTTCTTACCGGTGTGGCCAAAACCACCTGCACCTCTGTCGGTTTCTGATAAAACTTCTACTTCTTCCCAGTTTACTGTGGCATGCTGAGCAATCACCATTTGGCAGATTCTTTCGCCGTGTTCAATCACGAAATCTTCCTGTGAAAGGTTGATTAGAATCACACCTATTTCGCCACGATAGTCGGCGTCGATTGTGCCTGGAGTGTTTAGCACAGTGATACCTTTTTTAAGTGCCAAACCACTGCGTGGACGTATTTGTGCTTCGTATCCTTCTGGAAGTTCAATGAAAAGTCCTGTTGGGATAAGACGACGTTCTAGTGGTTTAAGTACTACGCTTTCAGTAAGGTTTGCTCTAAGGTCCATGCCTGCAGATAGGTTTGTAGCATACTGAGGTAGGTCGTTAGACGATTTGTTTATTATTTTTATTGTTACCATATTTTTTGTTTTTACTTTGCTTTTGCAAATTTAGTTTATACTAAAATGAAATCCAACTGTTTTTTGTCTAAGTTTACTCGAGAAACCATTATGCTCACCTGGTCGCCAAGTTGATATTTTCTTCTAGACTGACGGCCGATAATGCAATAGTTTTTCTCGTCGAAAATGTAGAAATCGTCGTCGAGGTCTCTAAGGGCAACCATACCCTCACATTTGTTTGAAATAATCTCTACGTAAAGTCCCCATTCTGTTACTCCAGAAATCACTCCGTCGAACACTTGACCTTTTCTCTCCGACATATATTCCACTTGTTTGTATTTAATGGAAGCTCTCTCGGCAGAGGCTGCAAGTTGCTCGCGAGAAGAACAGTGTTCGCACATATCTTCGTATTTTGCCTCGCTTACGCTACCACCGCCATCGGCATAAAGAGTAAGCAATCTATGGACTAGAACATCTGGATAACGTCTAATCGGAGATGTAAAGTGAGTGTAATATTCAAATGCAAGACCATAGTGACCGATATTGTCGGTGGTATAGATAGCCTTCGCCATAGACCTAATGGCTAGGGTCTCTACTAGGTTTTGCTCGCGTTTGCCTTCTACATTGTCTAGAAGCTTGTTTATGCTAGATGAAATCTCGCTTTTTTTGCCTGTGGTGCGAAGTTTGTAACCAAATCTTGAGATAAAATCTGAAAACATTGCTAGTTTTTCTGGATTTGGCTCGTCGTGCACACGATAAACAAATGTTTTAGGTGTTTTGCCTTGTTTTACTTTGCCTATGTGGGCTGCCACAGTTCTGTTGGCAAGTAGCATAAACTCTTCTACTAGTTTGTGAGCGTCTTTAGACTCTTTGATATAAACGCCTATTGGTCTGCCAGTTTCGTCTATGTTGAATCGCACTTCTGAGCGTTCAAATGCAATTGCTCCATGTTTGAAACGATTTGCTCTTAGCTGTTTTGCAAGGGCGTTCATTGCCAAGATTTCTTCTGCGAAGTCGCCATTTTCTGTTTCGATGATTTCTTGCGCTTCTTCGTAGGTAAATCTTCTATCGGAACAAATTACAGTTTTCACAATTCTGTAATCTTTCACCTCAGCCTTGTCGGTCATTTCAAACACCACAGAGAAACACAATTTGTCTTCGTTTGGACGTAGTGAACAAACAAGGTTGCATAGTTTTTCTGGAAGCATTGGCACTGTTCTATCTACTAAATAGACAGATGTGGCACGGTCGTATGCTTCTTTGTCGATTGGCGAACCCGGAGTTACATAGTGGCTCACATCGGCAATATGCACGCCTATTTCTACGTTGCCGTTAGGCAGTCTTCTGTATGAAAGTGCGTCGTCGAAGTCTTTTGCATCGTGAGGGTCAATAGTAAATGTAGTGGTCTTACGGCAGTCTAAACGGCTGTCGATTTCCTTTTTACTAATGTTTACATCTATCTTTTCTGCCTCTTCAACTAGGTCTTCTGGATATGAATATGGAAGTCCGTATTCCGCAAGGATAGCGTGCATTTCTGTTTCGTTGTCGCCTGCATCACCTAGCACATCCAAGATTTGACCAAATGGATTTTTTGCATTTTCTGGCCAATCTGTCATCTCTACAATCACCTTCTGACCATCTTTTGCTCCATTCAATTTTTCTTTTGGCACATAAATATCGTTAGATAATAGTCTATTGTCTACGATAACAAAAGAGACCCCATTGCAGATGCTCATCACACCCACAAATCTGGTTTTGTTTCTTTCCAAGATTTCTACAACCTCACCTTCGGTTTGGCGTTTGCTACGCTTAGCATAGACTAGCACACGCACACGGTCGTTTTTCATAGCATGTCCTAGATTGCGTTCTGCTATGAATATTTTTTCGCCTCCGTCGTCTGGTATTAGGTGTGTCTTACCATTGTTGTTGCGGTCGATAACACCATCCACATACTTGTTTAAGGTGATAGCTTTATATCTACCACGTTCTACTTCTTGGATAATACCTTGCTGTACAAAATATGCCAAAATATGAGGCAATTTTGCTTTGTCACCAGCTTTGGTGATACCTGCTACAGTGGCCAACTGTTTGTGATTAAAAGGACGATTTTCAAAACGCAAAATAGCTGGCGCAACATGATGTATTAGCTCTTTACGATCCATATTCTATTTCCTTTTCTTCTTTTTAGAATCAGTTTCTTGCTTTTTGTATAGTTGTTTATCCTTGAACTCTCCACTTATTTTCAATAGTTCTGGATTGTTTAAAAGGAAACGTACACCAGCGTCATAACCTATCTTATAAATTTCTTTAAACTTAGCAAAATCTAAAATACTATAGTCGTGAGACGCATACACATCTACAACGTAGTCGCAACATTCTCTTCCTTCTTTTGATGTGTTCATTACCATTGTAGTCATAGTACGCATCACCGCCTCTTTGATGTTACTTATTTTCTTTACCTCTGTGTATGGATTTACATCTATACCTATTAGTATATCACATTTTTCTCTTATTGCACAGGCTGGTAAATTGTTTGTAATTCCACCGTCTATATACACCATGCTATCTATTACTACCGACTGAAATAAAACAGGAATAGCCATAGATGCCAATGTATATTGTTTCAATCTATTACCACTGCTAATAATCTCTCCTTGAGCAGTCATTAAGTTTGTTGTAGCACAATAAAATGGTTTTGGAAGGCTATCAAAACTATCGGTGTGAAGAGTTTTATCCAAAAATGAATCAATATATCTTTTTGAGAATAACCCCAATTCACTAGACTTTATATCAAGTGACATAATCTTACTTTTATGAGTCATTTTATGCTCTGTGATTAAGTCTAGCATTTTTTTAGGCGCATATCCGTCGGCATATAAAACCCCTACAATAGCTCCCATACTTGTACCAGATATTATGGTTGGCTCTATTCCATAGTCTTCCAAAGCATCCAACACACCAATATGAGCATAGCCTAAAGCCCCGCCTCCACTTAAAGAAACTCCCACTTTGTGCTTAGTTTCTCCTTGTGCATACGACATTAGAGGAAATAGCATTGCCAATCCCCACAAAATCAATTTCTTAAATTTTCTTCTAATAATAGTCATAATTTGTTTTGTTTTTAACTATTACTTCACGAAGCCGATTTCTTTCTCTATTTCTTCGGAGTCGGTTACTTCAAGTTGGTTTTGATTTACGAAGTCTAGGTATTTTTGTACAGACTCCTTGTCGAATATCTTAATGAAATTGTCTTCGGAAATAACAAATACTTTGTGTTCAATCTCGTTTAGAACAGATACTATACCAGCGTCGGTTAGAATCATATTTTGATACCAATTTGCTTCTTTCAGGTGCATCAATCCTTTCACTGCAATTGCGTATCCACCATCGTCTAACTTGCGCACGGCCAGGTCAAAGTCTTTTATTAGGAATCTAGAAAAGTTGAACTGAGCAATTGAATACAACACTCTGTTCTTAGCATCTTCTTCTCCCTCTACCATACAAATGAATATATGTGCGCTTTCTGGGTCGTATGAGAATCCTGCTTTTTGAATATTTGTAGCGAATTCTTCTTCTGTTACTATAACTTGCTCTCTTTGTTCTTGTATTTCTGTTACACTAAATGAAGATTGTACTTCTTTTCCTTGCTCCATAAGTGCAACAATATCTTTTGAAATAGTAGAAATCTCACTATTTGGATATCTTTCTACTAGTTTTTGTAAGTTGGCTTTAAAGATGTCGTTGCCATCTTCTTTGCCTGTACTTACTGCAGAAAGGAACATAAACTTAGGCACAAGGTCGTGTTCTGGATATGTGGTTTCTGCAATATAAGCGTTTCTCTTCACAGTGTTTACGTCGCCATTTTTAAATGCTGAGTAGCTTTCTCTATATAGAAGTTCTACTTTTTCGTTCACTGTGCTTGGTTCTGGCATACCACCTTGTAGATAACGTGTATATTTGCTATCTGCGTGTTTGGTATATAGTATGTCTTTTATCTTTTGCGCTTCTGCTGTTTGGGCACCACGTTCATACATTTGATATAGTCTATATCTCACCATATCAAGTTGTTGGCTATCTGGGAAACGAGCTACCAATGTATCATACACTTCTATAGCTTTGTTTTTGTCGCCCATTCTAGATTCAAATATAGTAAATAGGTTTACAAGCGAATTTTCTATATTTTGGTTTGATGTAGCCAATTGCTCTGGGGTTTGAGGAATAAGTCGTAAGTAATATTCCACATCGTCGCGAGTGTATTGTTTTTCTCGTGTGGTATCTGCCACTGCAAGTGAATCCAGACCTTCTTCATCATCTTCTGTAGCAGAGAAATCCCATGCATTTGATGCCTTGTTTGCTCGGCGCCAATCGTCTTCTAGTACACGACTACCCCAAGTTTTTTGGAAGTCCAATCTACCACGTGTAATAAGTGATGGATTGTAGAAATACCAAGACTTGTCGGCAAGTTCACCTAGAGAAAGGTTTGTTTGGCCCATGGCTGCATTTTGGTCGCGAATAGACTGAATGCGTGCCGCTTCCTCTAGTTTTCTTTGTCTTTCAGCTTCTTCTTCCTTTCTTTTCTTTATTACCTCTTCTATTATAGCGATTTGTTTTTCTTTGCTTAGTGTAGAAAGGTATTGAAGACTATCTTCCAAAACTATTGTTTGCTGATTTTTGGCAATATCGTTTAGAAGAAGACTTTTTTTGCTCAGCTCAGTGTAGTTTTCAAATGTGGTTGGAAGCACAGGAATAGCCTCACTATAAAGTGGTTGGGCTTTAAGGTAGTTTTCTTTTGCATAATAAATCTCACCTAGTGCCACTTGTGCTTTCGCCTTGTCTATACCTTCGCGAACACTCTCATCTATGGCTTTTTCGTAGAACTTCACTGCTTGCTCTTCGTTGCCATTTCTTTGATAAAGTTCACCTATGGTATAGTAGATTTGGTCTAAATACTCTGAGTTGCTTTGTTTTTTAATCAATTTTTCAAGTTTTGCCTTCAATGAAGCAATATCTTTTCCTTGATAGCAACGTGCCTGACTTAGCATAGCATTGAACTCAAGCTCGTGCAAAGGATTACTTTTCAAACATTCTTCGTACCATTTATATGCTTCGGCGTATTGTCCTGCCTCTTCATATACTTGCGCCATGATATAAGACATACGTGCTTTGTCGTCTTTGCCCGCTTGACCTACTGCAGTAGATAGGAATGGGATGGCATCTTCGTATAGTCCTTGTTTTAGGAGTAAGTCCGATTTTACAAGCACAAAAATCTCATTTGTTTCGTGAGAGAATGTTTTTTCATCAATTCTCTTTAGAGTTTCTTCTGCTTCGTAATACCAACCTAGTTCTGCAAATGTTCTTGCCTCCCATAGCGATGCCTCTACGCACACATCTTTGTTGTCTTTAAAGTGTTGCTTAATATATGAAAACGTAGAAAGAGCTGCCATAAAGTCTGACTGATAATACTGAGCCTTACCCATCAATAGCCACGCCTCTTGCACCATAGAGTTGTATTCCTCTTTTTGTAAGAAAGCCTTGTATTTTGGGTCCTTCATCCTTTTTGGGTCCTTTTTAGGCTTTTTCACTATAGAGTGATTTTTAATCGTTTTTTGGCATTTCTCCAAAACATAGTCCATCTGACCCTTTGCAAGTGCAGCGGTTTCTGGGTTGCTCAAACGAAAAACTGGTAGAATCTCAGAATAATTATCCTTGTGTTTTGTGATAATATCGTCTTCTACTTTAAGGAACGCTTTATTGGCATTGAAGTACACGTTGTAGCGCGCTGTTACGTAATGATAGCCCCTTGTAGCGGCATTATTATTTTTGGTTGAACACTGCGTAAATAATAATAAATTCGTAACAATTAGTACTAATATGTAAATATTTCTTGCTTTCATTTTAAATTGATTATGCAAATGTACTATTTTTTAAGAAAAAAGTGTATTTTTGCAATACTAATATTAATGAACTATTTATATAAAAATAAAATTTATGTCTAAAGTAACCGTAGTAGGCGCAGGAAACGTAGGTGCTACCTGTGCAAATGTATTAGCAGTAAATGAAGTTGCAAACGAAGTGGTATTAATTGACATTAAAGAAGGTTTTGCTGAAGGTAAAGCTATGGACATCATGCAAACAGCTCAACTTATG
>JAEIGA010003349.1_pt1 | contig 25144 bp, 18 predicted proteins | sample 9270691 | NCBI WGS metagenome assembly JAEIGA01 (sample SAMN17057246, study PRJNA624740) | gut metagenome | biome: biome; isolation source: fecal sample | host: Bos grunniens | place: China: Xizang | collected 2019
CATTGAACGGAGCTGCTGTTGAACATTGGAAAAAAACTCTTACACCAGACGAATTCTCAACAATCCGTTCAAATTTTATTCATAGAGCAAAGATGTCTAAAGCGGAAGAAGCAAAAATGTTTCGGTAGTATAATTCGGGAAATTTCTGTTAGAATGTTGGAAGAGGGAAAAATATCCATTCTCGAACGCGAACTCCCTCCTCGAACTTCTATATAGTTTGACTGGGAGAGTGGAATTTTTAGTTTTTGGTGTAGAGATTAGGTGTAGGTGTAGTTGTTTCCAAAAATCGGAAGGCTCTGCGGTGAATTACTTGAGATGCTCCTCATATAACCCGGAGTATACTTTCGTATAATTGTCAACCGGGCGAGTTTCTGGTATATTGTAGATAAAATAAAAAAATACAAGGAGTGATAGATGAAAAATGTTATAGTCTTTTCCGCTTTTTTGTTCTGCATCGCTGCTAACGCCGCGACAAGGTATGTTTCGCCTACAGGTACAGATGGCGAAAATAGCGAAGGATCGTACGAGAATCCATTCGCGACGCTCGAAAACGCAGTAGCAAAGGCCGCCGCCGAAGATGAGATTGTTCTTATGAAAGGGACGCATTTTGCTAAAGTAACCTTAAATAAGAAGCTCACGATCCGCGGCGAAACCGGAAACCGCGACGATGTCATTATTCGGTCGACAGGCATACCTACAATTAACTTTTATACAGGTTCCGATGGGGCAATTATTCGCGACTTTACGATTCAAGGGGCAGATGGCGGAACTGGTAATCAAGGCTCTGCTGTTTCCTTTAATAAACCTGGAAGTATAATCAATTGCCGAATGACTCAATGCACTTGCGCTGGAGGTGCTGGTTCCGACTCAATGGGTGCCGGTGGGGTTGTTTGGGTGAACAGTAATATTGCGGCGACGATTAAGGACTGTCTTTTTGATAATAATATAAGCACTACAGCAAGTTATGGTATTGGATTATTTGGAAATGATCGTTATGGTAAAGCCAAGGCGATGATTTATATAGCCGGAAAGAATTCGCTTGTCGAGAATTGTATTATTACCAACAATTCGTATGTCGGCTGGTATAAGCACGGGTATGTTTTGGGTATTCGCGCGACAGTTTCTTGTACAATTAAGGATTGTGAAATCGCCTATAATACTGCGCATTTTCTTGATCTGCAGCCAGAGACAAATCCGTGGCTCTTAAAGACGGATGTGGCTGGGGCACTCTGTCAAAATATTAACATCCATGATAACCATTATTGGGGTGTTCGTCAGAACCCGATAGCCTGCTCTGTTAAAGACCCCAATGCAACAATAAACGAGGTGAATAATGGACCTCTCTATCCGCAATCCACACCTGAAGTCGAGTCTCGTTCGGTAAGTGATGTTGAAAGTCTATTTGCGGCGCTTGAAGCGGCCGAGCCTTGGTCTGAGATAGTTCTTGAGCCTGGGATATATATCTTAAACGCCACACTCGATATTTAAAAACCGATTACCGTTCGTGGCGCGACGGGTAATCGCGACGAAGTTATTATCAACGGCAACGCAAGTAAGTATTGTGTCCGACTTTGGACAGATGGAGCGACTGTTAAAGATTTGACGGTCAAAGACGCTGCCGCTAGCAAATGGTATTATATGGGGGCTCCAATTGCGATTTTCGGAGGAGGGTCGGTGTTTAATTGCCGTGTTACTGGAATTAAAACCGGATACAGTGGAATTACAGGAATTCGCAATTACAACGGCATCGTCCGCAATGTGCTCATAGATGGTAATGAGGTGACGCATGTAGAAGCAGCCAATCGAAACTATGGGAATGGGTTTTATTGGCAAAACGGATCATTGGCACTTTTAGATTGTTCAATTGTTGCCAATAATCGCGCTTTAAAAGTTTATTCTCCCGCAAGCGAGCCACAAAAATACCTTTTTTCTTCCGGAATTTTTATTATTAACGGAACTGTTCGCAACACGCAGGTGAGCGGAAATATAATGGAGTATGACAACAGTAAAGTTACGCAATCGACATCAATCAATGCCAATTACAAGGCTCTTGGTATTTATATGGAAGGAGCAAATACCGTTGTCGAAAACTGCAGTGTTATCGACAATGTCTCACGCGGCGTTCCTCAGGACAATGTTGCCGGTATTGTCTGTGTGAACGGGACGGTCAAAAATACGCTCGTTTGGAATAACGGCGATGAGAATGGCGCAAAGATTGTCAACTATCTTGGTGATAAATCAAAATATTCTTATTTGGCATCGGATGATGTTACCGAAATTGAAGGCGGGCTTAAACTCACCGAAACACCATATCAGTACGAATCGGGCGTAGCGATGCCGCTGACAGGCGCGGCAATGTTGGGCAAGGGACTTCTTGACCCCACCTGGATGACGGCGGAGGCTAAGGATCTTGCCGGCAACCCGCGCCTTGCGGACGGCAAGGTGTCTATCGGCGCGACCGAGTTCGTCTCTAAAATGACGGTAACATGGGAAGACGCAGTAAGGCACCGCGCCTACGAAAGGTATTCTCAGTTCGTCGAGGCAGGGCAGGTGACGGGCGATACGACAGGCCTTGAGTATTGGTGGGACTTAGACGGTGACGGCGTATTTGAAGTAAAAGGCCCAAAGCAGTATCTTGATTTGAAGAAGGTCGGCGAAACGGTAGTTACCCTTAAAGTTACTAACACAAATGGCGGCTCGGCGACATTCTCGCAGAAGTTTACGATTGAATCGTATTCAAATGTTATGTATGTTTCCAAGGATAATGCCGGGGCGGCGGCACCTTACTCTACGCCTGAGACGGCGGCGGCAAGAGTTGAGGACGCTTTAAATACCGCACCCGACGGGACGAAGATTATTGTTGGTGCAGGTACGTATAATATATCGCAAACGCTTATGCTGACAAATGAGGTCAAGATTGTCGGCGCGACCGGAAACCGTGATGATGTTGTTTTTGACGCGAAAGATCAATTTCGTGTCGCTCGGCTTGATAACGAAAATACAGCTGTCGAGAATGTAACCTTTACACGAGGGCGCACGGTTGGTCCAGCCTTTTGCGTTTATTCAAAGGGTGTTCTTAAAAATTGCCGTATTTGCAATTCTCATATGCAATATGCCGGCGGTAGTGGAGCAGACTCCCCACATTCGGCACTATGGGTGGCCGGCGGAATTGTGGAAGACTGTCTTATAGACGGCAATTATATTCATTCACAGTACGGAAATCACAAGCAGCCCGAGGGGATAGGAATATATCAGAGTGCTGGGATTGTCGATAGATGCGTTATTGTTAATAATTATTTAGATCCTGTAAAACGGGTGCTTTGTCGTGCTTCGGCTGGTGGGGTTTATCTCGCGGGCGGAATCATGCGCAATTCTCTTCTCGCAACGAACTCGTTGGTAGGGGCAACCGTCTATTTAGATTTTGTGGATAATTATGCGAGCGGTGCGATTGTCACTGGAGGAACATTCATTAATAATACGGTAGTTGGCAATGAGTGTGAAGAAATTTCAACTACATATTCTTACACGCTTTCATCGTTAATTGTTAAGGGCTCCGGTGTTGTTAAAAATACGCTCGTAAAAGACAATGTTCTCCGCTCTACACAAGTTGAACAGGATCCGATCGCTCTTACTGGAGGAACGCTCGTTAACTGCTCAACTGCTGAAAATGCGTACTACTTTAAAAATGGTGCATTGAAGCTAACGTCTAACTCACCCTGTCGCAATGCTGGCGCGAACGAAGATTGGATGGAGTATTCAACAGATCTAAACGGGAAAGCCCGTCTTTTCGGTCGGCGCGTCGACATCGGCGCTGTTGAATCGCAGACGGCAGGATTTTCAGTTATAGTTCGTTAATGAATAGGAAAAATGAAATGAAGTTAATTACATTGTCTCTCTTCGCGTCGGTTGTATGTTTGAACACATTTTCCGAGCCTCTCATATTCACGACTGAAAAAAAGATATGCCCGTCCAATACGCTTGAGGCGTGTGCGCGGGCGATGAAATATGCCGACGGGTATATCTGCCATCTTATGTCTGATAGAGTTAGAGGCCTTGTTAGCAGCATCGACAAAACATCGCTCGAAGAACTTCTGAAAGAAGCGAAGAAAGGCGGCAAGAGATTGTTCCTTTCGTATGATATGCGAGAAATTTCCGACTTTCGTCTGCGCGAGGCCGTTGAGATAATAGGCTGTAGCGGGCTTAAAAAAGATGATGTCTGGTTTCGTCTTTGCGGCTACGGTAATATAGGAGCGCACGTATCCATGCTTGACGGACATCCGGTCTACAGACATCTTGGCACGGCCACCGGGCAGAAGGCTGCCGATGAAGTCGTGAAGCTCGCGCCGACGAAACTTTCCGGTGTTATTACGCCCTATTTCGCCGAATCGTTTACTCCTGAGCATCGCGCGATTATCGCAAGCAAGGGCTTTAAGCTCATTTTTCAGCCCGGCAGCCTTTTACCGGCGACGTTAGACTCTGCGCTTCGCGAAAATCCCGATGTGATTATCTCAGATGACGCCTCTAGCTTAAGAGCGAAGGTCGCCAATTGGAATTGTGAAATCCCCGAGTCGCCGTATCTGCTTTATGTGGGCGCGGGTTCGCCGACGCTTGATATGCTTTCGACGAACTGCGCGGCATTGGAGGCTGAGGCTCCTTTCGACGGGCTTCTTTTTCACATGGGAGCTACGATGGTTATGCACACGAAGCCGCTCGACAAAGAGAAGCTCGCCGCGAACGTCGAAAAGTACAAGAAAATCCCTTTCAAGAAATATCGCCGCAATTTTATAATGACGATGATTGACCAGTGCGATCCGAAGTGGTTCGACGATGCGGCGTGGGAGATCTTTACGGAGAATTTCCGGCTGGCGGCGGTTGCGGCGCGTGAAGCCGGAATGGCCGGCATCTGTTTCGACTCTGAATGTTACGGCCGCGGCGGCGTGCGACGCGCATGGAATTCCAGCGTTCAGGCCAAGGACGGACACACGACGAACGACTGCATGCGCATCGCGCGTGAACGCGGCCGTCAGATCGGCAGGGCGATGTTCGATGAATATCCGACAATGCATTTCTTCGGGTTTTATCTCTGGAGTTTCAACGTCGATATGATGGGCGCGTTCTGCAACGGCATGCTGGAGGTGATGCCGGTTTCGGCGCGGATGATTGACGGCAACGAGTGGAACGGCTATGTAGCGAAAGGGCCGTATACCTACAAGTGGCACGCGTGGGAGAATATGCGCGGCTTCGGCTGGCTTGATAAAGCTCTTGAAGGCAAACAGCTTCAGGTCGGCGAGACAGCCCCCTCGTTCTATCTTGACGCATACGCCGATCCCAAGAGTGGCTGCATTCTTCGGGAGGGCAAGCCGCGCAACAAGTACTTAGCGCGCAATCTTCTTGGGGCGAAGCGTTTTTCGGGCGGAAACTATATTTGGATGTACGGCGAGGCGGGTTCGTTCTGGAAGTCGACGACGACGCCGAAGCGTAAACTCTGGGAAGAGAAAATTCCTGGCGTCAACAAGGTTCTGTTCGGTGATAAGAAATAATGCGGTAAAAAAAGATTAAGGAGAAAAACGATGATTGTCGGGAATTTGATTTTGGCGGTAGCGGGTCTCGTCAGCGCTCTTGAGTATGAAGATCCGAAGTATCTGCGCGACTGGTACGCGCCGCCGCCGGATTGGACGCCGGTAGCATCGCCTTCGCATTATACGGCGAATACCCGTGTTTCAGAAATCGTCTGGGTGGAGTACAAGGGTTCTTACGGGCCGGGCATCCGCATACAGCCGATTTCGCCGTATTATCTTAATATGATTGTGAAAGAAGGCATTTCGCGTGTCCCTGAAAAGGATCGTGCGTTTCGTCTCGAGCGCGAGAAAAGTCAGCAGGTGAGATCCGTTGTCGTCAACGATCTCGCTCTTTCAAAGGAGGTAGCCTCGGAGTTTACAAATCTTACATTTCGTGTAAAATCGTCGTGTGAAAATGCACCTTCCTCGCTTACCGTCAATATTATCGGATTGGGCGCTTTTGATACAGAGAAATGCGGCGACGTGAAAAAGGAAGGCGATGTTACGACCTACGCATTTCCCATCGCCAAGTCTACGCGCAAGGTTGGCTCGATCTCGATTGCTGTCGGCGCCGCCTCGGCAGAGGATTTTAAACAGGAGATAACCGTTTTCGATCTCCATCTTAAGTGCGCAAAAAAGTATGTGCCGTTCAAGAGTCCCGCGCAGCGTAAGTTTGTCGAGACGGGCACGGTCGAGACGCGGGAGCTGCCGGTTAAGGGATGGGCGGCGAAGGCCGGGAACGCGGGTAGCGGCGTTAAGACTCAAGTCGTAAAGGAAAAGGTCGGCGATGAGACGCTTGAGTGCCTTCAGATCACATGGACGCAGAACGAAGTGAAAGGTAAAACGACCGGTGTTGCGAAACTGCCTTTCGCTGTGAACGCTCTTGAATGGAACACGCTTTCGTTCTTGTATAAGATTGAAGTCGTAGGAACCGGCAAGTACGAGCGCTGTGAGGGTAAGCGTCTGAACAAAATTCCGCAGTACTTCATGTTCAACAAGTACATTGATAATGTCGGCGTTTCGTTCGCGAGCGACTTCGACTGCTACGATTGGAACGAGTGCGGCGTTACGCGCACGTATCTTTCTGAAGGGCGTCTCAATGGCGGAGCGGCTCCTGCGGGATGGACGGCGTTTAAGTGCGACTTGGTGAACGACGACCCGGTCGGGAACAAGGGGTTTTCGCTCGATAAGATCACGAGCTACGAGTTTACTCTTAAGAACAAGCTGATCGCGCCCGGAGATAAAGTCGTCTTCACCGTCGCCAAGCCGACGCTCACGAAGGGGCTTACTTATGCGGGCGGAGATATGAAGCTTTGGGAAGAATTCAAGGCATGGAAGAAAAATCACAAGGTGAAATCTTACGACGAGGCGGTGAAAGTCGATCCCATGGCGCGGGGGCTTCTTAAGAATAAGGTGCCTTTAATGCGAGATCGCATCGCTTATGTGGAAATAATCAAAACGGCGGTAGGCAGAAAAAATCCCGTCGGACGTTCGTTTGCGGCGAAGCTTCTGTGCGATGAACTTACGCGTATTCTTCAGCCGCTTAACGAGATTAGGATTTTCGATGCTAAGGGAACGACGAACGATAACGTGAAGCTTTTTCTTGGCGTCCCGCCGAACGCGCCGAAATCGGTGAAGGATTTTGTCGCCGCAGCGCAGAAGGCGAACCGGGGCAAGAATGTGACGATCATAGCGAACGAGGGTAAGAACTTCTATTTCGCGGGCTCTCCCGAATTCAAAACGGTCGGTGAGGACAAGGGTATTATGAACGGTATTCTTGATTTTCTTGAAGGGAACTTCGGTCTTATCTGGCCGCGCAATGAAAGTGTGAACAGGAACAAGAAGGATACGGTGTATATCAAGAAAATATATGACCGCAATCTGGGCGATGATGTCGACCTTAAGTGGGGCGATTCTTGGGTTGTCATTCCGCGAATCGACAACTGGGGATTCTCGAACGGCACAGAAGAGTTTTCTTATTTCAACCGCGCGAACTATTTCGGCTGCTGGTATGGATTGGATGCGTTTAATTATTCTTCGTACCGTGTCTGGGCGGCGAATCACTGGTTTGGCTTCGGCGCAGGCAACGTGGAGAATGACAAGTGGGGGCTCGTCAAGGGAAAACGCCTAAGACCTGGGTGCTACACTTCAACGCCCTGCCTGATCAACGTTTTGGAGGATGGAAAGCTCGCGTTTCTTAAAGATCGCGGCCCAATCAAGGCGCTTGCGCACCTGCCGGACAACAATCCCTATTACAAGCGCTATAACGATGACTCAGTCGCGTGCTGGATTGAAGATACATGGAACACGTGTGAGTGTCAGAAGTGTCAAAAGCCGTTTCGTCTCCCCGACGGCTCGCTTATCACTAAAGACGATCCTGATTTCCACGCCGAGGCGACGTATGTCAACGCGAACGCTTATCTGCAGATGGTGCGCACATATTTCAATCGTGATTCTGAGCTTAATTACCTCATCTATTTTTACACGATTCCCGTTCCGCGCACTCCGGTGTCGCGCTATGTTCGCGCACACTTCTGCCCGTATGTTCGCGTAAACTACGACATTCCGATTTACGCGCCCGTCAATGACAAGTTCTGGCGCGTGATAGCTCAGTGGGGGCAGGTTGCCCGCTCGATGGGAGTTAGCGAATATTACCTTGGCGGCAATTTCCGTCCGAGCGCGGACGTGCAGGCCTTCGACATCAAGGCCTATACTCAAGTCGGGGTCAAGTTCTTCGGGCAGGAGACGGAAACATTGGACGGTTCGTTTACTGAAATGTGGTGCGCGAATCGCTCGATCTATCTCGGCGAGTGTGATCCTGACAATGTTCGCGCATATTACTGCAAGAATGTTTTCGGCGAAGCGGCTGAAACGATGTACACGTTCTTCGCCAAACTTCGCGCTCTGAGATATACGGAGTATCGCGATACGGACTTTGAGGAAACCGGCTGGAGCGAGCTTGGCCGCCTTGCGATAAAGACGCCGTCTGAAAAGTGGGGTTGCGATAATCTCGCCGAAGAGCTTGATAAGCTCATAGAAAAAGCTTATGAACAAACGGAGGATGATGCGCAGGCGCACTTTTTTGTTGGTAAGGTCCGCGCTTTCTGGAAGTGGTATTATGCGAACGCGAAAAAAACGAAGGTAGGTTTCTGATATGCTTTCAAGTTTCTTTCTCCTGGCCGCGAGCTGGATCACAGCTCTCTCCGGCCAGGGAGAGCACCGTCCGGCCGTGCGGCTCGCGCGTGATTTTGTAGTTGCAAAGCCGGTTTCGTCGGCCACGCTCGAAGCGACGGCACTCGGGCTTTACAAGCCTTTTGTCAATGCGCGTGAAATTACCGATCGGCGGCTTATGCCGGGCTGGACGCAGTATGATCAGCGCGTTTTGAAGCAGTCGTATGATGTCACGAATTTTATCAGCGAGGGGACGAATACGATCGCCGCGCTCGTCGGGCGCGGCTGGTTCGCGGGGATGATTTCATCCGTAGGGCTTAATCCCGAAGAGTGCGGCTGGCGGCGCCATCCGGCATTCTGGGCAGAATTGAAAATAGAGTATAAAGACGGAACGCGTGAAGTTATCGGGACGGATAAACGCTGGCGCTCAGCTTATCTTCTCCCCGCGCTTTTGGATAACGACTTATATCTCGGCGAAGAGTATGATGCTACATTTGATGATGTAAAGTGGAAGTTGCCTCTTGCTGAGGGAGAAAGGGGAGGCGGTGTAAGTGTCATATCCTGGCCAGGAGCGATTGAGTCTGACAACAGTCAAGGCGTGCGCGTGATGGCTGTGTTGAAGCCTAAAAAAATTATCCGCAAGCCATCAGGTAAGATTGTTCTTGATTATGGCGAGAATCTGTCGGGCGTCGACCGCGTGACACTAAAGAAGGCTCATCCGGGGCTTACGATTGTTATTCGTCACGGTGAGATTCTCGATAAGAATGGCGACATTTGGCGCGATAATCTCGTTTTCGCCCGCCAAGAGACGCGTCTTACCTGTGGCAGTGGGCCGATCGTCTACGAGCCTAGCTTTACGTTCTACGGCTATCGCTACGCTGAGGTCAGCGGTTGGCCGGCGGATGAGACGTTTGATGAAACATCAGTTCAGGCGGTCAAGATTTCTTCTGTTGGGCGACGTACAGGTTCTTTTCGATGCTCAAATGAACTCGTCAATAAATTTTTCTCCAATGTCCTCAGAAGTCAGGAGGATAATTTCGTCGATGTGCCGACCGATTGTCCGCAGAGATGCGAGCGTTTCGCATGGACGGGGGATGCGCAGGTTTTTTGCGAGACGGCGATGATGAATTATGATGTCAGGGATTTCTTCCGCAAGTGGATAAGAGACTTGAATCTTCTCGCGGAGCATTCAGGCGGCACTTTTTCCGTCATCGCGCCGTATCATACGCAGCTAAAGCCCAAGCGCGAAAAAGGGGGTGCTGGGTCTGCCGGGTGGGCGGACGCCGGAGTCGTCTGCCCGTGGATGTATTACCGCAAGTATGGCGATCGCACCATTCTTGAGCGTTCGGTCGAGCTTATCGAAAAGTATGTTGATTTGCAGGATTCCGTGCCGACTCCGCCGACTATTGGAGATCATTTGGCGCTTGGAAAGAAAAAGACTGATTCCACTTTTGTCGCGGAGGCTCTCAGAATCGAAATGATGCGGCTTGCCGGTCTCGTTGATAAAACTCTCGCACGGGCAGAAAAGGCGCGTCATTTTGAAGAGCGTCGCTCGGCGAGGCTTAAGGAGTTTCACGCGAAATGGTTTGATGAGAAAGGTGAGCTTAAGGTGCGTACGCAGACATCCGCCGCATTCACGATCGTTTACGCTCTTGCGCCTTCGGCGGTAGCGCGCGAGAAAGCTGGGCGGCTTTTGGTGGACGAGATTCGCGCGTGCGACACGCATTTGACGACGGGCTTTCTCGGAACGCCCGTTCTCTTAAGAGCGCTTACCGAGATTGGCGAAACGGCGCTTGCGTACGAACTTTTGGAGCAGACTACTTGCCCAAGCTGGCTATACCCCGTGACGATGGGCGCGACTTCCATTTGGGAGCGCTGGGATGCGATAAGACCCGACGGCACGCATCACCCGAATTGGATGAACTCCTTCAACCATTACGCTTTCGGTTCTGCGGCGAGCTGGCTTTACGATACCGTCTGCGGCATTCGCGATATGACGGAGGAAGATCCTTCAGTGGCCGGCTTTAAGCGCTTTCGTCTATCTCCGCATCCGGGCGGAACGTTGAAAGATGCAGAGGCGAGTCTTGAAACATCGTTCGGAATGATTCGCTCGTCGTGGAAACGCTCTGACGGAAAAATCATCTATGATTTCACTGTCCCCGTCGGCACGACGGCAGAGCTTATTCTCCCGGGCGAAAGGCCTGTGGCGCTCAGCGCTGGCACCCATCGTTTTGTGCGCTGATGGGTGCGATGATAACCTTTAGAGCTTTTTGCTCATATTTTTTATTCTGCGCGATGTCCTGACGGCGCAAAATTCCTTGCCGCACATTGAGCAGTGATCTTCGCAGTGCGCTTCATCGGTATTATTGCGCGTTTTAAGCCAGCGTGTCTTCGCCGTTTCAGGATCGAGCGCGAGAGAAAATTGTTTTTCCCAGTCAAATGCGGCGCGTGCATCAGACATCTCATCGTCACGAACCCTCGCGCCGGGAAGATCTCTTGCCACATCGCCTGCATGGGCAGCAATCTTATATGAGATCACGCCCTCGTGAACTTCGCGCGCATCCGGCAAGCCCAGATGTTCCGCGGCAGTTACATAACAAAGAAGCGAGGCGCCGTATGTTGCTGCTGCCGTGGCGCCGATCGCGCTTGTGATATGGTCATATCCTGGCGCGATATCAGTTACAACAGGCCCAAGGACATAGAAAGGTGCGCCTTTGCATATCTGCTGCTCACGCTCCATATTCATTTTAATCTGATTGAATGGTACGTGACCTGGGCCTTCGACCATAACCTGAACCGAACGCTTGCGGCAACGCTCCACCAGTTCGCCAAGAACCTCAAGTTCGCCGAACTGCGCTGCGTCCGACGCATCGGCAAGACACCCCGGCCTAAGCCCGTCGCCCAACGATACGGTGACGTCATGCTCAGATAAGATATCCAGCACCTCATCCCATTTTGTATAAAGCGGATTTTCACTCTTGTTCTCCATCATCCATTCGGCCATAATCGCTCCGCCTCGGCTGACGATACCCATCTTACGCTTCATGGCAAGGGGTATGTGGTTAAGAAGAAGTCCCGCGTGAAGCGTCATGAAATCGACACCCTGCTCTGCTTGTTCTTTGATCACCTGTAGAAGAAGAGACGGGTCCATCTGCGGGATATCTCCTTTAAGCCTTGATATCGTCTCATAGACCGGGACTGTTCCAAGCGGCTTGGAAGAGGCGTTCAGCATCCCCTGGCGAATAGCCTTTATGTCATCACCGACCGACAGATCCATCACAAAATCCGCACCGGCCTTGATCGCGACATTTAGTTTGTCTAATTCATCTCCTCTTCCTGAATGTGTAACGCTTCTGCCGAGGTTAGCATTCACTTTCGTTTTAAAAATTCGGCCGACGCCGATAGGATGGCAATTTGTATGATGAATGTTTAAGGGGATTACAGCCGTCCCCTCGGCAACGGCCGCAACGACCGTATCAAGCGGGACATTTTCTTCGGAAGCGACGATTTTCATCGCTTCGGTCGCAACACCCTTGCGGGCATACTCCATCTGTGTCATGATTTTCCTCCGCAGGTATTATCCTGATCAGGTTGAACGGGTATTTTCTCAGCACCTGAACACTGTGTCCAGCAGCACCCCGATTGGCGAACATTATATCATTTTTTCTCGCTTGATTTTGTTTTTGGTATAGGCGATTGATAATATGGTATAATATTGCGGATATATCTGCATATTGCAGTGATAGAAACATAGAATGCATGGTCAGGTTTAAAAATATAGTCCGAGATTTTTTGAAAGCTTCCACTGCGGGACGCTTTTTATATCCCGCATTGCAGAAGTGCTGGAGATCGTACGATAGACCTCGGCTGAGGCGGCGCTTGCGAAAATTCGGTTCGCAGGCTCTTTCGCGTATGCATTCGATTATGGTATCCAACGGCATCGAGTATTATTGCGATTACGGTACGCTTATGGGGTTTGTGCGTGAAGGCGATTTCATTAAACATGATGACGATATAGACATTTCAATCAGGCCCGGCTCTGCTAAAGCCGTTGATGTGCTGAAGGTTTTTCTTGATGCGGGCTACGGATATATTCATGCTTTTGAATATAACGGAGAGCTTATGGAGTTTACGGTGGCGGATTTAACGGGGATTCCGATTGACGTCTTTTTTCCGAAGGCCGTCTCTGCCGGGAAGATTCACGGCTATCAGTCTGTCTGGTCGCCCGATTTCAAATATCCTGACGAGGTGTCGAACACTTTGATTGAATATGATTTTGTCGAGGCGGCGGATGTTCATTCGATAACGGTGGTGGGAACTGAAGTTCTTGTGCCCGGCAATTATGATGAAGTGCTCACGAGCGAATATGGGCCGTGGAGAGTGCCCAATTCGAAATTCGATACGGTAACAGACAGAGTTCATCGGCAAATGCCTGGATTTTCGCGCACGGTCCAGAGGCATGAAGCGCTCGGCGAGGCAAGGGCATGACAGATATTTCCGTTGTTATTCTGCAAAAAGACGAGGCTCTTCACATAAAGCGCTGCCTTGAAAGTCTGTCGGCTCTTGAGCCGCGCCAGATTTTTGTGGTTGATAGCTTTTCCAGCGACGGCAGCGATAAGCTCGCCGAGAAGATGGGAGCTAAGGTGGTTTATCACCAGTGGTCGGGGCTTTACGCAGAGCAGTTAAACTGGGCGCTTTCAAATTTGCCTTTGGAGGGTGAATGGGTTATGCGTCTTGATGCAGATGAATATTTTCTGCCAGAGGCGATTGAAGAGCTTAAGACAAAGCTGAAACATCTTGCGCAGGATATTACGGGCGTTATCAGCAATCGCCGTCACTATATCTTTGGTGGCTGGGCCAAGCGCGGAACTTATCCCATTAAACTTTTGAGGGTGTTCCGCCGGGGCAAGGCCGTATGTGAAAGCCGCCACATGGATGAGCACATGATTCTTAAAGAAGGCCGTAGCGTCGAGTTTGAGCATGATTTCGTTGATCATAATCTGCGGGATTTCCAATGGTGGAAAGAAAAGCATCGCGGCTACGCCAAGAGAGAGGCGATTGATGCGATAGAAGATCTTCGTCATAATAAGGATGCGTTTTTCTTCGATGTCGAAGGGAACCGTCAGTATGTGGCCAACCGCAGAAAGAAGGCGTTGTATTATAAGATGCCGCCGTATTTCCGGGTCATCGCGTATTTCTGTTACCGGTATTTTATCAAAGGCGGTTTTTTAGACGGCATAATAGGTCTTCGCTGGCATGTCTGGCAGGGCTTGTGGTATCGCTGGATAGTCGACAGAGAGATATCTCGGTTGAGACGTGATTGTTGCGGGAAATGACAAAAAGTGATACAATAAACATTCAAATTTCAGTGGCCGGTATAATGCCGGTTTGAAAACTAAAATCAAGGAGAAGAAAAATGGCGTGTAAATGCAAGAAATGTAACTGCGATTGTGGTTTTATCGCTCCAATGAGCGCTTTGTGGCAGATTTATGACGGTATCGGCGCTAAGGCTGATATTGTTTCAATCGCTTGGGAGCGCGAAGGCGGAAAAGTTTTTCGCTATGACTTGCCGATTCCTCAGCGCCTTGATCCGGCGGCCGCGAAATATGTAAGTTACGTTGTAGAGCGCATCGCCAAGTTTATCGTTTGGGCGGCCGGTGGCTGGAAGCTTTATCTTTCAGGTCCCGATGCTGTCGTAAAGCCTGTTGCCAAGGCTTATACTAAGAGGGGCGCGCGTCAGTTCGATTTTGATTTCTTCACTTCAATTTACGGTCGTAACGTAGAGGTGGAGATCGTTCCCGCTAAAAAGATGCCGGAAATGAACGAGTCTCCCGCACTCGTCAAGACGGTCGCCGACGGCTGCCGCATCGGCTTTGACCTTGGCGCGAGCGATTTCAAGATTTCAGCGCTCAACAAGGGTAAGGTTGTTTTCTCCGAGGAATTTCCGTGGGATCCCCGCAACAACGCCGACCCCGAGTATCACTACGAGAAGCTCACAGCGGGGCTTAAGGCTGCAGCGGCGGCGCTTCCGCGCGTTGATGCCATCGGCGGCTCTACGGCCGGAGTTCTTGTCGGGCAGAAGCTTGGGCTTGCGAGCCTCTTTCGCGCCGTCAAAGAGAAGAATCCTTCGAAGTTTGAGACGGCTCAGAATATGTTCTTCCGCATTGAGAAGGATTGGAACGTTCCGTTCGCGGTCTACAACGACGGCGACGTGACTGCTCTTGCAGGCATGATTACGATGAACAAGAAGGGTATTCTCGGCGTTGCGATGGGTTCGTCCGAGGCTGTCGGATATGTCGATCCCAAGGGCCGTATGACGGGCCGCATTTCAGAGCTCGCGTTTGCGCCGGTGGATTTCAACCCGAACGCTCCCAAGTGCGAATGGTCTGGCGACGCCGGTGTCGGCGCTATGGCTTTCTCGCAGCAGGCCGTCAACTGGCTCGCTGAGAAATACGGCTTCAAGTTCCCCGCGAAGATGGCGCTTCCGGAGAGACTTAAAGTCGTTCAGGCCGCTATGGCCGAGGGCGACGAGAAGGCTCTTAAGGTTTACATTCAGATCGGCCGCTTCCTTGCCCACGCCATTCCGTGGTACAACGAATTCTACGATTACGAGAACATGATGATTCTCGGGCGCGTAACATCCGGTCTCGGCGGCAGCATAATTCTTGAAACTGCCAAGACCGTCCTTAAGGATGTATATCCCGAGTGGTCCGAGAAGATCGATATCTTCATGCCTGATGAGAAGGCTCGCCGTTTAGGGCAGTCGGTCGCGGCCGCTCAGATTCCCGTTATTAAAGCAACCGGCAAGAAGAAATAAGACTATGGGTAAACGCAATTTTTCGCAGGAGGAACTCGCCGCAGCCCTTGCATCAATGGGTGTGACGGATCAGACCGATGTTTCAAGATACGGCTCTGGGCATATCAATGATACGTTCAAGGTCGAAACCGCCAGAGGTGAGACGTTTATTCTCCAGCGCGTCAATACAGATATATTCCCGCCTGAAACGCTCAAAGCGAACATATTGCGCGTTACTTCCCACCTGAAATCGAAAGGCATAAAATCGCTTGAGGTTGTAGGCTACGAAAACCCATGGCGCCTTTATGCCTTTTTAAAAGGCTGCAAGTCGATTGATGTCGTAAGCAAGCCTGAAGAGGCTTATCTGGCGGCGAAGGCGTTCGCTAACTTCCAGAATGATTTGGCTGATTTACCTTCCCCCAGACTCGGCGATATCATACCTAAGTTTCACGATACGGTAGACAGGCTTCGTCAGCTTGATGAAGCCGCGGCTAAAGATGTGAAGGGTCGCAAGGCTCTCGTCGAGAAGGAGTTGGCGTTTGTCGATGCCCGCCGCAATGAAGCTTCAAAAATCGTCTCGATGCTGTCGTCAGGTGAGATTCCTGAGCGTATCACGCATAACGACACGAAGATCAACAATGTGATGTTCGCCGAAGACGGCTCTATGGTCGTCATCGATCTTGATACGACAATGCCGGGCTCTGCGCTTTATGATTTCGGTGATATGGTCCGCACATCCACCGCAGCGGCGGCGGAAGATGAGAAAGATCTTTCAAAAGTCTACTCTAAGAAAGATTATTTCGAATCTCTCGTGAAGGGCTATTTAGAGGGCGCGAAATTTCTTACCGATGCGGAGAAAAAGCTTCTCGCGTTTTCCGGTCGACTTATTACCTTAACGATAGGTATAAGGTTTTTGACAGATTATCTCGCTGGAGACGTTTATTTCCGCACGGCTTATGAAGATCACAATCTCGTAAGATGTCATACGCAATTTAAAATGGTCGAATCGATGGAGGCTCAGGCCGCCGAATACGAGGAGATCGTAAGGAAGTATTCGTTGTGAAAATACACCATCTGTCTCTAATCGTAGCGGCGCTTTCGTTTTTCAATTCGGCTTTTTCTGAAACAAATTCAGTTGAAACGCTTTCGTCCACGAATGTCGTTGAGACTACCGGAGTAGGGGATCGCACCGAGAAAAAAGCCGTGAAAAAATCAAAGCGACCGGCGCGCATTACGAGCTCTTCGACTTACTTCGACCGTAAAGAGGGCGTCGGCATTTTCGAAGGACGCATCCATGTCGACGATGAAGAATATCAGCTTCACGCGGACAAGGCTTTCGTTTTCATGCAGGGGACGAACGAACTTAAGCGTATTGTGGCGATCGGAAATGTTGCGATAACCAATGAGATGCGCCGCGCTTACGGCGCGAAGGCCAGCTACTATCGCGACAGCGGCATGGTGGTTCTCTATTCAGGCACAAATATTCTGGCCGAAGTCAGGGAAGTCAAAAAAGACGGCGATCAGATTGTAAAAGGCTCCAAAATCAAATTTTGGATCAATTCCGAGCAGGTTGAAGTCATAGATGCAGACATATCAGCTCCATCTGACGGAGGCGGCGGAATAAAGTCTCTTGGAGTCATAAAATAATTTAAGGTTATCAGTTATACAAACAGGTAAATAAGCAAAATGAAAAAAACAATAATCTCGGCTGCATGTGCATTCGCTGCGCTTGCGGCTTTTGCTTCGCATGGTGGTGGTCCCTCATATCCTAATTTCGGCTTGCCGAGAGTTGAGGAGATGATGTTTCTTGTTCTTCAGATCGGCGTCATAATTTTTGCTGCCCGTCTTGGCGGCGCGATCGCCTCAATGCTTAAGATGCCCTCGATTTTAGGAGAGCTCGCCGCCGGTATCGTGATTGGCCCCTGGGCGCTTGGCGGAATCGGCTTCGGGGACGGTGTTTTCGCCAACGGTTTATTTAACGGAGCTGCCTTAAGGGCGATAAATGCCGCTAAAGATTCAGGCGCGGTCGAGATGTTTGGCACGATTGCCGGAAACGGGCACGTGTTCGATGCGACAAGTCCTGCGCTTTACGGTATCGCTACCTTGGCATCAATCATTCTTCTGTTTCTCTCTGGTCTTGAGACAAACCTCAAGATGTTTCTCAGATATTCGTTTGTCGGCACTCTCGTGGGTGTCGGCGGCGTTGTCGCCTCGTTTCTTCTCGGAGATCTTTGCGCTGTTTATCTGCTGCCGCAGTATTTCGAAAGTTTCAAGAGTCTTTCGCAAATGCCGCTTGCGCAGGCGATAACATCTCCGTCAGCGTTGTACATGGGCATTATGTCAACGGCCACATCTGTGGGAATTACGGCTCGCATTCTTTCGGAGCGCAAGAAACTCGACTCAGAAGAAGGCACGACCATTATGGCCGGCGCTGTCATTGACGACGTTTTAGGGTTGGTCGTTCTCGCTATCGGAAACGGAATTATTGCCGCCAACGTTGCTTCCGCCAAAGCCGGAGCCGCAAGCGCGGGAATGGATTGGGGACATATCGGTTTTGTCGCCGTCAAGTCGTTCGGTGTATGGCTAGGCGCTACCATAATCGGCATTCTTGCGGCCCGCAAAATTTCAAAGTTTCTTAAGCTGGCCTTTAAGTCGCCGACGGTTATCGCCACGATGGCGTTTGGCTTATCTTTGATTTTGGCGGGCTTTTTCGAGTGCATGGGGCTTGCGATGATTATTGGAGCGTATGTGATGGGTCTTGCGCTTTCCCGCACCGACATCAAGCACATGGTTCAGGAGACGCTAACTCCAGTTTACACGTTCCTCGTTCCGATATTCTTCTGCGTTATGGGCATGATGGTTGATACGTCGGCTCTTTGCTCTAAGCCGGTTCTTGTTTTCGGCGCGATATACACGGTTCTTGCAATAGTGGCAAAGGTCGCAGGCTGCATGATTCCTTCGCTTTGCTGCGGGTTCAACGTCTTAGGTTCTCTTAGAATCGGCATGGGCATGGTGCCTCGCGGAGAGGTGGCTCTTATTATCGCTGGCCTTGGTCTTTCGGCCGGGTATCTGTCACAGGAGATTTTCGGCATCGGCATTATGATGACGCTTATAACGACGGTTGTCGCGCCTCCTGCGCTCGTGGCACTTTTTAAACCAAAGGCCAAAGGTGTTAAACATCCCAAAGCTTCAACCGATGGCTCTCGCGCAGTTGAATTTGAGCTTGCCGATGAGAGTGTCGCTGAAATTATGATGAATAAGCTTCTTCATGAATTTCGCAATGAGGGCTTTTTTGTTACTTGTCTTTCACAGAGTGATTCTATTTGGGATGTTGCAATCGACGCCATTGAGATATCTGTTCGTCGCGATGCCAATAAGATCCGATTTGAGTGCACTCCCGCGGAAGAGGCGATTGTGATGACAGCATGGATGGAGGTTGTAAGTCAGGTGAACGATCTTGCGCGCTCCATCGCCAAGCCCATTCGCCATGAAGATGTGGATAAACTTCTTAAGGATACCGCCGCCGTCAAGACTGGACGCAGCGGCGTCGGCAGATATCTGCAAGGGTTTGTTATGCTGCCTAAATTCAAGGCGTCTTCTAAGGCGGAAGCAATTGAAAAGATGGTTGCTGAAGTTGCACGTGTCTGCCCCAATCACATTCATGATGTTAAGGAGGCTACTGAGGCGGTACTTAAGCGCGAGGCGTCCATGCCCACTGGCCTTGATCATGGCATTGCTGTCCCGCACGGGCGCACGTCGGCTGTCAGCGGAATCGCTGGAGCCGTCGCCATTCTTGATAACGAAGGAACGGCCAACGGATGCATTCCCGATTATGAAACGATCGACAACAGCCAATTGAACATAATCGTTCTCACGTTGGCCAACAGTGAGGCTCAAACGCCTTATCTGCAGCTGATGAGCTTTATTTCACGCGCGCTTCGCGCGGAAAAAGGCTATCAGAGACTTGCTAAGTGCAAGAGTGTTGATGAGATGAAGAAATTCTTCCGCGGCGTTCGCTAAACTAACTGACACAGAAAATGGTATAATATACGAATTATGAATATTGTAATTTTACTTGGTGCCCCGGGATCGGGGAAGGGTACGATCGCGAGCAATCTCGCGGCAGAGAACACAAATCTTAAGCATGTCTCTTCCGGAGATCTGCTTCGCGGAGCTGTAGCTAAGGGTACGGCCGCCGGCGTAGAGGCTAAGGCCTATATGGAGAAGGGTTCATTAGTGCCGGACGCGCTTATCGCAGAAATGATTAAGGATGTCATCGCCGAAACGGAAGGTGATGTTACCATGCTTCTTGACGGTTTTCCGCGCAATGTGGCTCAGGCTGAAATTCTGGAGAAGACCCAGGCTCCCATCAAGTCGGTGGTTCTTGTCGATGTTCCTGATGAAATCATCGCCGAGCGTATTTCAGGCCGCCGCAGCTGCCCAGAGTGCAAAGCGGGCTATCATGTCAAGGCGCTTCCTCCGAAGGTCGAGGGCGTATGCGACAAGTGTGGAGCTGCGCTCGTAATCCGCAAGGATGATAATCCTGATACAGTCAAGGACCGCCTCGTAGTTTATCATAACGAAACAGAGCCTCTTATCGCGTTTTATGAAGCGAAGGGTCTTCTTAAGCGAATTGACGGCAATCAGGAGCCTCAGAAGAACGCTGAAGCTTTCAAAGCTGCAATGTGATGAATTGACGTGAAAGTCGACATTAAAACAAAAGCTGAAATCGACCGGATGCGTGAAGCGTGCCGGATGACCGCCGAGATACGGGATATTTGCGCCTCGGCGGTTGCTCCCGGTGTCACCACAGGCGAGATAGACGATCTTGTGGTTCAGTATTGCTCAAAGCACGGCGTCAAAGCGAGTTTTTACGGCTACCAGGGGTTCCCCGGGCATTTGTGCGTCTCCATCAACGATGAAGTCATTCACGGCATACCTAAACGTGAGCGCATAATAATGCCCGGTGATCTCGTTAAGACGGATGTCGGTATTTTCAAAAACGGTTTTAATGGCGATACGTCAAGGACGGTGGCCATCGGAGTGAGCGATCCAGAGGTGCTGCGCTTGGTTGAAACGACAAAGGCCTGTCTTGCCGCCGGAATCGCCGCTTGCGGGCCGGGCGTTCATCTGGGCGATGTCGGCTACGCGATAGAGAAGGTGGCGCTGGAGGCAGGTTTTGGCGTCGTTCGCGATTGGATAGGTCATGGAGTCGGCAGAACCGTACACGAAGATCCTCAGGTTCCGAACTACGGAAAGCCCGGGACGAAGCTTGTTTTAAAGCCTGGAATGACGCTTGCTATAGAGCCGATGATCACGATGACGAAAATGGGCGAAAAGACCGATGTCCTCGCTGACGGCTGGACTGTCGTTACGCGCGACAGATCGTTAAGCGCGCATTTTGAGCATACCGTGGCGATAACTGATGACGGATGCGAAGTATTGACTTTGCCAGCGGATTATCCCTGAAACCTTCAAGCCCGAAGGCGCTGAGGTCGAATGGCGACTGATTGCTTGGGGTGGATTATTCGCTGGTTTTTTTTTAAAATAAAGGCCTGAATGATATGGTAGTTATAAACAAAGAGAATTGTAAGGGGTGCGCTCGTTGTGCAGACGCTTGCCCGAAGAAGTGCCTTGAGATTGGCGAAGAGCTGAATGCCATGGGCATTAAGGCCGTCAGGTATAAGGGTGAGGGCTGTATCTCATGCGGAATCTGCTTTTACAATTGCCCTGAGCCGTACGCCATCAAGGTCGAAAAAGAGGCGAGGAAATAAGATGACTAAATTCGTTAAAAGCAATGAAGCCGTCGTGATGGGCGCACTCTACGCGGGGTGTGAAATTTATTTTGGCTATCCGATCACTCCTGCCAGCGAAATCGCCCACGGCGCGGCGAAATGGTTTCCGATGCTCGGTAGAACCTTTGTTCAGGCGGAATGCGAGACGGCCTCGGTCAACATGATGTTTGGCGCCGCCGGCGCAGGTAAGCTTTCGATGACAGCTACATCGGGCCCCGGCTTCTCTCTTATGCAAGAGGGCATTTCATATCTTGCGGGCGCGGAGCTTCCGGGCGTTATCGTAAACGTGAATCGCGCCGGTCCCGGGCTTGGCAACGTCTATCCTGAACAGAGCGATTACATACCTGCCGTTAAAGGCGGAGGCCACGGCAGCTACCAGACATTTACGCTTGCGCCCGCGAGTGCACAGGAGATTTTTGATCTTACCATCAAGGCGTTTGAAATGTCTGCGAAATGGCGCACTCCCGCGATTTTGTTTGCAGACGGCTTGCAGGGGCAGATGATGGAATCGGTTGAACTGCCTGAGAAAGAGTTGCCCGCGCCTGATTTTTCATCTTGGGCGGCAGAGGGCAGCGAGAAAACGCGCGCGAACCTCGTAAAGTCAATTTACCTTGATTCGGCTCAGCAGGAGCAGTTCAACCGTCATCTGCAGGAAAAATATGCGAAAATGCGCGAAGATGCGATGAGCGATGAGTATCTTTCTGAAGATGCGGACATTCTTTTTGTCGCCTACGGTATTTCCAGCCGTATCGCACGCACTACTGTCGAGGAACTTCGAAAAGAAGGCGTTAAAGCGGGGCTCTTCCGTCCGATTACATTAAATCCGTTTCCGACGCAAGCTCTGGCAAAGGCGGCCAAAGGAAAGAAAATTTTTACAATTGAACTTGATGCAGGGCAGTTTGCCGACGATGTCAGGCTTAATTTGGCCAAGGCAGCGCTCGGTGAAGAGGCCTCGTCGGTTACGATGATCAATCGAATGGGCGGCGAAGTTGTAAGCGTAGCTGACGCTGTGCGTACTGTAAAATCGGCGATTTCCGCGAATTAAAGCCTTGGAGCGTGATGCATATATGCTTGCCGGGCCTACGGCCAGCGGCAAAAGCGCGATAGCCTCCATTCTTGCGCGCGAGATGGGGGCTAAGATTCTCTCAGCCGATTCCATGCTCGTCTATAAAGGTATGGATATCGGAACTGCCAAGCCGCCGAGATCTGAAATCGAAGAGTTCGATATGGGGGGTGTTGATATTGTCACTCCAGCAGAAGAGTTCTCTTCGGGCGCTTGGCTTCGTGCGGCCTCTGAGTGGGTAAAGAGAATTCCTTTGAAAACTCCGATTATAATAGTGGGAGGCACAGGCCTTTATTTTTCGGCGCTTCTTCGCGGACTTGATCGAAAGTGGGTAAAACCGCCGCCTGAATATCCTGTAATTAAAATTGAGCGCTCGGTAGTAAGAAAGCGTATAGAAGATCGTCTTGATGATATGTTCATGGCGGGGCTTGAAGAAGAAAAGCGCCGGTTGAAAGAGCTTTATCCCGTCTGGTCGCGCACAGCTTCGCTCGCGATCGGCTATCGTGAGGGCGATGACAAGGCTAAGATATTTACGCGGACATGTCAGCTCGCCAAGCGGCAAGACACATGGTTTCGTCATCAGGCCAGCGCGCTTTACGTGGAGCCTACGGTCGATTCCGTACGCGAATGTTGGTTGGCGCGCGGGCCTTGGCGAATAACGATTTAAATTCCTTTTCGCTTCTTTTATTTCTCTTTGACCGTTCCTTTAAGGACTGCGATAAATGCAGACTGCGGCACATTCACATGGCCGAACTCTTTCATTCTGGCCTTGCCGCGCTTCTGCTTCTCGAGAACTTTCATCTTTCTCGTCACGTCGCCGCCGTAAAGTTTAGCCAAAACGTCCTTGCGGAACGGGCGAATGTCTTCGCGGGCTATGATCTCTTTTCCTATTGCCGCCTGAACGGGGATTTTGAATTGGTGCGGTGGAATGGTTTCGGCCAATGCCTTGCACATCTGTATACCGCGATTGCGCGCTTTGTCTCGGTGGACCATTGTCGCGAATGCGTCAACCGTTTCAGAGTTAAGAAGAATATCCATCTTCACGATATCAGAAATCTGATAGCCGGCCGGCTCATAGTCCATAGAAGCGTAGCCGTGCGAGACGGATTTTAATGTGTCGTGGAAGTCGATGAGAATTTCATTCAGCGGAAGCATGCAGTGAAGCATGACGCGCTTAGCGTCCATCGTTTCAGTTCCTTCGATCAGGCCGCGACGATCCATGACTATTCGCATAATATCGCCGATGGATTCCGAGGGAGTGATGATGCGCGCTTTGAGAATCGGCTCTGAAATCGTCTCTAATGCGGACGGATCAGGCATCTGAAGGGGGTTATCAAGATCTTTTTCCGTCCCGTCACGCATCTTAAGTTTGTATACGACGCCAGGCGAGGTTGATATGATATCGAGATTAAACTCGCGTCTCAGGCGCTCCTGGACGATCTCCATGTGCAGAAGCCCGAGGAAGCCGCAGCGAAAACCGAAGCCGAGCGCAAGCGAACTTTCGTGGTGGAAAGTGAAGGCCGAGTCGTTCAGGTGGAGTTTTTCAAGGCCTTGGGCGACTTTTGGGAACTCATCGGTAGACATCGGATAGATGCCGCAGAAAACCGTCGGGTGGATGTCATGAAACCCAGGCAGCGGCTCGCTCGCTCCGAGTTTCGTTGTGGTGACGGTATCTCCGATTTTAATTTCGCTCGGGTCTTTTACCGTTCCGACAATATAGCCTACTTGACCTGCTTCAAGCCGATCTACCGGTTTTTTGTTAGGGGAGAAAATTCCGACCTCGTGTACGGTTGTAGTTACGTGCGAGCCCATGAATGAGACGCTTTGGCCGGCTTTGAGAGAGCCGTCCATAACGCGCACGTAAGTGATGACACCGCGAAATTCATCAAAAACGGAGTCGAAAACAAGAGCTCTTAACGGAGCGTCGATTCCTGCGGTCTGCGGCGGGGGAATGCGCTTTACTATTGCCTCGAGAACATCGGCGCACCCCATGCCTGTTTTTGCGGAAACGAGAAGCGGCTCATCCATGGGAATTGCGAGAATATCCTCTATTTCGCGGGAGACTTCGGCGACGTCGGCTCCCGGCAGATCAACTTTGTTCAACACCGGCACGATTTCAAGTTTAGCATCTTGCGCGAAGAACGTGTTGGCGACGGTTTGGGCTTCGACGCCCTGAGCAGCATCGACTACCAAAAGGGCTCCTTCGCAAGCTCCCATCGACCTAGACACTTCATACGCAAAGTCTACGTGGCCGGGAGTGTCCAACAGGTTGAACAGGTAGCGCTTGCCGTCTTTGGCGAGATACGTCATTGAGACCGGGTGGGATTTGATTGTAATGCCGCGCTCACGCTCCAAATCCATTGCATCGAGAGTCTGTTCTTTAAGTTCTCGCTGGCTTATGGCGTTGGTCAGTTCCAATATACGGTCGGAAAGAGTCGTCTTACCGTGGTCAACATGTGCAATGATGCAGAAATTTCGTATGTTATCAAGTGTCATATTGCCGTGTATTATACCATAATATAAAGTGGGAAGGGGAATTGGGGAGCTATCTGTACAATTCACCGTTGAGACTTCAGTTAAAGGGAAACAAGTTATTTGAAACACAAAACCGAGTCTTACCTTGATTAAGTGACTTGTCAAAATGCGGCGGATGTCGCGGCAACCGTGCTCCCGCGCTTATGCGGCCGGATTGTGCGTCCTTGCGATCGCTCGACGTACACGAGTACGTCTTCGGGTCGCAGTCCTGCCCAATCCGCCTCGC
>JAEIGA010003350.1_pt1 | contig 25144 bp, 23 predicted proteins | sample 9270691 | NCBI WGS metagenome assembly JAEIGA01 (sample SAMN17057246, study PRJNA624740) | gut metagenome | biome: biome; isolation source: fecal sample | host: Bos grunniens | place: China: Xizang | collected 2019
CGAGCAGAGCTGGGCGGCGAGGGTCTTGTTGGGCTCGAGGATGAGGGTGGGGCGGTTCAGCTCGGCGATCACGTTCGCCATGGTAAAGGTCTTGCCCGAGCCCGTCACGCCGAGTAGGGTCTGCATCCGCTCGCCGCGGCGCACGCCGTCTACCAGCGACGCAATGGCGGCGGGCTGATCGCCCGTTGGCCGAAAATCACTTTTGAGCTGAAATGCGCCCATATTGTCCCTCCTGTCTCCACCGCACACAGCGGCGGCTGTCTATTTGTCCATTTGATGATATTATAGCATTTTTTATTTAATTTATCAATACGTTTTTAAAAAAAGACCGACGGGAGATGCAAAAAACAGCCGCACCCGAAGGTGCGGCTGAACATATCGTTTTTAGGCTTAAATAAGTCCATTTTCGGATAGAAATTCTATAAATTCATCCGAAGGGATCCAAACTTCTTTGGAGTCTTGCAAAGAAACATACCATTGATTTTCAATGCATACCAATTCCAAGCAAGCTCTGATCCGAGAGCATTGTTTGGGATGCAAGGGCAATAAAATCGGATTTGAAAAATCGAAGTCGGGGGAATTGGAATAGAATATCTTTTCCCCGGCATATTCCAAGGCGGTATTTCCAAACACAAATGTGTCTTTTGAATAATCATAGCCTTCAAGAAAAAATATCCAACTCTTGTAGTAAATAAACAGAGGATTTACTGTGGTGTAAGAGTAATACTCGTCCACGTATCCAAAGTATCTGTCCCCGTTCCAACTCACCATGACGTCGTTTTCGTTTGATCTTATGTCAACGTAAAATTGATCGGCTGTATAGAATATATATTTCTTGTCTTTATAAATGATATGAGAAGGGTCATTCTCATCTTCTTCAAATATAATTTCAATTTGGTTATGCAAGTCTTCATCAAGAGAATAGCGATAGTCGAGTCCGCATGATGACAGTGTCAAAAGCAAGGAAAGCAGAACCGCGACAAGCAGTAAGGTTATAACGTGTTGTTGCATACAAATCTCCTATCCGATATTCGCAGTGTCCTTCCGTGGGAATTAAACTACAAATATTATAGCATGGCTCGCCGCATTTGTCAAGCAAAGGGTGCTTTCAGAGGATATATCTGCGTGCATTTGAGCAAAATAAATCGCAGTAGAGCGGTTGACTTTCGCGCGTCCTTGTGCTATAATAATCCTTGTATGCAAGAACGAGCCCTGAAACTTGCAAAACGGGGCGCGCCTTGCTCAAATTCTCTGTTTTGCAGGATTAGGAAAGGGAGCCCTCGCCGTCGGGCGAGCGCCACGGTCACAACAAATGAAACGAGATATCCTCCGCGCCATTGAAGAAAATATGGACGGCTTTTCCAAGGGTCAGCGGCAGATCGCCCGCTACCTTCTGGCTCACTACGATAAGGCGGCGTATATGACGGCTGCCAAGCTGGGCAGCGAGGTCAGCGTGTCCGAGTCCACCGTGGTGCGCTTCGTCATGGAGCTGGGCTACGCGGGCTACCCCGAGTTTCAAAAGAGTTTGCAGGAGCTGATCCGCACCAAGCTCACCTCGTTTCAGCGTATGGAGGTGGCGAAGCACCTCATCGGTGACGGCGACGTGCTGGACAAGGTGCTCATGTCGGACGTGGATAAGATCCGCCACACGCTGGACGGTGTCAGCCGCGAGGCATTCGAAGGCACCATCAATGCCCTCGTCAACGCGCGGAACATCTACGTCATGGGTGTGCGCTCCTCCTCCATGCTGGCAGGCTTTTTCTGCTACAATCTGCACATGATCTTCGATAACATCCGCCTTATCGAAACCACGGCGGGCAGTGAGCTGTTCCAGCAGATCATGAATATCGGGGAGGGCGACGTGATGGTGGCCATCAGCTTCCCCCGCTACTCCAAGCGCGTCATCAAGGCGGTGGAGTTCGCTCACAACGCGGGCGCGGATGTGGTCGCCTTGACCGACAGCCCCGAATCCCCCATTGCCGCGGGCGCCAGCCAGCTGCTGGTCGCGCAGAGCGATATGGCGTCCTTCGTGGATTCCCTCGTCGCCCCCCTCAGCATCATCAACGCCATCGTGGTCGGCGTGTCCCGCGCCAAGGAGGAAGAGGTCATGAACCGCCTCCGCCGCCTTGAGCAGATTTGGGACGAGTACGACGTCTACGATAAGAACCAGTCCTGATCGGGTGAGATGAATATGATGAACCGTAAAAAACGAATCGCCGTCATCGGAGGCGGCGCGGCAGGACTCATGGCGGCGGCCTACGCCGCAGAACTGTCCTGCGCAGGCATGGAAGGGAGCGACACCGAGGTTCTGCTCATTGAGCAGAACGACCGCATGGGCAAAAAGCTCCGCATCACGGGCAAGGGACGGTGCAACGTCACCAACGACTGCGACCGCGACGAGTTTTTGTCCAACGTCCCCACCAACCCCCGCTTTCTTTACGCCGCTCTGGCGGATTTTGATACCCAAGATACCAAGGCATATTTTGAAAATCTCGGCGTGCCCCTCAAGACCGAGCGCGGCAAGCGCGTGTTTCCCGTGTCGGATAAGGCGGGGGACATCGTGGAGGCCATGGTGCGTGCCTGCCGCGAGGCGGGCGTGCAGTTCATGCAAGGGCGCGTGACTGCCATTCACGCCGAGGACGGCGCTGTGAGCGGCGTGCGCGTGGGTAACAAGGATATCGCGGCCTATGCCGTCATTCTCGCCACGGGCGGCTGCTCCTATCCCGTGACGGGCTCGGACGGCAACGGATACCGCCTCGCCGAACGGCTGGGGCATACCATCGTCACCCCTCGCCCCTCCCTCGTGCCGCTGGTCTGTGAGGGTGACCTCTGCCGCCGTATGATGGGACTCTCCCTCCGCAACGTCCGTCTGCGCGTCATGCATCTTGGAAAAAACACTTGCGTGTACGAGGATTTCGGTGAAATGCTCTTTACCCACTACGGCGTGACCGGTCCCCTCATCCTCAGCGCGTCGGCACACATTCCCGATGTGGAATCGGGGCAGTACGAGCTTCAGATCGATCTCAAGCCCGCCCTCGATGACGCCGAGCTGGATGCCCGCATTCTCTCGGATTTCAAGAAATACGCCAATCGCGACTTCATCAACTCCCTCGGAGATCTTTTGCCCCTCAAGGCCATTGAGCCTGTGGCCGAGCTATCGGGCATCGACCCGCGGCGCAAGGTCAATACCATCTCCCGCGAGGAGCGCCACGCCCTCGGCGCGGTCATCCGTTGCCTGCGCGTGCGCCCCATCCGTCCTCGCCCCATCGCCGAGGCCATTGTCACCAAGGGTGGCATCAACGTCAAGGAGGTCAATCCAAAAACCATGGAGTCCAAGACGGTCAGCCGCCTCTACTTCGCGGGTGAAGTGCTGGATCTGGATGCCTACACGGGCGGCTTCAATCTGCAAATCGCGTTTTCCACTGCTCACCTGGCTGCCCGCTCGGCGGTGTGGGGGGAGTGATCGTGTCATCCCATTTAAAAAAAGGGATTTTGCCCTCTCACCCGCCTCGGGCGGGAGCTCTCCCGAGGGGAGAGCCTTGAAAAACACCTTTAACGCAGAAAGGAATCATTATGGCACACGTTCAAATTGCAATCGACGGCCCCAGCGGCGCGGGTAAATCCTCCATTTCCAAGGCCGTTGCCAAGGCGCTCGGTATCGTCTACGTAGACACGGGCGCGCTATACCGCACAATCGGCTACTATGCCCGCAGTCAAGGCATTACCCTTGATGAGATTGGGAAAATTGTCCCCCTTCTCGGCAACGTTCACATTGAGGTGAAATACGAGGACGGCGTACAGTGCGTCTACCTCAACGGCGAGAATCTCGGCGACCGCATCCGCGAAAACGAGATCTCCATGTACGCCTCCAAGGTGTCGGCCCTGCCCGAGGTGCGCGCGTTTCTGCTGGATACCCAGAAGGACATCGCCCGTAAGAACAGCGTCATCATGGACGGCCGCGACATTGGCACGGTGATTCTGCCCGACGCACAGGTCAAGGTGTTCATGACCGCATCCGCCGAGGCGCGCGCCCGCCGCCGCTTCATCGAGCTGGTGCAGAAGGGAATGCCCCAGCCCTACGAGGTCGTACTGGCGGATATCCTGGAGCGCGACCACGCCGACAGTAGCCGTGAGGTAGCTCCCGCCGTTGCCGCCCCCGACGCCACCGTGTTCGATAACTCCGATTTCGATTTGGAGGGCAGTATTGCGGAGCTTCTGAACATCATTCGCAGAACGCTCGCAGAGAAGGGAATTGAGCTTGCATGAGTGATAAAAAGCAAAAAAAGCCCCGTCGCCGCAGTCGCCTCTATGCCGCGCTCCATTTCCTTTTGAAATGGCCTCTGCGCGGACTGTGCCGCCTGCATCGGACGGGCACGGAGAACGAGCCCACGCCCGACCGCGGCGGGTATCTCGTGATCTGCAACCATCTGACGTGGGCAGACCCCATTTACCTCTGCGCCACGCTGGAGCATAGCCAGCCTCACTTCATGGCGAAGCGCGAGCTGTTCAAAATTCCGCTGCTGAACGTGTTGATCCGCGCGCTCGGCGCGTACCCCGTCAACCGCGGCGGTGCCGACGTCGGGGCCATCAAGCATACCATCTCCATGCTGGAGGACGGGCTTGTCGTGGGAATGTTCCCACAGGGGCACCGTCAGAACGGAAAGAATCCCCGATCCACCAAGGTAAAATCAGGCGCGGCGCTGGTTGCCCTCAAGGCGGGTGTGCCCGTCCTGCCCGTGTTTATCAAGGTCAAAAACAACCGCAGTCGCTTCCTCTGCCGCAAGGAGATCATCGTGGGTGCGCCCATTACGCCCGACGAGCTGCAATTCAATCCCGACGAGGCGGGCGAGTACCAGCGTATTGCGGAATATCTGTTTGAGCGGGTCTGCTCGCTGGGCGATCATTGATCGGAAAGGGAACCGTTGTATGTCAAGCTATAAACCGAATGCGGGATCGCGACAGGTGATTGTCGCCAAAAACGCTGGATTTTGCTTTGGTGTGGCGCGTGCTACCGCGGCTGTCGAGAAGGAGATGTGCGAGCATCCCGCGGGAGAGCGCATCTTTACCCTCGGGCGGCTCATCCACAACGATACCTATAATCAACGTCTTTCCGCCGGTGGCGTGTCGGTTATCGGTGTGGAGGATATCCGACGCCTGGCCGCGGAGGCAAGTGCTGATGCCCCCGTCAAGGTATTCGTGCGCGCTCACGGTATGACCGCCGCTACCGAGTGCCTTCTGGATGCGTGTTCGGCTGCCAACTCCTACTTTTCCTATGTGGATTGTACCTGCTCCTATGTCAAGAAAATCCACCGCATTACCGCCGAGCAGGAGCGCCTGCGTGCCGCCGCAGTGGAGAGCCACGGTCGGGACGACCGCTTTCTCGGTGTTCTGGGATCGGCGGAGCATCCCGAGGTCATCGGCTTTATGAGCCGCTTTGGCGGCGAAACCCATGTGTTTGCCAATTCCGCTGAATTGCAAACTGCCATTGACTTCGGCACTTTACCGAACGAAAGTGAAAAACAACCAATTTTCGTTGCACAGACCACCCAAAATTTGGGCGAATGGGAGAAAATAAAACAAATTTTAAGAAACCTATATACAAATCCTTTAATTTTTGATACAATATGTAGTATTACGGAATCCCGCCAGCAGGAGGCCGCCCGACTGGCACGCGAGTGTGATCGCGTGGTGGTTATCGGGGGTAGGGACAGCTCCAATTCCGCGAAGCTGTACGCCATTTGCAAAGAAATTTGCCCCGATACCGAGTGGATCGAGCGCGCTGACGAGCTGTCGGATCGCATTCCGTCCACCTGCCAAAAGGTAGGGATCGTGGCAGGAGCATCGACTCCCCACGATATTATTAAGGAGGTTACAAACAACATGAGCGAATTTCTGAGCGAAAATTTTGCGGAGCTTCTTGAGGAGTCCCTCAAGACAATAAATACAGGAGACACCGTGGTCGGTATTATCACCGCCGTCACCGATGGAGAGATCCAGCTGGACCTTGGCACCAAGGTAACCGGCGTGATCAAGCAGGACCAGATCACCGATGATCCTTCCGCAAAGCTGACCGAGATGTTCAAGGTTGGCGACGAGATCGAGGCATTCGTTATCCACGTAAGTGATAAGGATGGCTTCGCTACCCTGTCCAAGAAGCGCATCGACGCTGACAAGAACTGGAAGAAGATTGAGGCCGCTTACGAGTCCCAGGAGAACCTGGAGGGTAAGGTTATCAGTGTCAACAAGGGTGGCGTTGAGGCGCTTGTCTATGACAACCGCGTATTCATCCCCGCCGCACATTCCGGTGTTCCGCGTGACGGCGACCTGTCCACGCTGGTTGGCCAGACCGTGACTCTGCGCATCATTGAGATCGGCGACAGAAAGCGCGCCAAGGGCTCTATCCGCAAGGTACTGCAGGAAACCCGCCGCGCCCAGGAGAAGGCTTTCTGGGAGACCATTGAGGAAGGTAAGGTCTACACCGGCGTCGTTAAGAGCATGACCAGCTACGGTGCGTTCGTTGACCTCGGCGGCGTGGACGGTATGGTTCACTGCTCCGAGTTGTCCTGGAAGCGCGTGAAGTCCCCCGCAGACGTCGTTGCTATCGGTGACGTGATCACCGTCTTCGTCAAGAGCTTCGATCCCGAGAAGAGACGCATTTCCCTCGGTTACAGAACCGAGGCTACCAACCCTTGGTACATCTTCACCCACCAGTACGCCGTTGGCGATGTGGCTTCTGTCAAGATTGTCAGCCTGATGCCCTTCGGTGCGTTCGCTGAGATCGTGGACGGTGTGGACGGTCTGATCCACATCTCCGAGATCGCTGACCACAGAATCGGCAAGCCTGCTGACGTGCTTGAGGTTGGTCAGGTTGTAGACGCTAAGATCATCGGCATCGACAACGACAACCAGAAGGTCAGCCTGTCCATCCGCGCCCTCATCGAGGAGGCAAAGGCCTACGACGAGGCTATGCCCGAGGACTACGCCCAGGAGACCGAGGCTACCGACGCCGAGTAATTTCCCTATCAATATGAAAACGCACTCACGCTACGGCGTGAGTGCGTTTTTGTGTTAAAGCGTTTTTTGCAGGGACTCTGTCCCTGCACCCCGCATAAGAAACTTTTTGAAAAAGGTTTCTTATGGATTTTCAAAAATCTTCAAGAACACAACTATGTTTTTAAAAGTTCTTGAAAGGGGTACGGGGGAAACTTCTTATAAGAAGTTCCCCCCGTAAATGAAGAAAATTACAGATTGTAGTATCTGTCAAACTCGGCAGGATGAGGAATCTTGGCGAGCTCGGCGCACTCGGCGCGCTTGGTCTTGATGATGTTTCGGAGAAGCTCCTCGGGGAATACTCCGCCCGCGGTCAAGTAGTCGTGATCGGCCTCCAATGCATCCAGAGCCTCGTTCAGCGAGGTGGGCAGACCCTTGAGCTTGGCCTTCTCCTCGTCCGAGAGGTGGTAGAGGTTGAAGTCGTAGGGACCCCAACCCTCGGCGTGAGGATCGATCTTGTTCTTGACGCCGTCCAGACCGGCCATGAGGATGGCGGCGTAGCAGAAGTAGGGGTTGCAGGTAGCGTCGGGGTTGCGGAGCTCAAAGCGGCGCTTGTCGGGGCTCTTGGCGTAAGCGGGAATACGGATAACCGCCGAGCGGTTGGAGGTCGCGTAGCCCACGGTGACGGGTGCCTCAAAGCCGGGAACCAGGCGCTTGAAGGAGTTGGTGGAGGGGTTGGTCAGAGCACACAGCGAGGCGATGTGCTTGAGCAGACCGCCCATGAAGTAGTGCGCGGTCTGGGAAAGGTGAGAGTAGCCGTTGTCATCCGAGAATACGGGCTGACCGTCCTTGAAGAGGAGCATGTGAACGTGCATACCGCTGCCTGCCTCGCCGTAGATGGGCTTGGGCATAAAGGTAGCGGACTTGCCGTATTTCAGGGCGGTGTTGTGGATGATGTACTTGATCATCATGGTAGCGTCGGCCATGTGAACCACCTCGCCGAGTTGAGGCTCAATCTCGAACTGACCCGAAGCGGCCACCTCGGGGTGGTGGTAGTTGATGTCGATGCCCATTTCCTTCATGAGCATACACATCTCGGAGCGGCACTCGTAGGAAATGTCGAAGGGCTTGGCGATGTGGTAGTTCTTCTGCTTGGGAACGACGACGCCCTTACCCTCGGTGTCGCTGTTCCAGTAGGACTGCTGTGCGTCCACAGAAGCACCGATGTAGTTGCCCTGCACGCTCCAGGTCACGTCGTCAAAGAGATAGAACTCAAACTCGGGCAGAATCTTCATCTCGTCGGCCACGCCGCTGTCCTTCATGTGCTGAACGGCGGCCTTGATGATGTTTCTGGGGTACTGGGGCAGGGGGCGGTTTTCGGGGGTGTCGATGATCATGGCGTTACCCGTCATGGACAGTGTGGGAATCGAGCAGAAGGGATCGATCACGGCGGTGTCGGGGTCGGGGATGAAGACCATGTCGCTCTTCTCAACCACGGCGTAGCCGTAGTTGGAGGCGTCAAAGCCGATGCCGCTCTTCATGGTGTCCTCCGAGAAGTTCTCGGCGGGGATGGTGACGTGACGGTACTGACCGTTGATGTCCACCATCTTGAAGTCCACCATACGGATGTCCTTTTCCTTGATGAGTTCAATGACTCTCTGAATCTTCTGATCCATATAAAAATCCTCCATTTCGGTATTGCCGTAATTTAACTCTTTTATTGTATCGCAAGAGCGGTCATTTGTCAACCTTTTTTTCGAAATTAACGGGTTGCTAGCGGCAAAAAATCCATGTTTTTTTACGATTGTCTGAGCCACGCCGCAAATTCCTTTTCAATACGACGGTGCATCCGCTGCTTTTCGTTTTCGGGTAGGAACGCGGCATCGGCGGCGTTGTGGGCGATGGATTCCATTTGATTGTCCGATAACCCAAACTGCGTCTGTACCAAGCGGTATTCCCGCAGGAGTGTCGTGTCGGATACGGCGGTGTTGTCGGTGTTCAGCGTGACCCGAACGCCCGCCTCCATAAATTGCACGAGCGGGTAGTCCTCAGGGCGGCGAACCGCCTTGGTTTGCAGATTGCTGGAGTAGCAGAGCTCGAGGGGGATGCCCCTGTCCGCAAGTGTTTTTACCAGAACGGGATCGTCAATGGCGCGGATGCCGTGCCCGATGCGGCGCGCGCCCAAGTTCAGCGCCGCCCGCACGCTCTCGTGTCCTGATGCCTCGCCTGCGTGCATGATCGGGGTTATCGTTCCTACTTCGTCAGGATAATTGAAAAGTTCAGAAAACGATTCGGTGGGATAGGCCGCCTCGTTGCCTGCGAGATCCACGGCGCAAACGCCTTTGTCCCTATATCTGTCCGAGAGCCGTGCTGTGTAGCGGTTGACGGGGCCGTTTCCATTCTCTCTCATACAGCAGAGGATCAGGCGTGCGGTGGTGCCGCCCGTGGCGTGACCGCGTGCCAGCCCCGCCAGAGCCGCCTCGACCACCTGTTGTTGAGTGAGGCCGCGGCGCGTGTGAAGCTGGGGCGCAAAGCGGATCTCGGCGTAGCACAGCCCTTCCGCCGATAGGCGGTTCATGAGGCGTACGACGGCTTCCTCAATCGCTTCGGATGTCTGAAGCACCGAAAGAGGTAGCTCAAACCGCCGTAGGTAGTCTGCCAAGTCGGGGCAATCCGCGGGCGCGCAGAGAAGGGCGCGAAGCTCGTCGGGGTCGCTTGTGGGGAGCGGTGTGTCGGTCAGCGACGCGATATAGGTGATGTCCTCGGGGGACAACGACCCGTCGAGGTGCAGGTGTAGATCGATCATGGCAAGGACCTCCTATGGTTTCTGTGTTCAGTATAGCATAGTTTTACGTGCTTGTCAATTGAGAGAAGGGCACGGGACTTGTAAAAAGGATCGAAATGTGGTATAATCAATAGTAGTGTGAATGTTATTCTTACAAAACGGACATACTCCATTACGATTTGTAGCTGCCAAGGAGATCATTATGCTTCCATCCATCTCTGTACGCGCCGACGTGCGGCGCACCCTGAAAAATGCCCTGCTGATCGTGGCGGGAACACTGATTCTCGCCTTTGGTTCGGCGATTTTCCTGCTCCCCTTTGAACTGGTGGCGGGTGGCGTGTCGGGCATCTCTCTGGTTCTGTCCCACCTGCTCCCGTGGGAGTTTATCACGCTGGACTTCCTTGTCACGGTGCTGACGTGGGCGCTCTTTCTCGTGGGCTGGCTGGTGCTTGGCAGATCGTTTGCTCTGAAAACACTCCTGTCAACCGTGGTCTATCCCTTTGCCGTGTCAGCGTTTCTGCGGCTGGCAGACCCTGCGGTGCTGGGGGGCTTCTTCTGCCTCAAGGCATCGCCCTACGGTGAGATCTCTCTGATCCTTGCCTCGGTGCTGGGCGGTGTGTTCGTAGGCACGGGGTGCGCTCTCACCTTCCTCGGCGGCGGCTCCACGGGCGGCGTGGACGTCATCGCGTTTACTATTTGCCGCATTTGGAAAAAACTCAAGAGTCCGCGCGTGATCTTTGCCGTGGATGCGGCCATCATTATCGCAGGCGTGTTCGTGCTCCGTGACCTTGTTCTGTGCCTGCTCGGTATCCTCTCGGCGTTCGTGGCCTCGGTCATGGTGGATCGCGTGTTCCTCGGCGGCAATCGCGCCTTCGTCGCTATGATCGTCAGCGACCGCGCCGATGAGATCAACGCTGCCGTCATAGAGTTGCTGGAGCGCACCACCACCCTGCTGGACGGCAAGGGCGGCTACACGGGCGCACCCAAGCGGGTGGTCATGGTGACCTTTACCATGACCCAGTACGCTGAGCTCATGCGCATCGTCAACCGACTGGATAAGCGTGCGTTCGTCACCGTCTACCGTGCCCACGAGATCAACGGGGAGGGGTGGACGAGGTGAATCGTCCGCCACATGGTAGTATGAACGTGCATTGTACGGTTGCCCTCCTATGGTAACCGTACGCCACCCTATAACCGCCATCGCGCCTTTTTTCAATGGTATCCTTTTGTGGAGAATTTGCCCATACAAAATAAGAACGGCAAGGCTGCCGTTCTCATTTTTTGTTGCTTATTCGGTGCGCTGTACTTTCGGGGAGTGCAATTAGCCTATACGAAGATTATTTGTTTTTTCATCCGAAAAGTAAGCCGTTTCCATGTTCTCTTAAAAGGCAATCTCGCGATCAATTCCCACACCGTAATTATCCACATATATTATTCTTTCGTCAAGGCATATGGTGACGACACTAAAAGAGGTTCGCTTGCCATCTTCGTCTGATTTATTATAAGTTATGTCAGTAGAAAATCGAGCAATGTTGGGATTACTATTTCCCAAATTCTGGTTATTTCTAAAATAGCAGGCATTAGGTATACCAATTTCATACGCCCCTATCTCGCTTTGAATGCCGCTGCGTTGTTTGAGTATGGGAAGCACTGTAAAGCAATGAGTATGACCGTGAAAATGTCCTACATATTGAGAATTATTGTTTGAGTAATCGACAGAAATTTTGGTTCCGGCTCTCGTTGTGTGATCCAATGTAGTTCCCTGTATGAATGCCTCCAGAATGCTTGTACAATCCCTGATGATCGATGCCATGCCGTAATCCAAGGGATGGTGGGCAAGCGTAATTACGTTCCAATCAGCTTTACCACTCATATTGAGTGCAGTTTCCGCAAACCACACAAGCTGATGCTCCTCCATGAATCCGCCGTCGCCGTCGCCTTGTTCGGTGTTTAGAAAGATCAAGCGCACCTTAAGATGCGGAAAATCCTTGTAAAAATAGCCTTCTGTTGCGTGATCTTTGTCGTATATTGCATCGGAATTTGCACTATATAACAGAGAGTAAAGATCCGATTCGTTTAACCGCGTTGAATCAGGATGGTTTTTGAGAGAGTAATTTCCGTCATCATGATTTCCTTCGCACCAAAATTGACATACTCCTTCTATGGCGGTATGTTTTTTATACGCTTCGATTTGTTCGACGACCTCGGTTACTGTGTTTTGATACGAGCCCCATGCGTAATCACCCAAGCTCGCCACAAAATCAACATCCATTAGCTTTAAAATTTCACGCTGTGCCAGGCCAAGCTCAATAGTCCCTTTTGTGATCAATTCATTAGAGTTATCCTGATGGGCATCCGAGGATAGTATGAAACGGATAATTCGCTCTCCTTTGTGAGATAGCGCTTTTTCAACTACGGAAGAGGCTTCTTTTTTTACGGCTTCGGGCGTTTCCGTTTCTGCATCTGTTTCTGTTTCTGTTTCTGTTTCCGTTTCCGGTACGACGGTTACCGAGCTATCTATAATATCGGTCACGTGGATGGCGTGATGGTCTGTTTGTGCAATTTTGTTGCTGTCTCCTTTGTCGCATCCTATCAATGACAAGATAGTTAAGCAGACAACAAATAGAATTACGTGAAGGTTTACCAATCTCATTTTCTCCTCCTGAAAAATAAAAATGCGCCGACCGAAGTCAGCGCATAAAAACGCAAATTTCAGTCGTCGCCAAACAAACTATATACAGAACGGGCATACTGAATGCTCTCACCGTACGAAACTTGCATTTTATCAAATTCAACGATGAGAGAATAGCCAAAAAAGGGTATACGTATTCCCTTGAAAAAAGAAAAATACACCCATTGACTGTATATTTAGTTTGTTTGGCAACTACTATTATATCGCAAGACCTTATACTTGTCAAGATGTTTTTGAAAAATACACCGATGACCTGTCATTTTGCGCCGCAACCCACGGTGCGCGATACCGTCCCATAGCCTCCATTGTTTATTTTTAATTTGTAGGGACAGGCGTCCTCGACTGTCCGAATACCAAGACAGATCTGTTTTTGTTCTGATTCTGTATCGGTCATTTTTATTATGAGCGTCTTGGAAATTGCTTTGTTTTACGGACAGTCGAGGACGCCTGTCCCTACAATCCGAAATAGGTTACAATGATGTGTATGGATAGGCTTATTTCGCCTTCTCACACAAAGAGAGAACGGCGAGGCCCAGCCTCGCCGTTCTGTTTTGATCTTGGGATGAATCAAAGACCTCTCTCGGCCTTCCACTCGTCAGCCTTGGCGGCGGACATTCTCTTGATGTCCTCCTTGGCGTAGATGGACTCTGCGCCACCGTTGACGTACAGGAAGAACTTGCCCGCAGCGGTCTCATACAGAGTTTCCTCGTAGCCTGCGGGATCGCCAAACTCACCGCTGGTGTACTTGGCAACGACAACCGAAGCCTCGGTATCGTACTCAACCTTGCAAATAACCTTTTTCATTATGATGGTTTTCCTTTTCTTTATTTTATTTTGTCGGTATACGCTGATATGCGGCCGCACGCTTGGCGCGAACCACGAAAGTCATTATACCACAAAGCTTTTGGAATTGCAAGAGCCATTTTGAATATTTTTTTGAATAATCGGTGTTTTTTGAGGGAAACGGTGTGTTTATCCCTCACGATTCGTCCGTATCGTCCGCGTCGAACATTTTAAGCTGATCGTTTGCCTGCCGCCGTGCATCCGACACGGGCGGACGAAGACCGAGATGCTCGTAGGCAAGGCGAGTCACGCAGCGACCGCGCGGCGTGCGGTTGATAAAGCCGATCTGCATGAGGTAGGGCTCGTAGACGTCCTCGATGGTCACGGCTTCCTCGCCGATAGTTGCGGCAAGGGTTTCCAAACCCACGGGGCCGCCGCCGTAGAACTTGATCATGGCCTCCATCATGTGACGGTCGGTGTTGTCCAGGCCCAGCTCGTCGATCTCCAGGCGATCCAGCGCGTAGCCCGCCGCGCCCGCGTCGATCTCGGTTTTGCCCTGTACCTGCGCGAAGTCGCGTACCCGCTTGAGAAGGCGGTTGGCGATACGGGGAGTGCCGCGGGAGCGGGAGGCGATCTCAAACGCGCCGTCATCCGAGATGGAAATACCCAGAATGGTGGCGCTCCGCTTGACGATGAGCGCAAGCTGCTCGGGGGTGTAGAGCTCCAGCTTGAGGATCACACCGAAGCGGTCGCGCAGAGGGGTGGTGAGTTGACCTGCCCGTGTGGTCGCGCCAATGAGGGTAAAGTGGGGCAGGTCAATGCGGATGCTCCGCGCCGCAGGGCCCTTGCCGATGATGATATCCAGCGCGTAGTCCTCCATCGCGGGGTAAAGCACTTCCTCCACCGTGCGGGGGAGTCGATGGATCTCGTCGATAAAGAGCACGTCGCCCTCGTTGAGATTGGTCAGAAGCGCCGCGAGATCTCCCTGCTTTTCAATGGCGGGGCCAGAGGTCACGCGCAGGTTGACCCCCAGCTCGGCGGCAATGATGCCCGATAGGGTGGTCTTACCCAGTCCGGGAGGGCCGTAGAGCAGCACGTGATCCAGCGTGTCGCCGCGCAGCTTGGCGGCCTCAATGTAGACCTTCAGGTTCTCCTTGGCCTTGTCCTGACCGATGTAGTCGTCCATGCGGCGGGGGCGCAGAGAGACCTCGGCGTCGTCCTCGCCCGCGGTATAGGTGGTGGAGAGGATGCGGCCCTCGTAGTCGGTGTCGCCGCGTTCCTCTGCTTGGCTGTCAAAATACAGATCGTCCATATCTATAACCAGTGCTTTCGCCTTGCGAAAGCTTCCTTTCTTGCGGAATTGGGGCTGGTTTGGCAAAGCCAAATTGCCACCGCCTCGGTGGCGAAAGACACAAAACGCGTTTGAAAGATGTATCTTTCAAACTTGCCTCCACTCGATGCGAGCCTATGGGCGCGCATTACATTTTCATAAGTTTTTTGAGAGCTTCCTTGATGATGTCCTCAATGGACAGAGCCTCAACGTTCATACCCTTGAGTGCGTTCTGCGCCTCGGAGCGGGTGTAGCCCAGCACGATGAGGGCATCCTGCGCCTCGGAGAACTTGCCACGCGCGGGGGCACCGGCCGCCTCCTCGCTGTGGTCGAGAATGGCGGTGGAGAGATCCTCGTCAATGGTAGTCTCCTTCATCAGCTTGTCCCGCAGCTCCAGAATGATGCGCGCCGCGGTCTTGGGACCCACGCCGTTTGCCTTGGAGATGGTCTTTTTGTCCTCGGTGCAGACCGCCAGCGCGAATTTTTCGGGTGTTAGAAGGGAGAGGATGGACATGGCCGCCTTGGGGCCCACGCCCGAAACCGAGAGGAGCATCTTGAAGGAGGAAAGCTCACGCTCGTCCCCGAAGCCGTAGAGCTCGATCCCGTCCTCGCGCACCGATAGGTAGGTGTAGAGGGTAACGACGGGCGGCTTGTCCGCGGTGTGGCGAGGGGGAAGTGAGCGGTAGGTATTTTCGCTGATGGTCATTTTGTAGCCGACGCCGCCCGCGTCCACCACGGCGGTGTTGGGATTTGCCAGAACCAGCGGGCCCTTGATGTAGTAGAACATAGCGGTTGCCTTTCTTGATGGGACGTTTGATGTTTGAGAAATCAAGGGGCCGAGCTGTTGAGCGACCCCTTGACGTAGTGATATGATGCTGTAAAGGTTACTTCTTGCGCCGTGTCTCTTTTCTTTTCTCCTTGGCGGCATTCTTTTTGGAACGGGGCTCGTCGTTCTCCGCCACCTCGTCGGACGAGGACGGAGCGCCGATGTCGCCCGCCTCAATGGCGGCCAGACTCTCGGGCGTGGGAACCTCGGGCAGGTCGGGCAGGTCAATGATAAACCAGCTCTTGATCACGGGAATGCGCTTGAGATAGCGGTAGAAGATCAGGATCAGCACGAACAGAATCGCGCAGATAGCCGATATCGCGGAGCCGAGGGAAATGATGGTCGGCATGTACCGCATCTCAACGGTGTGCTCGCCCGCGCCTTCCACGACGAAGGAGATCAGGGTTTCGTCCGAGATGGGAAGGGTGTCCACACGCTCACCGTCCACGTAGATCTTCCAGCCCGCGTCGTAGGGGATGGAGGTGTAGATGAGCTGGGAGGCCTTGTCGGTGGTGATGGTGCCCGTCAGATGGCTGTCGGTGGAATCGGCGTCAATGACGAGCTGATGCTCGCTCAGCGTCTTCATGGCGGCGGTGAATACGTCCCAATCAATGTAGTAGACGTAGGAGTCGTGGGGGATCACGTAGAAGTTTTTGGAGTCGTTGTCCAGCGTAACCTTCAGCGACATGTCAGCGCTCGAGAGCTTGCCCAGCGAGATGATGCGGGTAGTCTCGTTGTCACCGAAGGTACCCTTGGAGGAGTTGTTGACGTGCAGCTTGACCTTACGGGTGTACCAAGAGGGAAAGTAGACGTACAGCTCGGTGTCGGTGGGAACGGTGTAGGAATAGGTCAGCGCGGCGGTCTGGGAAGAATTCTCCGTTTTGTAGGAGGTGTGCAGCTCGGCAGTGCCAACCTTGAGGTTTTCTGTCTTGGGGTCACCGTTCTGGGTGGCGGGGACGAAGACCTGCACGGTCTCCTCGGCGCCCAGCATGGCGGTGATCATGGCGTTCAGACGGTCAAAGGGATTGTCGTAGTGCGGGCAATCGGGGATCTTGCACTTGTAGGGGCCGTCGCACTTGGTGAGATTGATATTGGCCCACTCGTTGCTCACGGCAAACGCGAAGGAAAGCGCGTTTTCGTTGTAGTAGACGTTAAAGTCCTTGTCCAGACGCGGGGTGTCCTCGTCGTAGCCGTAGTCCTCGGGGGTGAAAATGGGTTCGCCGTAGTAGTGGGAGAGATCGTTGGTGGTCTCGGTGATGAGGTACTTGATACCGAGCAGGGAATCGTTCACGGGCGTGCCGCCGAGGTACTTCGACCAGTGGGACTTGGAGGCGTAGCCCATATCCTGCAGGAAGTCAATGGTTTTGCGGTTGAGTGTGGAGGTGGAGAGGGAGAGACCCTTGATGCCGAGGTTGAAGTTGTCGTTCGTCTTTCGGTGGTAAGTCTTCTCCATGCGGTAGAAGCCTTCGTCGTATTCCTTGACCGTGTCCACGATGGGGACGAGGGAGTTCATGGCGTTGTTGTACTTGGAGTAGTTGGAGTAGGTTACGTCTTCGTCAAGGGCGTTGATGTCGCACAGACCGTTGAGGAAGATCTCCACGCACACCACGAACGCCAGAATGGCGGAAACCGTTTCCTTCTTGCGCGCCTTCACCTTGCCCTGCAGGCAGATCAGCACGAAGTAGACGGCGAGGCAGGCAAGCGCCAGCCAGATGGTGGCGAAGGGACGGAACTTGAAATCGTCGTTCTTTTCCTGGCCCTCGATAAAGAGGTAGGGCGTCAGCTTCTGCGCCACGATGATGAACATACCGATGAATGCCGCGATCGCCGTGAGCGTCTTTCGGCTGGTAAATTCAATGCGATCGTAGGCCCGATAGCCCAGCGCAACGAGGAAGAAGCACAGCATGAAGCTGTAACGGTAGTTGAGCCAGTTGGGCTTCTGGAAGCCGTGCCAGATCAGGTCGATGGAACTGGTGGCAAAGGAGAGAACGAAGAACAGAATGAAGAAGCCTGCCGCCACCTTCTCGCGGGCCGAGAACTTCTTGGAGAGGAAGAAGGCGGGTACGGTGAGCAGCGTCAGCACACCACAGTAGACAACGGGGAGTCCCGCGGGGCGCACCGTGTCGTAGGAGCCGGGCAGGAACTTGTAGAGGAAGTCCATAAAGTCGAACTTCTGGGTGATATCCCACTTGGGGGTAGAGAACTCGTCCTTGCCGAAGCCCAGCGAATATTTAGCTGAAAGAATGGCGATAGCGGCGATGCCCAGCGCCAGCACCGCCCAGACGGCGACGCGTCCCACCGATTTGAGGAAATGGTTACGCTCGCCCGTGGGATTGATCTCGTTGTTCCGGTCGTGCGCGAGGTAGAAGTAGACGCAGTAGGCGGCCACGTAGATGCACACCATGTAACCGATGTAGAAGTTGGAGAATACCGAGATGGCCAGCGTGAATACGAACAGGCGGAAGCGGCCGTGCAGGATCAGCTCCTCAATGCCATAAGTCAGGAGAGGGAGCCACATCAACGCGTCAATCCACATGGAGTTGTTCTGCTGAACGACGGCATAGGAGCAGAGGGCGTACATCACCGAGAAGGCGATGACGGCGAGGCGGTTGAGATTGGTGGAGCGCTTGTGCAGGTAGAAGCCCATGGTAAAGCCGCTGATGGCGACCTTGAGCAGGAACAGCACGAGCAGACCCTCCAGCAGTCGGTGCTTGGGGAACAGCACGAGAATGACGGCGAGGGGGCTGGCTACGTAGTAGTCAAATATGCCGAGGAACTCACCGCCGAGGTTGCGGGAGAAGGAGTAGAGAATATCGGCATCCCCGCGGATGATGTCGCGCAGCGCGTCGTAGAAGGACACGTACTGACCGTTGAGGTCAAGCACCAGCACGCACTCGTCCCCGAAGGGGTAGAGTCCCCGCACGAGGTAAATGAGATACATGATGACGGCGGGCACCAGCGCGGCCATCAGGAGATAGCCGTACTCTGAGAGGAGTTTTGCCAGCTTGGGCGAGCGGGTTGCGATGCGTCCGTTGATTCTTTTCAGGGGGGAGATCTTTTTGGGGGAGCTCGTCGCCTCGGTGGCATCCGCGTCGGGGGTCAAAAGCTCGTTGTCCTGTGTGTTTGGCATGTCCATGAATGTACCTTCCTTTGGGTTTCGTGTTTTTTTAGCTTCCTGCTGTGTCGGTTGTATCGGCATTTTCGACGGGCGAATCTGCGGCGGGGTCCGCAGACGTGTCCGCAGACGTGTCCGCGGACGTGTGGACTCGGCGCACGGCTTTTTCCAGCTTGACGCGATCCAGTACCATGTCCCGTCCGCATCCCGCGCACACAATGCGGATCTCACTGCCGACACGCATGACCGTAAATCGCCGCTCTCCGCAGGGGTGCGGCTTTTTCAGCTCCAGTGTATCGCCAACCTTCATTTTGATGATCTGCATAGAATCCATCCTTCCCTGAATTTGAGGGCAAAAATTACATTCATATTATTATAACACATTTCTTCCATCTTGTAAACCGCTTTGAAAAATTTTTCACCAAATATTCATCTCTGGCGCGCGGCGAAAAAAACGCCTGCCGCCCGATCGGGCGGCAGGCGGCTTTTGTCAAAACACGCTCTCAATTCGTTTGGCGGCACGCGCGGGAGAGTACACCCAGCGGTCGATGTGGGTGGTGCGCTCACCGTCAATGAAGTAGGTCAGCTTGGGGGTGGGCACGGGATCAGAGCGGTAGGCGTCGATCAGCACCAGCTTGATCTTCATGCGCTCGGGCAGAATGCTCTTTATGTAGACCGCGGCCGTTCGCCCCACGAGGGCCTCTGCCGCCGCGCGATCGCACTCGCGGATCTCGGCCAGCCCCGCCAGATTGGGCGCCAGCTCCACGAATACACCGTAGTCCTCCACGCTCCGCACGATGCCCGCCACGGTCTGCCCCGCGCAAAAGGCGGCGGCGTTTTCCTCCCACGTGCCCAGCAGCTCCCGCGTGGATACGAAGATCCGCCCCAGCGAGCGGTCTACCTGCTTGACCACCGCCCAGATCATCTGCCCCGTGTAGAGTCGGTCGCGCGGGTGGGCAATGCGGGAGATGGAAATGGTATCCACCGACAAAAGGGAAGCCACCCCGCAGCCCACGTCCACGAACGCTCCGAAATTCTCCAGATGTGTCACCCGCGCGGGGATGACGTCACCGGGCATCAGTCCGTCGAGATAATGAGCGGCGCACTCGATCTGCGCCGCGCGGCGGGAGAGGTAGGCGGTGGTCACCCCGCCCTCGCTGACCATCCGCAGTACCTTGAAGGCCACCGTCTTGCCCACGCGCGTCAAAATGGCAATGTCTTTGACGGGCGAGCCGTCCCGATTCCACGCCACCTCCCCGCGGGGGATGATGCCCCGCACCTCGGGCATAGCGGGGAATTCTACGTGCAGATTCAGCCCCTCGTCGCACAGGCGCACGGTGGCCTCTACCGTCGCCCCCGTTTCCATCGCGCGCTCCAGCCCCGCCAGACTCTCGGTAAACTCACGGTTGCGTGCCGCTACGGCGGGGGAAGCACTCATCATTCGCTGACCCTCGGGGAGATACATAGTTTCCATGTCACAGATCCTTTCTTTTGCGGGGGATTTACCTGCCCCCGTTCGTTGCTCCATCCTATGTGGGGAGGCACGGGGTTTATGACAGGTGCGAAGGGTATTGTGAAAAATCAACAAAAAAACTATCCGCGTGAAAATTTTTCTGTGATGACGGCGGAGCAGGGAAGAGGAAAAACGGCAAAAACGCGAGAAAACGAGAGGTTGTTCCTCGCTAAATTAAAAAAATCAAAATTTTTTTCAAAAAGTACTTGACAAGGGCAGGTGCGTGTGTTATAATAACCGCCGTGAGAATCAAGCTCCATGCCTATGCGACGTACCGATCGGGTCGGCCGCGGGTGTGGAAAAGACAACATGAACACAAAACACGGAGGAAGAAATCATGTCTACTTTTATGCAGAAGAATGAGACCGTGGTGCGCAAGTGGTACATCATTGATGCCGCTGAGAAGCCCCTCGGTAGAACGGCTGTTGCCGCCGCTGATCTGCTGCGCGGTAAGAACGACCCCACCTTCACCCCCCACGTTGACTGCGGTAACTTCGTTATCATCATCAACGCTGACAAGGCAGTGCTGACCGGTCGTAAGCTGGAGCAGAAGTACCACTACCATCACACCGGCTATATTGGCGGTATGAAGGCAGTTCAGTACAAGACCCTGATGGCTACCAAGCCCGAGCGCGCTATGGAGCTCGCCGTTAAGGGTATGCTGCCCGCCACCACCCTTGGCCGCAAGGCATTCACCCGCCTGAAGGTCTACGCAGGTGCCGCTCACAAGCACGAGGCTCAGAAGCCCGAGGCTTACGAGCTGTAATCAGAAGAAAGGAAGGACATAAACTATGTATACCAGTGCAAAGCCCTACTTCTACGGCACCGGCCGCAGAAAGAAGTCCGTCGCTCGCGTTCGTCTGTACCCCGGTAGCGGCGAGATCACCATCAACGGTCGTTCCATCGACGATTACTTCGGTCTTGAGACCCTCAAGCTCATTGTAAACCAGCCCTTCGGCACCACCAACACCATGGGCAAGTTTGACATCGTTGCCAACGTAACCGGCGGCGGTATCTCCGGTCAGGCAGGTGCTATCCGTCACGGCGTAGCTCGCGCTCTGCTGGCTGCTGATGCCAACTATCGCCCCGTTCTGAAGGCCGCAGGTCTCCTGACTCGCGACCCTCGTATGAAGGAGAGAAAGAAGTACGGTCTCAAGGCCGCTCGTCGCGCTCCTCAGTTCTCCAAGAGATAATTATTTTATCTTATACACAAGGCTCTCACTGCACTGCGGTGGGAGCTTTGTTGTTTTGTAGAGCCCGCGGGCATTCAATGAACGTCCCTACGAGAAAACGGAATATCCAAATAGGGCGGTTCAATTTGTAAAAAATTGAGCCGTCCTATTTACTTTTGTACGGCTTTATGATATAATCCAATTGACAAGCTTGAATTTTCTGCTTGAATACAACTGTAGAGGAGATGGTATAAATGATTAAAAAGTCATTGATCTTAATTTTATGTGTGATAATTTTACTGTCTTTTACCTCCTGTGCTGGTGATACTGCTGATAATACTCCATCAAACGAAAACTCAAGCATTGAAGAGACAACGAACGACATCGAAGAAAATTCAAGCATTGAGGAGGTCACAAACAACATTGAAGAAGTTGATGCTCCTGCCGATTCCGTCTTTAACACAAAAAATATTAAACGCATCACCTTCTATGCTTACTATGGTCAAGGAAAAGGAAGCCAAGTTCCTGCTGGGAAAATGTCAGAAATTACAGCATGGCTTGGAACATTTTCTATCGACAAAGAGGTCGATGATATGCTGCCTCCCGGCACAAATACTTATTATGTGGAAATTGAATATTTGGACGGCACTATAGTTAAAGAAGGGTTGGATGTAATAGAAGTTGACGGGATTTCATACTATGTTAAGCACGCTACCTATCCTGATTCTTTCATGGACATAATATCTAGAACAAGTATAAGTATATTTTCGTCTTTTTCATAATAAAGGTTGTTTTGGAGAAAAAAACGTGTAAATGAGAAAAAGCATTAAATATTGGTGTGATTCTAGTGCCAATTGGGCGCAATACCGACCTCGCCTGCTCCAAGCCCACAAAGAACCACCGCCACGGCGGTGGTTCTTTTGCGTTTGTCCTTTTTTACCAACACTCTCGCAGGGGCGACGTGCCGAGCAAGATCGGTGAGCCACCCGCGGGCGAACGCAGTTCGCCCCTACAACAAAGGGCGGTTCAATTTGTAAAGAACCCCGCCGTCCTATTTACTTTTTGCGAAAATTATGATATGATGTAACTGTTAGATAAACTTGAATTTGACGAGGAGATTACTTATGGAAAAGATATGGAACGAAATGTATGAAGCCGCAAAAGCAGTATTGAATGAGCGGAGGATTTCGGAATATGTCACCTGCGGAGAAGTATCCGCTGCGGTCTGTTCAAAATCAGGAAAGATATATACGGGTGTGTGCATAGATACTTGTTCAACACTCGGTATTTGTGCAGAAAGAAATGCTATTTTTAATATGATTACTAACGGGGAACAGGAAATTGATAAAGTTCTTTGCATTTTGCCCGATGGTTCTAACGGTGCACCTTGTGGTGCTTGTCGAGAACTTATGGTTCAACTTATGGCAGGAAACTATTATGATATAGAAATAATGCTTGATTATTCCACGGGCAAAACCATAAAACTCGGTGAAATAACTCCTGAATGGTGGATTAAATAAATTCCAATTTGTCGAACAGAACAGCGTTAAATATTGGTGTGATTTTGGAGTAAATTTGGTGCAACGATATGTGTAATGAAAACAAGAACAAAAAAGAACCGTGGCGGATCATCGCTTTCATCATTTCGGTGCTATTTATCACGTTTATGTGGGTAAAAAATGATATCATAGCGATCTATACCACGATGCCGCGCCATCAGATCGTCCCACTGATTGTTACGACTGTTGCCGTTTCTTTGCTGAAGGTCGGCGCCGTAGCGGGCGTCGTCCTGTTGATCAAATGGGCCGTCGGAAAGATCAAAAACAAATAAAACGAACGGGGGAAGGGAAGATGAACAAGCGCGTCAGACAGTACGTGGGACTGCTCACGGCCATTCTTGCCTACTACGTGATCCACGAGGGGGCGCACCTTTTGTACGCCGTAGCCACGGGCACGTTCAAGGGAATCAACCTGATGGGGCTGGGCATACAGATCGACGTGCACGCCGAGCGAATGACAGAAACGCAGTTGGGCGTTTTCTGCCTTGTCGGCTCTGTGGCGACGGCGATTTTTGCGTATACGCTGGTCGCATTGATCGGGAGGATCGCAAAAGTACCCTCCAAGGTGTTCAAGGCATGCAGCTACTACGTGACCATTGCCATGCTGCTGATCGATCCGCTGTATCTGAGTCTGCTTTGCGGCTTTTTCGGCGGCGGAGATATGAACGGAATCTCGCTACTTCTCCCCGAGGTCGCGGCGCGGATTCTATACGGTGTCCTCTTGACGGTCAATATTGCTGTTTTTATAAAAATCGTGTTGCCGAAATACAAGGCGGCGTTTGCAGAGTAGGAGCAATCTCGTATATGCACACAAATATGAGAAAAATCATCGTCATCGGTTGCCCCGGGAGCGGCAAAAGTACGTTCGCAAGAGAGCTGCACCGAATCACGGGCATTCCGCTGTTCCATCTGGATTTGATGTACTGGAATGCCGACCGCACGACGGTGGATCGGGCGGTCTTTTGCGAGCGGCTGGCGGAGGTCATGGCTCAGGACGAATGGATCATAGACGGCAACTACAATTCCACCATGGAAATGCGGATGCAGGCGTGCGACACGGTGGTGTTTCTGGACTTTCCCACCGACGTGTGCGTCAGCGGCATCCTCGGGCGGCGGGGCAGGGCACGCCCCGATTTGCCGTGGGTCGAGCCCGACGAGGTGGACGGGGCGTTTTTGGCGTTCGTGAAAGACTATAACGGGCAAAGCAGACCCAAAGTTTTGGAGCTGTTGAGTACATACAGCAACAAAAATATTTTCGTTTTTACAAGCCGAGACGAGGCGGATGAATTTCTGGAGCAATTAAAGGGCTGATTTTCAATATAATCCTTTTGTTGCTTATAAATTGGGGGGTTGCGGTGGGTTGAGGTTTCAACCGCGTGGGGGTGTCGGGGGCGAAGCCCCCGACACGAAAACCCCAATGGGGGCGGTGTCGGAGGGGGGAACGCCCTCTGACGCGCGGCGGTAGCCGCAAGAAAATTTGCAATAACTAAAAATATACGAAACAAGGGGAACGAAAAACCTTTATGTGGCATGAGGTTTCCTCGCGCCTGCCTTCGCATCGGGGAAGGGGGAGAGAACCATCTCAAACGCCGAAGTTTCTCTCCCCCTTCCCCAGAGATGGTTTCCGTTTGTTTTGAGTTTTCTTTGCCCCATCCCCCACACTCCTTGGCTGGGCGTCGGTCACCCCACCGATAAATCCAAATTTGAAAAATTTTCCTTTCCATGATGAAAGACGGCTCGGATTTTTCCGTCTTATAGGTAGAAGGACGAATGTCCTCCAATTCAGCAAAGGAGTCCTCCCTATGAAAAAGAAAATCATAAGTTTCGCTATCGTTTTTGCGATACTCGCGGCGATTCCGTTCGTCCCTTTTATATATCTCAACTATGATGACGGCGGTACGCGCCAATACATCGCGTTGACGTACACGATTGTAAAATGGAATCGCGAAGTCGGTGTGGTGGATAAGGAGAGCGGCGAAGGCTGGGTTGAGACATATAAGGGAACCTCGGTGTATTGGTATCCCGATAACCGTAAGTTAATCGGCGAGCTGTGGAAAATGGAGCAACAGAAGAACTGAAAAATCTCGCGTTTCGGATCAATCCTTGAAAATTTCCCGCTTGAACACTCTTTATCCGCCTCGCGTCTTGACAAACGCCGGAGAAAGGGATATAATAAAAGAAGATATCTATAAACGCCACTCGTTTTCCCAATATGACCGATACATAAAATAAGGAGACACGTCACATGAAGGAATCTCTCTTTGCAGGAAAGACCCTGATGATCACGGGAGGTACGGGCTCGTTCGGAAACGCCGTGCTCAACCGCTTCCTCAAAACCGACATCGGTGAGATCCGCATTTTCTCCCGCGACGAGAAAAA
>JAEIGA010003351.1_pt1 | contig 25138 bp, 18 predicted proteins | sample 9270691 | NCBI WGS metagenome assembly JAEIGA01 (sample SAMN17057246, study PRJNA624740) | gut metagenome | biome: biome; isolation source: fecal sample | host: Bos grunniens | place: China: Xizang | collected 2019
CCCTTTCTTCCCGTGAGCACCAGTAAAAGCATCCGTAGGATGCGTAGCGTGCAGGACTCAGTCCTGCCTTAGGGGTGTGGGGGCGAAGACAGCCCCCACCCCTTCTCCTTACTCCTTTCTCCTTACTCCTTACTCTTCTCTCCTTACTCTCACTTCTTACTCCTTCAAAATCCCTGCCGCAGGTTTGTCACTTTTTGGGAAATTTTAGCGATTTTTCGGCTGTTGAAAACTTTTTTGAGTTATCAACAAGTTATCAACAATGGAGATTTTTCAACGCAGTTTTTTGAAATTTTTTCGGTAGATTGGCGGATTTTGAGGTGAAAATTGCGAGGGTGTTAAAAATGCATAACTCCTTTAAGGAGAAAGAGATAGTGAGAAAATGTGGCGAAATCAACTCCGCTACAGCGGCTTCCTTGCGAAAAATTAGACCGAGAGTTATCAACAATTTGCCTGTTTTTAGGGGCGAACTGGAGAAATTTTGAATTAATACTAGCGAAATTGGATCCCAATACTAGCGAAATTGGGGTGGCAAAATGGGCGAAATTGAGTCGCAATTTCGCTAATATTCAGGGCTGATTTTAGCCCGTTTTTTGTCATATTTCACCTTTTTCTAAAATACCGATTTGACTTATCTTCTCTTTTTTGCTACACTGCAAGTGTGTGTGGAGATAGGAATTTTTGAAGACGAAGTGACGAGATAAGGCGGGGATGAAGAGTCTTTGAGGAGTGACGGTAAAACTGTGGGAGTAGCATCATTATCGTAGCCCCTACCCGCTGCGGAGGGGCAATTAGGATTTAATGGGAAGGAAAAATAAAAAAGCGGCGATGGATACATCGTCGCTTAAAAAGGTGGTCGGAGCGGAGGGATTTGAACCCCCGACGGTCTGCTCCCAAAGCAGATGCGCTACCAGGCTGCGCTACGCTCCGTAAAAAGTTGCGCACATTATATCACAATTGTTGCGAGAATGTGCGATTATTTTTATAATCCGCCAAAGAAAAGTGAGGTAAAGGTGGTAATGGGGGCGGTGTCACGCATGTTGTCAATGATTTGACGAACGTCTTTAATGGCGGCTTCAAGTTCGGTCGCGACGCTGTCGTCATTGACGAGTTTACCAAGGGTGCCGTCTCCATTTTCAAGTTTTTCGGTGATGGAGCGGATGTTGGCGGCGGCTACTTCTAAGTCACCTACGAGGGTGGAGTCTTGTGAGAGGAGTCGACCAAAACCAGACTTGGGATCGTTGAGCTTTTCGGTAACTTGACGAATGTTGGCAAGAGAGGCTTTCAAATCGTTGTAGGATTCATCCTCTTCACGCATGAGTTTACCCAAAAGCCCTTTACCTTCGGAGAGGTTGGTAGTGACGGCATTGAGATTGGCAATCGTAGCCCTCAAATCATCATAGGTGGAGTCTTCTTCGCTAATCAACTTACCGAGGAGGCCTTTTCCGTCATGAATATCTGTGGTGATGAGTTTCAGATTGTTGATGCTTACGGTCAAATCATCATAGAGGGTGGAGTCCTCGGCGAGAAGTTTGCCGATGGTGCCTTCTCCTTTACGAATGCGTTCGGTTAACACGGCGACATCGGCGGAGGCTTTTTGAATATTGCTCACCGTCTGACGCAGTTCTTCGGGATTAACGGCTTCACGCAGCCCCTTCACGAGTTCGCCAAGGTCTGCCATCATATCGGTGGGCGTCTGACCTGTGAGCTGGGTCATATCCGTGAGGAGTTCCTCGGCGCCACCTTCTGTAATTTGGAGGCAGGTTCCGCCTAACATAGAGGTTTTTCCGACAGTAACGCTATAGTCCTTATGCAAGACGACATTAGGATCCAAAGAAATCTTAACTTTTACTGCGCCGGGAATGAGTTTTAGTCCAAGCACACTGCCCACTTTAAGACCACGGACATAGACGGGGTCTTGCGTTTTCAGTGCGCCAACGTCTTCGAATTGGACATAGCAAACGCGTGAGTCTTTACCGCGTAAGAGATCCACACCACTGATAATTACGGTGAAGAAAACCAACAAGGCAACCATGACCGCAAGGAAGATGCCGGTCATTACTTCTTTAATCATTCCGCGTGAATTAGCCATAAACGACCTCCGAGTGTTCGGGATTTAAAAATGCTTTAACTTCGGGCAGTTCAGAGTGCACAATTTCTTCTGGTGTGCCAATGGTCAAAAATTGTCCGTTTTTAAGGAATCCAATGCGATCTGCATAGCGTAATGCGCCCACGAGGTCGTGGGTAACGACGATGCAAGCGGCATGGTGCGAACGATTAATCTTGCGAATGAGCGAGTCAATCGTAAATGCCATAACAGGATCAAGGCCCGAGGTGGGTTCATCGAAGAGCAATACATCTGGATTTTCAATGATTGCACGTGCAAATGCAGCACGCTTTAGCATACCACCAGAAACTTCGGATGGATAGAGTGCGCCTGCTTCTTGGAGCCCCACTTCCGCCAGGGCTTCGGTTACGCGACGATCAATTTCGGCGCGTGAGACACCGCCGTGTTCAGCCAATGGCAGGGCGATATTTTCTGCCAATGTTTTCCATCCAAGGAGTGCACCGCCTTGAAAGAGGAGGCCCACGTGACGGCGTAATGCGGAGAGTTTTTTGGGAGAAAGTGCGGCAACTTCTTGATCTAAGACTTTTACGGTGCCCGCGCTTGGACGTAAGAGCCCTGCAATCAATTTAAGCGTTACACTCTTTCCGGTGCCAGAGGGGCCAATGATCACGAAGAGTTCGCCCGCTTTAACAGAAAAGGTTTGCCCATTCAAAATACGGCGATCGCCAAATGTTTTGAAAACATTGTCAAAACTAACCGCAAAGGGGCTATCGAGTTCATGCTCAGAAGACATAGAAGAACCTCGTTACGAAATAACCTCCTGCGAGGATAGCCAGGAAGGAATAAATTACGGCACGACGCGTTGAGGCACCTACCCCTGCGGCTCCCTGTACGGTGGCAAAACCTACGGAGCACGAAATTGTACAGACGAGTACGCCAAAGAAGGCCGTTTTAAGGAGGCCAACGTAGAGATCTTTCACCTCTGCGACAGAGACAATTTCAAAGATAAACTGCAAGAAGGGTACATTGAGCTGCGTATACCCAACGGCTGCTGCGCCCAAAAATGCAATAATGCACGTAAAGAAGGAGAGCAAGGGTGCCATGATAACTAAAGCCCACATACGAGGGGCTACCAAAAAGCGGACAGGATCAATGCTCATCATTTCCAAAGCAGCGATTTCTTCATTGATCTTCATCGTGCCGAGCTGGGCTGCCATCGCAGAGCCTACGCAGGAAGCGAGAATAATCCCCGTCATAAAGGGACCCATTTCGCGCAACATCGCAAATGACAAGGCGTAGGCCACCATCAATTCTTGAGAAAATTGTTTGAAGGCAATGCCCAATTGCAGCGTCAAAATCATCCCCGTAAACATCGCGACAACGGTCGCGACAGGCAAGGTGCCGATACCGATAACGTATAACTGCTGTAAAAAGGTCTGCCGAGACTCTCTGCGGAATAAGACCCCTGGCAAGCCACAAAGCGCTTGAAGGGTTAAGTGTACGGCACGACCTAATACGCTAAAAAAGTTGGCAAGGGCCCCGCCTTCGGGTTCTCGAATGATTGTCATCGCACTATTCCTCCCCTGGGATTTCTGGTTCTTCCGGATCAGGATGCGTCCGCCACCAAATTAATCCCCAAAACAACTCATGCAAAATTTCGTCTGAACCAGGTTCCTGACGCGCAGTGTAGAAGGTCCAGAAGGGAGCCCAATTGCGCTCAACTGCGGGCACATCACGAATCGGAAAAAGCACCAATCCCTTTCGTTTTAACCCTTCGCGTTCATTGTAGGAACTCGAATAAAAGGGCCAGATACGAAAATAACTTGTTTGCAGATGAGGATTACCATCAACGTCATAACCGTAAGAGACCTCATTGGTGTAAAAGGGCCAAAAACGGAATGAACGCGTGTAGAGATTCACGGTTTTTTGTTGCTTCTTCACCATAATTGGATGAAGGAACCACCACCCATCTCGCGAGCCGCGATGGGTCATCCCCCAAATACGCCAAAACTTCCAAGTGCTCTCTTTGGGATCTGTGTAGCGTTCAAAGAGCGGCCAAGGGCAACGCAATAAGCGCGCGTCTGACGTCGTGGATGTGTATCGGAAAAAGGGTGGCAAGAGGCCGTAGGATTGTTCGGTGTTTGTATTAACCCGTTCAAAGAGCGGCCACAACATCACCCCTGTGCCCTGATGATTAGGGGCGGTAAAGGTGCGGTCATTCCAAATCGGCCACAACACGAAGCGCGATTCAAAATCGGGTTCCTTTTTCGTGCCATACAGCGGCCACAGCGCCCAACGTGTCTTGTCTTCATCATACTTGAGAGAGAAGAATGGCCAGACAAAGTAGTCACGTTTGATGCCACGACTTCCGCCTGTGCGATAGCGTAACCAAAGCGGAAACATCGCCCAGCGAATATCTTCAACAAAAAAGGCCTTCGGCATGTGTCCATAGACCGGAAACAGCCCCCAATAATTTTCATCCTGGTCACGCCCATTCACCCAGAAGGGAGGAATCGCCAACGAGTAATCACGGCTGCGGCGTTCGGTGACATCTGCCTCTTGCCAAAAGGTCATCAAGACACGCCAGTGAAATTCATTTCCACGCCACCCAAAGTGTGACAAGGGCCAAAGCACGTCCATATCTTTGTCACGTGCATCAAAATCAGACTCTTCCCATGCGTAAAATGGACGAATCGCAAAACGTGTAAGTTCACCATCCTTTGAATTCCACTCAAAAAACGGTCCTAAGCGGAAGCGAAACTCATCTGGCGCGTCAGGCGCCGCCACAAGGGTGGAAGCGGCAAAGATACCTACGACACACCATAACATGAGTCGCAATACGAAACTAGTGCTCTTTTGGGCCAGATGAGTGTGCATTGATGTACTCCTCTGTCTGTCAGTTCACGCATTAAGCATCCAACAAAATCAAGCTAATTGCCATAATTGCCATCCCTGCCACAAGCCCGTAGAGCGAGTCGTGGCCGCGACCATAGGTCCTTGAAGCAGGCAATAATTCGTCTAAGCTGATAAACACCATGATGCCCGCCACTGCGGCAGAAATTAAGCCGAGCAAAAAGACGGGAGGTGTAAAGAGCGGATTTTGATAAATACACGCGAGCACGGCCCATAAGCAAAATGCGCCGATGGGTTCGGCAAGACCTGAGAGGCAAGACCACACAAATGCCTTCATGCGACTGCCCGTAGCGTAGTAAATTGGAACAGAGACCGAGATGCCTTCTGGAATATTGTGCAGCGCCACTGCAACTGCGATTGCCACCCCTAATTCGGGTTTTTCAAGCGCTGTTAAAAAGGTGGCGAGCCCTTCAGGGAAGTTGTGAATCACGATTGCAATCGCAGTAAACATCCCCATGCGCAACAGTTTATGCGCTTGATGACGTTGCGTCTCTTCCACATGGTGCAATGCTTCAGGGGGCGTTTCAGCCTCCTCGTCACGCAACTCTGCATATTCCGCCGCGGCATGCGTTTCGTGTGGGTTCTCTGCCTCAGGCACCAAGCGGTCAATCAAGAAGATGAGTGCAATCCCAACAAAAAAGGCTACAATCGCCCAAAATGAAGCGGCACGCTCCCCTGCTCCACCCTCAATAATCTCCTGAATCCCACCAGGTAAAAGTTCCATAAAGGAAACATAGAGCATCACCCCTGCAGAGAGACCCGTGCACACTGAAAGCAGACGCGTATTGGTCCGCTTGGAAAAGAACGCAAAGACTGCCCCAAGCCCTGTCGAAAGACCCGCAATCAGTGTTAAAGAAAACGCAATCAGTAGATTACTCATCGCCCATTCTCAATCCGAATTCAATTCTCTCTGAAGTAAAGTCGATCTTGGATTACAGCAGGAAGTGCAATCGCCGCAGTATCTGTTCGCAACGGACGCGAGCCTAAGGTGAAAGGCTGGAAGCCGTGTTCGGCGAAGGCTTGATTTTCAGCCTCAGTCCATCCACCATCGGGGCCAACAGCAATGAGGGGGAAGCCCTTCGCATCTGCCGACAACGTATTGCGCTCGGCGGGATTTGCAATCAAGCGCAGCGTATCCTCTTCTGGCAGTAATGGCCACAACTCATGAAACTTCGGCACAATGGTCAACTTCGGCAAAATCGTACTCTTGCCCTGCATTAACCCCTCAAGTAAGACGGGGCGATACTCCTCTTCACGCAATAAGTGCATGGAAAAATAACTCTTTTCCACCTTTTTTGCACCCACAATGAAGACATTTCGAACGCCCATCGCAGCACTTTGAAATAAAATACGACGCAGTGAACGCGGACGTGGCAGTGCCAAGATTAAGTCATACCACGGTTGAAGCGGCGCTTCTTCACAAACAAGCGAGAACGTCACAGCGGCATCCGTGACTTCCGTCACGGTAGCTTCGCCCTGAAGACCATCAATGATGCCTACCCGAAAAGTGCTTCCGGGCGCTGCATGCAGAAACTTACGTAAATGCTCTGCGCGGTTATCTGTAAGCGTGCAAGTGCCAGAGGCGGCTTCTTCTGCAGTAACTAAAATTAAGTTCATTCAATACCCGCTAAGTCATTTCCCAAAAGCGCCAAATCAATGGAGCCCTGATAGACTTCGCGAACTGGCCCCGTAAGGGTCAACCCGGTGCAACGATTATTTCGCCAATCAGCATCAATATTAAGCATAAATCCGCCGCTCGTGCGCACCGTAATCGGCAAGGTACCTGCATGCGCTTCAACGGTTGTAATCGCCGCAGCCACAGCACCCGTGCCACAGGCGCCAGATTCTGCCTCAACACCACGTTCATAGGTGCGCATGCTCAAGCGATTCGATTCGCGCAAGGCTACAAAGTCAACGTTCACCCCTTCTGGTGCAAATGCGGGATGGAGGCGGATGGCACGGCCCAAAGTATCAATATCAATTGCTTCAGGGCTTTCAGTATGTACAACAAAGTGTGGCACACCTGTATTGATGTAATCCCCCTCAATCACCTTGTCATCCACTGTAATCTTAATGCCATACGAGCGAGCTGTGGGTTCAGGCATCCAAACCTTGACGTTGCAATCATCCAGAATTTCTGCATCCAGCAAGCCACACGAGGTTTCCATCGTCATTGAGCGAGGCGCGGCTCCAATCTTGTGCGCAAACCATGCCGCGCAACGCGCCCCATTACCGCACATATCCACTTCGGTGCCGTCAGGGTTCAAAAAACGCATCCGGAAATCTGCACGCTTAGACTTTTGAATCAAAATAATGCCTTCGCATCCCACGCCTGTTCGGCGAGCGGCAAGCAAACTCATCAATACATAATCTTGCCAAGGCACAGTCTTCTCACGGTCATCAAGCATAATAAAGTCATTCGCTGCGCCGTGCATCTTTGTAAAATGAAGGATCATAAAAACCTCCTTAAAATCAGTACAAATAGTATAGCATATTTCGATACTTCATTGAAAAAATCAAGCAAATCCGCGTATCAAAAGCCATAAAATGCTCCATTTTTATGGTTTAATGTATCATTTGGAGCCCAACTAAGACAAATTAAACCAAGTGTATAGACTACAAAAAACAAGCGAGAGGCCATTTTAAAGCCTCTCGCTTCGTGTTAACGCACCAATTGATTTATTCAACCGTAGGCGTCAAGGTGGGACGCATCGTCTTCTTTTCTGCGTCACCTTCAGCATTTGCGCAACGATAATTTGCGCGGCATTCGGAGCAGTAGAAGAAGTCCTTATCCCAAGTCGTTTCCTCTTCCTTACCACAGCTGTCGCAGGTGCGCGTCTTACGAGCACGCTTTGCACGGCATTCTGCGCAGTAGAACTCTTCCCCTGCCCACGTGGTTTCTTCTTCCACGCCGCAATTCATGCAGCAACGCTTCTGCATGTCACGCTGCAAACGGAATTCCTTTGCATGTTCATCCATGAAGATGTGCGGGAAGTCAAAGCAACCGGGAGCCGAAAGCAACGTCTTGCAAGAAATGACATGGCCGCGGATCGGATTCATTGCAACCAACTGGACACGCTTGCCCAAGCGACGAATACGACGCAACACAGGCACATAATCCACATCCCCTGCGACCAAAACCGCCACATCATAGGCGCCAGGTTGTGTCGCGAGATAGGTCATTTCAGAAGCAAGGTTTGCATTGACCCACTTTGCATCCGGCAGTGCATTCGGTTCTTTACGGAAATCAATCTCCGTGATATCCATTTCATAGCCACACTGCTCGCCGAGGAAATCATAGAAAATCTTCTGCTTAGCAGGATTATAGCCAATTTTATTTACGGGAATGGTGCCATAGTAGCAGGTACGAACAATGTCAACCTCCTGACCACTGATTTCCGCCAAAGACTGCGCAATTATGTCGGGAATGCGCTTGTAATCAACTTCAAATCCCTTTTCACCAAGTTTGTCAAACAATGCTTGACGTCCTTTGTAAAGCCAACATCCGTCAATAAAAATCATTGCACGAATTGCCATTTTGGATTTTCCTTCTTTTGTGTTTTATAGTTGTGTTTATTGTTAGGCCCTCAACCTTAGAGGGATTGTGAAGAGTATGACAAAAAAAATGCGATTGCGCAACCTTTTTCAACGAAATATTCGCAACTTTTAGCACAAGTTACACGTTTTGATTCACGTTTTAACTTCTTTTTCGGCGGAATTTGAAATCTGCCAACACTTCTCGCAACGTGGCAGGCGTCAAGAGTGCCGTAGCAAGGAAATAAAAACCACCCCCTACGGCAATCGCCATAAACAACGAAATCCATGCGGGAAGCAGATTATTTAGCCAATCGTAACACAGGGTTACAAGTGCTCCCATCAAGCTCGCGGCGACCAAGGTTTTAACGAGTACCCAACTGCATCCCCAAATATTAATTGAAATCTTGCGACGATGGAGGATATACAGCAAGATCGCCGTATTGACCAACGAATTAACGCAGGTGCTTACTGCGATACCAACGTGTCTCCACCCCTCTGGCAAAAAGATGACCGAGAGAAGATTGAGCACAAAATTACCCAAGATACACCATGACGCCACACGTACCGGCGTCTTTAAATCCTTAAAAGCATAGAAGATTGGCACCACTGTTTTTGCGGCAGAAAATGCCAAAAGACCTGGCGCATAAGCCATTACGGCGCGCGCCGTCCAGCAAACGGATTGACCATCAAAGGCGCCCCGTTGATAAATCAATGCGACAATCGGTCCCGCAAGCACCATTAACCCCACCGCCATCGGGGACATAATAACTGCAAGTGTCCGCAAGGAACGCTCTAATGTCTCTACCATCTCTGGCACATTTTGGTTGGCCGCCTGCCTGCTATAAGTAGGCAAAAGAACCGTCGCAAAGGCTGTCCCAAATAACCCCAAGGGCAAATAGATGATGCGATCGGCATATTCCAATGCCGAAGGTGCCCATGCCGCACCGTAAAATGCTAACCACCCATCCACGCAAATATTAATCTGCGCCAAAGCAATGCCAAATGATGCGGGGCCCATTTGTAAAAGGACTTTTTTCAGATGGGGTGAAGACCACCACCCTTTAAAACTAAAGCGCAAGGAGAGCCCGACGCGCTTTAACTCAGGGAGTTGGAAGAGAATTTGAGCAACGCCTGCGAGCAAAATCCCCCAACACACCGTACCGATTCGCCAATACCCCTCAGAGGGCAAGAAAGGACAAAGGCCCACGAGCACAACAATCCAAACAATATTTAGAACGACTGGCGTTAATGAGGAAATCGCAAAGCGATCTCGCACATTCAAGACTGCTGAAACGATTGCCGCAATGCAAATTAAAAGTGCATATGGAAGCATGATTCGCATTAATGGCATTGCTTCATACCAGCGCGAATTTTCGTCACAAAAACCTTCTACACCCCATGTAATCAAAATGCCAAGACCCACTAAGAAGCCTAAGACGCAGACTAATAAGCCCAAGACATTCGCGAAGAATTGTTGCGCCTTTTCGTGTCCTTCAGTCTGCTCTACCTCGGCGAAAACAGGAATAAATGCCGCACCGAGGGCGCCTTCACCAAACAAGCGGCGAAAGAGATTGGGAATTCGAAATGCGATAACAAAGGCGCTTTGCAGCGTGCTTGTGCCGAAAAAATGCGCCATTAACATTTCACGCACCAGTCCAAACAAGCGACTGATGCCTGTCATCGCGCTTACGATCCCCACTTTACCAAGTAGTTTCATTTTGTATTCCGGTTATTTTTGGTCCGGCATCCAAGTATTTTTCTTGCCGCAAATATGGCTAACGGCTTCATGGAAATTGATTGCACCACGCAAAATTTCAATTTCAATTCGTAGATAATAAACTGGCACCGCCGTAGTGGAAAGTTTCGGGAAACGAACCGCGTCCTTTTCCGTGGTGATCATCGCATCACACCCGAGGTCTGCCGCACGATTAACCACATTAATCACTTCCTGCGTGGCATAACGGTGGTGGTCGGCATAACGGACGCATTCCACTAATTCGGCGTCATAACGTTTTAAGAAGTTTTCAAAGCTTTGTGGCACCGCAATACCCGACAATGCCAAAATGCGCTTCCCTTTCAACCACGACAGTTCTTCGTCGCCTTGTGCATAGACATTCTTTAGACGCTTTGGCGCATGGCGACACTCGATAATCTCTGCGTGATGGTTTAATTCTTTTAAGCGCTTGCGCAAAGCTGCCGAATTCCCATCGCTCTTCGTGATGAAGATGAAGTCCGCACGTTTAATATTTTGCACACGTTCACGCAAAACGCCACGCGGCAAGAGATTACCATTACCAAAGGGATTCGTCTTGTCTACCAATACGATATCGTGAGAGTGTTTCAATTTATGATATTGGAAGCCGTCGTCAAGAATTAAGGTGTCACAACCGAATTTTTTAATTGCATGACGTCCTGACTTTACACGATCACGATCCACCAAAACAACAACCCCCGGCAAATTACTTGCCAACATATAGGGTTCGTCACCGCCAGTCTCAGAGTCCAATAAGACGTGGCGGCCATCGCTAACCTCTAAGGGTGGATCAATCTTTTCGGAGAAGATACGCTGCAAAAAGGGTTTTTCCTTTCTGCGATAGCCACGAGAAAGGATGGCCACCTTACGCCCCTGACGCGTTAGTTCACGCGCAAAGATTTCCACAACAGGCGTCTTACCCGTGCCACCCGCCGTAACGTTGCCCACGCTAATCACTTGGCAACCTAAAGGATACCGACGTAAAACGCCAATTGCAAAAAAGCGCATGCGCAACCAAACCACCGCACTGAAAATCTTCGAAATGCCTTTGAGGAAACCCAAAAGCACCTTCGGCCAGAAGGCGGTCACATTTTTGTCAGCGCCTTCCAACTGAATCAGCGGGATAAGATAGCTTTCAAGCCGTTCAATCGCACGAACTTTGTTCTTCTTGGCCACGCGCGCACCTTAATCAATTATTTTTTATGCATTGCGCAGAGATCGCCGCATCCGGCACAATTGCCCTTACACCCGCCACGACCGCTGAGGGAGATATCCTCACCCGTCCAACAATACGTGCAGATCTTATTACCGATGCCGATTGCCTTTACCACATCTTCCACGCGCTGGAATGCCAAAGAGGTCATATTCAAGCGACGACGCATTTCCTCGACCAAGCGTTTGTAAGGTTCGCCGTCCGGATTACGATAACTTTCAATGTCAGCGTCAGGGCCATCCATTTCAAGAATCAAACGACGTGTGACCAAATCCATCACACTTTCCGTTCGCGAGAAGGTCAAGAACTTACACTTGTAGAGAAGCGGCGGACAAGCAATGCGCACATGGACTTCCTTTGCCCCAGCATCATACAAGCGTCCCACTTGATTGCGGAGTTGCGTACCACGTACAATCGAGTCATCACAGAAAATCAAGCGCTTGCCTTCAATCAACTCTGGCACAGGCAGAAGTTTCATATTGGCAATCTTCTGACGCAAGCTAGGGTCCGGCGGCATGAAGCTACGTGGCCAGGTGGGCGTGTACTTCACGAACGGACGTGCGTAGCGAATGCCACTTTCGAAGGCATATCCAAGGCCATGCGCCACACCAGAGTCTGGGATTCCAGCCACGTGGTCGGCGTCTACAGGATGCTGATGTGCGAGGTAAGCGCCATTGCGATAACGGGTGCGTTCAACCCCTACGCCTTCATAGGTGCTCGCAGGATAGCCGTAGTAGATAAACAAAAATGCACAAATTGCAGACTCGTCACGACCTTCAATGACCGTCTGGATACCATCCAAAGAAATTGCGACCACTTCTCCAGCCGCCAAGTCTCGCAATCGGCGATAACCCAAATTGGGGAATGCGGCAGTTTCCATCGTTACGGCATAAGCGCCATCGTCTTTCTGTCCCAAAACGACAGGTGTTCGACCAAAACGGTCACGCGCCGCATACAAAATACCCTTCGCCGAAAGCACGAGCATTGATGCTGAGCCTTCAATGCGCGACTGTGCGTAGCGAATACCTTCCTCGATGGAGTCTTGCGTGTTAATCAACACCGCCATCACTTCCAAGGGATTAATTTCGCCATCTTTACCTAATTCACAGAAGTGCGTATTGCGCTTTTCTTCCAACTCCGCAACGATTTCAGGGAGATTTGTAATCAATCCCACCAAAACCAATGCGTACATTCCCAAATGCGAACGCACCAAGATGGGCTGATCGTCATGGTCACTAATTACACCAATACCATAATTGGGATTTAGGCCTGCAAAGCGTTTGGCTGCTCGCTCAAAGCACGCACGAAATTGCGTATTTTGAATGTTGTGAATAGAGCGATGGAAGGTGTTACCGGCGAAAAATGCCATACCACCACGTACCGTTCCCATGTGTGAATGGTAGTCTGTTCCAAAATATACGTCTGGCACACAGCCTTGTTGCGCCACGACTCCAAAAAATCCGCCCATAAGTGCTCCTTAAGATGAACAAATGAACTGCTTTAGTTTAGCACATTTCGGCCGTTAACTTCAATTTCCCAAGTCTGAAACCCTAAAAAACTTTTGCTTTTATCGTAGATAAAGCCCCGCACCGGGAAGGGATTCATACCATCGCACCTCTTGTGCCTCATCAATACGCCGAGAGAAAACATCTTCTTTGCCACACGTGCGCGTTCCCTCTTGCAGTTTGATTATCCACCCTGCCAATGCGGTAGACGCGGTATTCGTTCGTGGCAATTTCTGACCGCCGCGGAAGCGAATCGTTTCCCCAATCGGAATCTGATGCGTACCTGGCGCAGGCCACACAGGATAATCTAAGTAAGGACTGTGCCCTTCTGGCAAAGAAATCGTAACGGACACCTTTTTCGTCTCGGATGTTGGCTTAGGAAGGGGTGCGGGCGTCTCAAACGTTGCAACACGCCAAGCGAGAGCCGCGAGATTCCCTGGACCATTCTCTACAATTTTATTTGCGCGAACCTTAATCTTCCACGGGTCAAATCCATAGCCTGTGTTAACCGTAATGCGTTCGATTGGATTGGTGTGATCATTTAATGAAATGCTCTCACCCTCAGGTGAAATTAAGATTAAATCGTAATCGTTTTGTAAGACATTGACAGTCGTACCACTCGTCGCAGGTGCATCAATCCACGACAAGACCACAGTTAATGATGTTCCAAAAATTGCGTCATCAATTTCAACCGTGACTTCGTCCCCCGTCTTTGCGAGCGAAATACGGTCTTTAAAGAAAAGTGTTTCTGGTGTTGATTGTTCGCCACATCGTAACATTTCCCCTAAGCGCAATGCACCCCATCCTTCTACGTTATTCGGTGATTCCTCTGGGATTTCTCGGGTAGGACCAGTGCCAAATTGACCTGGAGAAAGCGTTTTAGAGGCCAAAATTAAGCCCGCACGCATTAATGCCGCAGTAGGACGTTCAATTTTCTGTACCTCGCGAAGATACTGACGCAAGACTGCCGCTGCGCCTGCTACAATAGGGGATGCCATTGAGGTGCCACAGAGTTCTCCAACCGAACCATCCTTGAGCGTGGAATAAATGGCGGTACCGGGCGCAACTAACATTGGTGCAATGCGTCCATCTGATAATGGTCCCCGTGAAGAAGAGGCAAACATCCCATGGTGCTCGCCATCATATGGCTTCGCTAGCCAGTCTGACCTCAGGAGACTTCCCTTAAAGGGTTCCGTAGGAACAACATAATTGTAGGTTGGCCGATAGGATTCTTGTGCGCCAACGACAATAACATTTTTGGCATAGGCCTCACCTGAATAAATTGATTCTAAATCAACCACATTGTCGCCATTACGGTCACACCCATCATTTCCTGCGGCAAAACAGAGTAATATCTCTGGATTTTCCCACACAAATTGATCCACCATGCGACTATAACCATTGTACTTATTTTTGGTGGGTGAAGTGGAATGCCCCCATGAGCAATTCACAATCGAAGCCCCTACCTCTTGGCTTCTTGTAAAGTGTTTGGAGATATCATTAAAGGTGATATTATCAATAAAACGTTGGAAATAAAGTGCCGCACCAGGCGCAGAGCCACGCACGTCTTGATAGTGCTTCTGTTGCGCAACAATACATCCCGCCACATGCGTCCCATGAGAGTTATCTGCATTATCGTGTGGTGTCGCAGTTTTTGCAGAAGAAACAGAAGGCTCAACAGTCATCCCATAGAGCGCAGGAAGTAATTCAGGATGAAAAGTACGCGCATCACCTGTACTAATCCCCGAATCAATCACCGCAACCACCTCACCTCGCCCATCTAAAGTGGAGATTTGCTGAAGCGAAGCAGTCCCGACAAAGCGATCTTTCGTTGCTTCACTACCATAGAGTTCCACCGGCATCTCGGCATCAAACCCAAGAATTCCCTGGCAGAACAGCCCCTGCTCCAACCACTTTCGCGCAATCTCCTGTGGCACAGAGCAGGTCAATACCCGTTCGCCTTTGGATAAAGGGGTCAACGTGGGATAAACACGTAAAAGTTCATCCGCCGCCGAGGGTGTCTCCAATAGGAAGAAAAAAGAAACAGCATCACCATGCGCTTCGTCTAATTTGCGCAAAGCATAAGCCGCATTACCACAGGGCGCTTTGACGCTTTCGGCGATGCGTTGTGTTGGAGATGGAGAGGATGTGAGATTCGCCTTTGCAATTGTATCGGCATGAGGGAGTACTTCTGGTGTGTGGGAGAAAAAATACCATCCAGCACCCCCGAGAAGTAGCGTTGCAACAATCAGTCCTAAATGAGAGCGCTTCATGGGAATCGATTCTCCACTACATCCATCGCAGTGAAACCTAAATCACGCAAAGGATCCAAGACAAAATCACGCAAATGTGCGCGCGGGTGGGGTAAAATCAGGCGTTCGGTTGTGCGACGTTCCCCTTCATAGAGAATCAAATCTACGTCTAAGGGGCGCGGGCCATTGCGAACGGTTCGGACGCGTCCAGCCTCTGCTTCAATCGCAAGCGCCGCCTCCAAAAGAACTTCTGGCGAGAGTTGGGTCTCAATCAACACCGCCCCATTAAGGAATTTTAACTCCGTAAAGTCTGCTGGCACATCCACGGGCTCAGTCTCACGTAAGGCAGATTGCTTCAGTACGCGCGTATTGGGCAAAGCGGAAAGCGAAGAGACCGCGAAGGCCAAAAAGCCCTCCCGGTCTCCAAGATTACTGCCAAGTGCAAGAACGGCTCGCGCCATGGTGCACCTCAGGGGTCAGTCTTCAAAGCTAAGCACGTGGCGCATGTTGTAAAGTCCAGGTTGACGACCTTCCAACCACTGAGAAGCCTTCAACGCACCCTTTGCAAATGCAGCACGGGAAACGGCCTTATGCGTGATTTCAACACGTTCTTCGTCTGCGGCAAACATCACCGTATGATCGCCCACCACAGAGCCACCGCGAATCGCATGCACGCCGATTTCGCCGATGGGACGTTCGCCTACAATGCCCTCACGACCATAGCACGCCACCTCATCCAAATTGACGCCACGGCCCTTCGCCAATGCTTGAGCCAAGCCAAGCGCAGTACCACTCGGGGCATCCTTTTTGTGACGGTGATGCATCTCAACGATTTCAGCATCATAAGACGCATCAAGCACGGAAGCGGCACGGCGAACAAGTTCCAAAAGCAAATTCACGCCAAGCGAGAAATTCGGCGCAAAGCAAATCGGAATCTCCTTCGCTGCGGCATCCACTGCGGCCAATTCGTCCGTCGTCAATCCCGTTGTACCAAGCACATACGTCTGGCGACATTTTACGGCATTGACAAGGTTTTCTTTCACGCAGGTGTGAAACGTAAAGTCAATCACTGCATCTGCATCACAGGGCCATGTCTCTTGGAAACGAATCGCCCCCGTGGCAGGTTTGCCAATGCACTCACTGCCAGGAGCTTCCGTCACTGCAATCACTTGCAGATTCATTTCCTTGGCACAGTCAATGAGCATACGCCCCATTCGACCTGCACCGCCAAGAATAGCAAGCTTCATCACCGACTCCTTAGATCAAGTTGAGATTCGTGAGGGTCTTGCGAATCAATTCCGTATTCGCAGCATCGGGCTCGCAGAGCGGCAAACGATAAACCGGACGAATGCGTCCCATCATGGCAAGAGCCGCCTTCACAGGAATCGGATTCGTATCGCAGAACATATCACGGAAGAGCGGATAGTAGGTCTCATGCAAGGTACGCGCCGCAGCATAATCACCCTCAAGCGCATAGGCGACCATCTGACTCATTTCACGCGGAATCACATTAGAGCAGACCGAAATCACGCCCTCTGCACCCACAGAAATCATCGGCAATGTCAAACCATCGTCGCCAGACAAAATCGTCAAATCTGGTGCGATTTGACGGATCGCCGAGACGCGATCTACGCTCCCTGCCGCTTCTTTGATTGCGCACACATTGGGATGTTGAGCCAAACGGGCCACCACCGAAAGCGGGATTTCCTTTGCGCTGCGCCCCGGTACATTGTAAAGCACCACCGGCACGCCCAAATCTGCCACTGCAGCAAAGTGACGATAAAGCCCTTCAGCATTAGGCTTGTTGTAGTAAGGAGTCACTTGAAGCGTTGCAGAAACACCCAAATCCTGCACTTCCTTTGTCAAGTGAAGCGCTTCTTCGGTGGAATTTGCACCCGTGCCTGCAATCACTGCCACTTGGCCATTCACCGCATCAACGGTGGCCTCAATCACCTTGAGGTGATCTTCAGGGCTAAGCGTGGGCGACTCACCCGTCGTACCCACTGGGCACATGCCCGACACGCCTTCTTCAATTTGCCACTGAATATTCGCGCGCAATGCACCATAGTCAACCGTTCCGTCGTCATTAAACGGCGTCACTAAAGCAGTGAAAACACCTTTGAGCTTAAGCATCGAAAACTCCTTTTGAAAAAATTGCCTAAATTCTATCAAAAAACAATCACCATTACATCAAAAAGTATTGCTCTATTTCATGCGTACAAATATTTATTACGCACCCAAATGAAAGAGGCGTTAGCCCGAGCGGGATAACGCCTCTTTCTACTTCAATTGAAGTCTGTCGCGCCTTAGCGGCCTTCAATCTGGCCAGAGAGCGCCAACATGCGTGCTTCCACCGACTGAATTTCAGCAAAGCCCTGCGAGCTAACCGGATTCACACCATCAGAAGCTTCCATCGAAGAGTCTGCTTCATTATAAATGGTATGCGGGCAGTCCGTGAGTGCATCAAAGATGATGTTACCCTTGTAGAGGCTAAGCTTGACCGTGCCATCTGCGTACTGCGCGAGCGTATCCACCGCATTACGAGCTGCCACGCAGGTCGGATCATAGTAACGACCATCGTAGATTTCATCAGTGATCAACTTCGAAAGCTGCGTGAAGAACAAGGTCGCACGACGATCCATCGTTGCCTGATAGACATAACGGATTGCCGTACCGAGCAATTCCATACCAGGCGCTTCATACACGCCACGGCTCTTCGTACCGATGATACGATTTTCAAGCGCGTGCTTCATACCGATACCATTGCGGCCACCGATTTCATTTGCGAGCATCATCGCTTCAAGCGGGGTCACATCCTTGCCATTGATCTGCACCACGCGACCCTTAGCGAAGCGGATGGAAACCTGCTCAAACTTGTCAGGAGCCTGCCAAGGCCACACGCCCATGGTCGGTTCAACGATCTGCATGGACGTTTCCATGCTTTCGAGATCTTCTGCTTCGTGAGAAAGACCCGCCATATTAGCATCAGTCGAATACTTCTTCTTGCCACCCGCGAAAGCCACGATGCCAAACTGGGCGAGGTAATCCACCATCTGCGTACGGCCTGGGAACTTTTCAAGAAGACCTGCATCACGCCACGGAGCATACACCTTCATTTCAGGAGCGAACACATTGGTGTAACGTTCAATGCGCATCTGGTCATTACCACGGCCCGTTGCACCATGCACCAACACCTGCACGCCACGCTTCTTCATCTCAGGAATCAACCCCTTGATGGTCACTGCGCGACCGATACCTGTGGAATTCCAATAACCACCATCATACATTGCCTGGCACTTAATTGCTTCCAAGCATGCATCAGCCATTTCATTACGCAAATCAACGATAATCGTTTCAATGCCCGTCGGCGCCATACGCTTTGCCACGTCATTGATATCTGCTTCGTCAGGCTGGCCAATGCCACCCGTGAAACCAATCACCTTCACGCCAGCTTCCATCATCACCTTAGCGATTGTACGCGAATCCAAACCACCGGAAACGCAAGTGCCAGCCACCATACCTTTGAGGTCATCCAAAACCATTGCCATGAGGTTTTACTCCTTAATTAAATAAAAACGTGCGAAAGTATAGCACAATTTAAAAGAAAATAACTCAAATTTCTACTATTTGAGAATTCTTCCTAAGTTAGACACCCCTTGGATTCTTCTTCTCCTTCACCCCATGCGCCCCATTCTCATTTTAATTTAAAGAAATTAGGGCGCCCGAAGGCGCCCCGTTAATCATTTCCCAAAGGTCCCTATTACGTAATCACGTGGATCTCTGTAATCAAGCAAAAGTTTCCCCTCATCATTTACGATTACTTCAAGTATAAAGCGACCTTCATATTCGGTTCTGCCGTCGTGATGCTTTGTATAAACATTCACACTAAACTTCAAAGAATACGTACCATCATCTTTAAGTTTTACGGCAGCCTTAGCATCAACGTCTGCGTATGTATAGGAGCTATCATCCCAAAGATTTATTTTCCCCAAGACATTGCCTGCCGCATCAATCTCAAACCATCCATCACCAAATGCATATTCCACTTGATCGCAGTCGTCACACCACCACCCATTCTCGAGCTCGTCGCAGCTATATGTTCCCGTCACCCAAGAGGGCAAAGAATCACCCCATTGAAATAAGTCTCCGTGAAGAAACTCACCATAGTCGCGACGACCATAGTCCAGCGAAAGATAGCCCGTCTTATCTATCGTTGCTTCCAATGTGTAACGTCCCTCATGATACGTATAGCCTTCATCGATCATTTCTGTGTAGATATCTGCAGGAATTTTCAGCAAACGACAACCATCCGCCAATATCTTTATGGTCGCCTTAGTTGCGATATCGCAATATGTGTAACTGTTGTCATCCCACAATTCAATCTGTCCAAACACATAGCCTTCGTCATCAATCTCAAGATAGGCGTCTCCATATGCATACGCAGGGCCATCGTCTTCAAGCCATTGGTTTTCTAATTCGCCTCCAAAAGTTCCGATGGCCCAAGAGGGTAAAGTTGTAACTTTGATTGTTATCGTTGAAACAAACTTTTGCTTACCCTCTGTAACGGTTAAGGTCACCGTAAAGGTCCCGGTCTTTGTCGGCACGCCGACAATCTGACCTGTTTTTGCATCGTACTTCAATCCTGCTGGCAAACCGCTCACCGCAAGTTTACAGTTCGGATCACGTAACGTAAGCGAGGGCAAACTGCTCACATTCGCATCCCCTGCAACAAGTTGGCATGCGTCACCAGAACCATTTTGAAGCGTAACATTAAAATACTCATTCGCTGCGGTCAAATTTGGCACTTCAATCTCAAAAGTCTTCGTAATTGCCTTCTTCACAGTCATGTTCGTAAGCGAGACCGTCACCGTATAAATACCCGGCTTCGTCGGTGTACCATAAATGGTATTCGCAGGATATTCCACCTCCGTCTTGGAGCCCTTCTTCATCACCGGCTTCGCAGTAAACTTCATGCCGGCAGGAAGCCCCTTCACAGAGACCTTCGGAAGTGAATTTGAGCCAACATCAAAGGTCAAAACAGACGGGCCATCCACCATAAAGGTGTGTGAACCATCGGTTATTTCTTTCCCTTTTACAGTTAACGTTAACAAGTGATCCTCTTCTGCTGGGACAAAGCGAGCGTAGAAGGTCTTATTTGTTGCTCCCATCACATAGGTATAATTCGGAGTGCGATAATCCACTAAAGTGGAGTCACACGGGGTTTCAAAGGTTGCATCTTCGTACCATCCAGCAAAAACATAACCCTTGTTCGGCGTTGCCTTCAAAGTGGTGGTCTTATTAGCAGCGAAGCCACCTGTGCCAGTTACCTTACCACCAGCTTCATCATTTACTGTAACGCTTAACTGCGGATACGGTCCCACCTTAAAGGTCGCCGTAGCTGTGTGCTTCACCTTATCCACCGTCTTCGTGAAGTAGACCGTGTAGTTGCCAGGTGTCGTTGGAATGCCATAAACCGAGTTCGCAGGTGTTTCAATTTCCGTCTTAGAACCCTTCTTGTAAATATCCTTTGCCGTCCACTTCATACCCGCGGGTAAGCCAGACACGGTGCAACCTTCTGCTCCAGGAATCGTCGTACAACCCTCTGCTCCAGGAATCGGCTTTGTGTACGAAACGCCAGGGATGTATTCTCCGTAGCAATCGTCAATATCAATGACACCTGGCACTGTCAAATTTGGCACGTGGAGGTTAAACGTCTTCGTGACAGCCTTCTTCACAGTCGTATTCGTAAGCGAGACCGTCACCGTATAAATACCCGGCTTCGTCGGTGCACCATAAATGCTATTCGCAGGATATTCCACCTCCGTCTTTGAACCCTTGACCATCACCGGCTTCGCCGTGAACTTCATCCCAGCAGGGAGTCCCTTTACAGAAACCTTCGGAAGTGAATTTGAGCCAACATCAAAGGTCAAAACAAACGGGCCATCCACCATAAAGGTGTGTGAGCCATCGGTTATTTCTTTCCCTTTTACAGTTAACGTTAACAAGTGGTCCTCTTCAGCTGTGACAAACTTTGCATACACTTTTTCAAAAGCGTTAGTAATTGTATGCGAAAGAGATGTCGTGCGATAATCTACTGCCGCTTTTAAGGGCCGTCGCCCCTCGGGATCCGAATACCATCCAGCAAAGAGACTTCCCTTATCTGCCGTAGCCTTTAACGTCACTGAATTGCCTAACGCAACCGTGCCTGAATGTGTTGTTTTGCCGGATTCACTCCCAATATTCTCAACACCAAAGTAGCTCGTGCATTCTACCTCAATGGGAGCGCCGCCCCAGTTACCATGCCCTTCGATGATGTAAATATTTCCCCTCGCATCCTCGTAATCATATCCCACGCCTCCTGTTACAGTATTGTCATCCCAAAAAAGAATCGCAGCATAAAGGTCCTCATACTCAACACCACCCCTCGTTGGATAATCATAGCTTCCAGCCATGGCTATAGCCTCTTTACCATCCCTTGTGATAACCGCTCTGTACTTAGTATTAGAGATTTCATACTCACGATTCCAAGAACCATACTCGTTATCTAAATATGAACTTTTGTACTTAATTTTTTTCAGCTCTCCGTTGACCACCTGATACTCAACATCTACATTAGCCTTTGTCGCCATAGGCCAACAATCCCCATAATCCCAACCTACAGGCACTTCCTTCGTGGTACTTTTGTAAGTCGCGGTAAATGAGGGGAGAGGATCTCGCACCTTTATCTTAGCCGATATGTAAGAGGAATCTTCAAATTGAAACAACACTGGATAGTCCCCCACGGGAACACTCGTCTTACCTGAAATTGAAAATTCAAGATCGTCAGGATAATCCCTTTGCTTAAAGGTAATTCCTTTAGGAAGGCCAATAACCGTACATCTCCCCAGTTCATCCTCGAACGATGGGTTGTTGGTATAAAATTCGTCAATGAATGCGTGGGAGTTGGAATTTGACTTACCCCTAACAAAACCAATATCAGCCCATTCCCCCTCAAACTTTTTCCACTTCGCCGTGTAGGTTCTCGCTTCGAGAGGTACGACCTTCGGCACTTCAGGATTCCAACCTACGAAAATATGCCCTGGGCGCGCGACAATGGGTGCCTCAAGCTTACTTCCAGGCATTTGCGTAATCGTCGCACCACCAGTACCACCATTCGCATTAAAGGTAACTGTCACAAAATCACTTCCATGAGCAGACGGAGTGGAGAGAAGATCCGTGGCTGCGTAGAGGGCGGCATGCCCCATCAAGAGGCAGAGGGCGAGTAAGAACTTTTTCATTCGATACCTCTTTTCGTAAAACATTTCAATGCGTGGCAAAAGAAACCAACAGCCTCAAGTTGAACAATCTCTCTATACTTTACACCCTTTTATTGGAAAGTACAAGCCGAAAACTATAACGTTATGCAATTGTTGATAACCAAAAGTGGACAGGGGCCCTTCCCTGTCCACTTGGTCTTTTAGGTCACCAAGGACGATCATCCCACTCCCAGAAGTCCCAGTCATATACATCTGAGAGACGCTCTTCCCAATAATCAAAGTGGAGAGACTGAATCTCATGTGACGCATTGATATCAATCCATGCATAGAGCTCGGTTGCCATGGTAATGTGGTCAAACTCATACGTATAATACACCTCTCCGTCTAAGTTTTCGCTTACACCAATGCACCAAAGGGAGAACTTACCAGACCTTGTAATTGGTTTTTCTGTGGGATTATCTACGCTCGGATCAATGGTGAGAGAATACGTCACACTACCGCTTGTCCCATCAATGGTGTAGACCACATCCGCATATGCATTGCGCACTTCGCCAGTTTCTTCATCAACCATTTCTGTTGAAAACGAAGCGTTCCAAGTCGTTCGAATAGGTTGTGGAGGATAGATGCGAATTAATGAAGGAACATGTTCCACTTGTCCTGTACGACTATTCGTGATGGTTACAGTTACATGATAATCTCCAGGCGCAGCCGAGGTCTTACCTTCTAACCAAAGGTCGCACGTATAGTGCACGTCTACACATTCATCTCCCTCCCAAATTTCACAGATTCCCTTTTCAAAGGTTGCCTTTAATCCACTCGGCAATCCAGAGACCTTAACACTAATTGCCTGTGCTGCATTAGCATCTAATAAACAACAATCCATATAATGGCTTGGGTCGTCATGCTTTAAAACTTCAAGCCAAAGAACTTCTGCGTTAGCACCTTGAACAATACCCTCATAACCATAAGCATATTCGGGATCAAGTGATAGGGCGTTCCGATAGGTGAACTTATCTTCCTCTGCGAGCTCTGCAATAAGGGTGAAAGAGGTTACTTGCCCCGCTTTATCCGTCAAGGTGACAGTATACGAACCACTCTTCAATTTTCCATTACCGTTGATTGTATTCGTCTTTGGATCGTAGCTTAAGCCACTGGGTAATTTGAATGACTTAACGGAAACACTGTTCAACAAGTCACTAAAGTTCTCATCCAAAACGATCTCACCCGCGTCAAAGGCGGCTACCATCAGGACCTTTTCTTCATCCTGATGGAGCCCATGTGCATCATAGTGCGTGATTGTGAAGTAGAACTCCGCAACTGCCACACACGACTTCGAGGCATTAACCGCTTCAACGTAGACAACGTAATCGCCGGGTTGCGTTGGCATCCCCGAAATCGTGAAGGTCTTGGCATCAAACTTCATTCCCTTCGGGAGACCCTTCACGGTCACCTTTGGCAAGGTGAGAGAATCCACCATCACCCAAATCGGCAGAATTGCTTCACCCGCCTTGTAAACGAGTTTATCATTTTCCAAAGTCAGCGTATCCAACGGATACAACGCGATTCCCATCTTGTACTCCGCTTCTTTTTCCTTTGTAACGAAGCGAGCATAGAACAGTGTATCCTCCTCACCCATCACATAAGTATAGCTCGGATTACGATAGTCCATTAGCGTGGAATCGCAAGGTGTTTCAAAGAGCGCATCCTTGTACCACCCGGCGAAGACATAGCCCTTACTTGCCGTAGCCTTCAAGGTGACCTTCTTATTGGCCGCAAAGGCACCTGCGCCTGTTACTTTGCCACCAATCTTTCCGTCACTACTTTCAGGAATATCCACTGTTAATTGAGGATAGGGCCCCACAACAAAGGTCGCCGTGGCAGAGTGCTTCACCTTATCCACCGTCTTTGTGAAGTAGACCGTGTAGTAGCCAGGTGTTGTAGGCACTCCATAGACCGAATTCGCAGAAACTGTTACTTCCTTTGTTTTAAGATCAACAATATCCTTTGCCGTCCACTTCATGCCTACGGGTAAGCCCGTCACGGTGCAACCTTCTGCTTCAGGAACCTCTTCAATATATGAAACCCCAGGGACATATTCTCCGTAACGATCGTAAACATCAATAACACCTGGCGCCTTCAAATTTGGCACTTCAATGTTAAAGGTTTTCGTAATAGCTTTCGTAATTGTGGTGTTCGTGAGTGCCACCTTTACGGTATAAATACCAGGCTTGGTCGGCGTACCATAAATCGTATTGATGGGATATTCCACTTCGGTCTTGGAACCCTTCACCATCACTGGCGTTGCCGTGAACTTCATGCCTGTGGGAAGCCCTGTCACGGTTGCCCTTGGTAAGGATTTTGAGTCCACCAGAAGTGCAAATTCAGCCTTTCCATTAATTGTAAAGGTTTCTGCAATCTCGTCATTCACCTTATTCTGAACGGTTAATGTTAAGACCTGATCCTCTTCTGCGGGGACAAAGCATGCATGGAGTGTTGCATCCGTTGCACCCGTCACATAGGTATAACTTGGATTGCGATAGTCCGCCAATATGGATTCACACGGCATCGTAAAGGCTTCATCCTGATACCATCCTGCGAAGACATAACCCTTATTAGGCGTTGCCTTCAGGGTTACCTTTGTACC
>JAEIGA010003352.1_pt1 | contig 25137 bp, 21 predicted proteins | sample 9270691 | NCBI WGS metagenome assembly JAEIGA01 (sample SAMN17057246, study PRJNA624740) | gut metagenome | biome: biome; isolation source: fecal sample | host: Bos grunniens | place: China: Xizang | collected 2019
ATATTGTCTTTTAAACCATTTATTAAACTCTGTTTTAGGCCGTTTAGAAAATATTATATTTTCTAAAATTAAAATATTTTTAATATCCTTGTCCATTTTTAATTAACTGTATTTAAAAACGCTTTGCTAAACGCAAAGCGTCTTATTTTTTTATATTTTACAAAATTTCAAGATTCTTTTTAAATACCCTTTTAAAGTCGTTGCGTGCAGATAACGCATCTTTAATTTCTAAAGTACCGTCGTTTTCAAGTTCCGTTTTAGCAATAACGCTATCACCTAAAACGTCACAATTAATGCTTATAACGTTACTTGACATAGACCTATCAAGACTTTCAGCAATTCTTAAAATTACGCCTAATTTCCTAATAACTTCAATATCTTCTTCGCCGATAAATTCTTTATATTTTACAAGTTCAGCAACTGAAAAATCGTCGTTTTTATAACTTGCTACGACAAGTGCCGCAAGTACTATTTCCCTTTGAGTAATTCCGTATAAATTAGAGTTTAATAAAATATAACTTGAGTGCTTTTGATAATCGTAATATTTAATGCTAGTACCAGCGTCGTGCAAACAAGCTGCAACCTTTAAAACTTTTAAGCATTGTCTTGGGAATTTATGTAACACCCTTAATTGTTTGAAAAGTTGCGTTGAAATATTTACAACTTGTTCAGAGTGTTTTGCGTTACAATGATAATATTTAACAAGCGTTTGTAAACTGTAACCTAAAACGTCTGAAATAGGTTTTTCAACAGTTGACGGAACGGCGTAGTTAAACATAATACCTTCACGAAGTCCTGACGACGAAGTAGTTAAAACGTCAAAATTTAAATATTTTAAAAATGCGTGCGCAACTGCAAATGCTGATGGTAAAATATCAGCCCTTGCTGAAGATATACCTTTTATACGCTTTTTCTTATCTAAATCAAGCGATTTAAGCATATCGTAAACGCCGTCGTATTCATCAAAAGTAATTTCGTAGTTATGAATAAGTGGAAGTGGACATTTTTTCTTCATTTTAACGATTTTACAAAGATTTCTAAACGAACCACCACAACCTATTAACCTTGTTTCAGGGTCTATAGTTTTTAACCATTCGATACCTGCAAGTTGTTCCGTTACAAAATTTTCAATTTTTTGTGCTTGTTCTTCTTGCGTTAATCCTTCTTCACTAAATAAATCGGTTAAAGTAACTGCGCCAAAAGGTAAAGTTTCGTAATTTAATAAGTTGCGCCTATTGTAATAAATAACTTTAGTGCTACCCCCGCCTATTTCAAGAATAAGTCCCTTTGGAATATCCATAGTGTTAATAACGCCACGATAAACGTAAGTTGCCTCTTCTTCAGCAGAAAGCACCTTTAATTTAATACCTGTATTTGCAACGATTTCATCAAGAAAACTCCTTTGATTTTTCGCCCTACGAACTGCTGCCGTTGCTACGGCAATAATTTTTTCAACTTCGTATGCGTCGCAAAGTTTTCTAAACATTTTTAACGTTTTAATAGTTTCGGCAATTCTTTGAGGTTTTAAGAAACCGTCCCTTTCCATATCTTTGCCTAACCTTACGCTTTCTTTTAATTGGTCAATCACTATAAAATGCCCGTCGCCGAACATTTTAACGATAACGAGTCTTGCAGTATTCGAGCCTAAATCAATAATACCAATCTTTTCCAAAACATACCTCTATCTTTAAAAAAATTTTGCACACCAAAATTTGTGCAAACTTATATTTATATAAGTATTATACACCATTTTTTTTAACATTTCAATAGCAATTCTAAAATTTTTATTACTTTTTTTCTTCTTTTTTTATCAATTTAATTTGAAAAATTTGAACTACGCTTAAGCCTAACAAAAATCCCCCGAAACACTTTTGCAAAAGACTACTTTCAAAATTTTTTCCTAGCACCGTACCCAAATAAGCAAACCCAAGCGCCGGTATTATTATAAACAATATTCCTTTAAAATTTATCAATTTGTTTTTTAGGTGTATTACTAGCGCAACTATCGCCATTGGTATAAAAGACACTAAATTTATGCCTTGCGCTAAATGTTGATTTACCTTAAAAAATATAGTTAATACGGGAATTAATAAAGTTCCTCCGCCCATGCCCATACCACCTAAAACGCCACAAACTACACCTGAAATCGCATACAAAAAATAATCCATATGTAAAGAAATTTTAAAAAAACAACAACTTTGCGCCAGCAATCGCCATGATAATTGCAAAAATAATAATTATTATTTTTGAACTTGCCTTTTTTAATAAAAACGCACCAACAAGTCCACCTACAAAAACCCCTATCGTCGTAGGCAATCCCACTTCAAAATTAAAGTTGCCGTTTATAAAATACAACACGCTACTTAACACGGTTATAGGCAAAATTATTAGTATTGCCGTAGAGTGCGCTTGCTTTTGAGTGTATCCTAAAAATAACGTCAACATAGGCACGACAATCATACCCCCGCCACCACCAAAAAAGCCGTTTACAATGCCTGTAATTGCACCTGCTAAAATTAGTAACAAACTTTGTTTTATCTTCATAAAAAAAGTTTAGGCAAACCACCGATTTTTATTTGCAATTTGGCAAATTTTTTAAAAATATAAAAAATATTACTTTTTTTAACAAAAAAATAGGACAAATTCTAAAATAATCAAATAATCTTATTGCAATTTTTTCTAAAATATATTATACTTATAAAAGTATTATATTAATTATATGTAAAATGGGAATTATCTATTTTAAATAAAGGGTGACTTATGAATTCAAAAACATCATTGAAACTCAAAAAATTGTTTATTACTATGTTATCGTTTTTACTTGCGTTTTGTTTACTTTTTACTTGCGCTTGTAACGACGAATCTACTGACGACGACGATGACGATACGACTGAAGAAACTACTATTTCTGACGCTCAAACTTTAAATAACGGCGACTTTGAATTTTACACTAACGATGATACGGTATATCCTTACTCTTCTTCAGTTAAGTGGACAAGGTCTAACGATTCAGATAAATCAAGCGCGCCTACTTCTTCATACTCGTCAGGTATTATTGACGTTAGCGAAACTGCATACGGCAAGTTAGAAGATAAAAACAAACCGCTTGATACGGCTAATTCAACTGATACTGATAAAAAATATTTAAATCCGCAAACGCCTTATTATTACGGCCTTATCGATAACAAATACGACGCTGAAGATGAAGACACACATATAAACGCAAACACAAGTGGTACTAAAATCTTAATGATTCATAACGAACTTACTTCAACTAAAAACCACGGTACTGCTCAATACTTTAAATCTTCAACAAGTTTAACGGTTGCGAAAAACAGTTATGCAAAATTTAGCGTTTGGGTTAAAACTCAAAACTTAAAAAGCAATATGTTGTCTGACGGCGAATACGGTGCTTACGTATTATTAGAAAATAGCGTTAATTCAGTTGCTTACAACGATATCATTTTTAACAACATTAACACTAAAGGTGAGTGGACTTTACTTGAAACTTATATTAAAGGTGACGAACTTTTCGATTCAACTTTCAAATTAGTATTTGGACTTGGTCAAGGTAACGGAACAAATCATACGAAATACGTTGAAGGTTTTGCTTATTTTGATAACGCTAAATTTGAAACTTACACTAAAAAAGAATTCGACGCACTTACCTTACCTATTAACGCAATTACTAAAGACGTAACTGATGAAAGCCAACACGATATTGATTTAGGCTCGGCTACTTATTTATCTAACGGCTCTAAACAAGATTACGACGCAAACAACACTTCTAAATATACTACGACTACTTATATATTAAATTACAACTTTATTCCTGCATACAACACTTTAGATGCGAGTAGCGTAATTAGTTCGTATAACGATAGCGTTAAACCTGCTGGAAACACTTACGATTTATCAAACGGCAATAAACTTGGCGCTGGCGCTGTAAACGCAGTAAAATCAACTCTTTCTACTTTAGGTCAAGACGCTTTAAGTGATATTGAAAAAATAGGCACAACCAACCCTAACCTTATTTACTTTGATTTTGCTAATCCTTCAACGGCAAGCCAAAGCGTTGATAATCTTACAATTAATGCAAAATCTTATATTAGATATACTTTCTACACAAAAATTAAAATTACAAACAGTTCTGCAAATAAATTTAAAGTAGAAATTATTGATACGACTAACCCAAATAATGAAAAGAAAACTGCTGTATTTAGCGCTTTAGGTACTACTATGGTAAAAGACGGTGACTACGGCACTTGGGAAAAATACGATATCTACGTTGCTAACGCAACTGACGCAAATATAAACTACTCGTTAAAATTTACTTTCGGTATTGACGAGGGTAAAATTGCGCAAAACGCTGAACTTACTAAAGGTTACGCTTTTGTTGCCGATTTAAAAAGTTATACAACTCAAACCGAAGAAGACTTTGAAAAATACGAAGATATTTACTCTTCCCTTACGTCTACAGCAACACTTTATAAAATAAATTTACTTGGTAATTACGCTAACTACGAAGACGAAAGCGACGAAGAAGAAACTGTTGACAGTTACTCAATCCCTGTTGACTTATCGCAACAATTTGAAATTCGTAAAAATCCTGTAACTAACCTTGAAAACGACTACAATTTAAATAATATTAACGACAAAACCGAATACGGTATAATTAATACTAAATACCTTGATAATTATACTAAAAACGTTGGCGATAAAGATTATCTTAAAAACACGCTTGCAAGTGATGAAAGTTTACAACTTTTAATGCTTAACAACACTGAAAACGTTAATTCTTATTATGAAACTTTCAAATCTAACCTTGCTGAATATTCAGTATTAAAAATTTCAGTTGTCGTTGCAGTAACGGGTGATGCAAAAGCATACGTTAACATGCTAGCTAAGAACGACGACAGTCAATATGAACTTGCTACTATAAGCGGTAACGATAACGCTTGGACGGAAAATATAACTGTTAACGCAACTAGCGCACATATTACGACGCTTGGACAAAAATTCGTTAACTTAACAATTTACGTTGCAACAGGTAACCGTGGATTTGATTACAAATTACAAATCGGTAACCAAGGTCAAGGCGTTGTATATATTAAAAGTATTGCATCAGTTACATCAACTACAAGCGACTTTACTACTCAAAAAGAACTTCTTAAAGACGACTTTAACGATATTGCTGGATTAGAATTTAGCGAACAAAAACACACTAGGGCTACTGCTACGGTTAAAACTCTTGACGAAGACGGTAACGAAGTTGAAGGTACAAGAACATTTGAACCTACAGTTGTATTTAGCGGTAACGACATTTACAAATTTATTAACTTCACTACTATCGACGCTGACGAAGTAATTGACGAAACTGAAGTAACTGAAGAAGAGGAAGAAGAGGAAGAAGACGCTACTAACCCTACTTACGTTAACGAAAAGAATATTGCGTTAGAAATTATTAGTATTATATTATCGTTAGTACTTTTAGGCGTTTTAGTAACAGTACTTGTAAGAAACGCTATAAACGATAGACGCAAAAAAATCGTAAAAACTAAAAACTATTATAGTCGCGATTCAAGAGATAAGGCTTTAAGCACTATTGCTAAAAAGAAGAAAAATATTAACGTTGAAGACGACGAAGAAGAATACGATTACTCGGCTGCTGAACAAATTGACGAGGACGACGATACAACAACTGAAGAAATTATCGACCTTGACACTTTAACTGTAGCACCTATCGACGAAAGTGAAACTCAAGAAAGTGAAACTCAAGAAACTCAACCACAAGAAGACGAAAGCGACGCTACTCAAAGCGACGACACTCCGTCAGATAGCGAATAAAACTAAATAAGCGGTGTTGCAATTTGCAACACCGTTTTAATTTACTTTTTAAATTAAAAAAGTACGGCGTAGTTAAACTCTACGCCGTTTTTATTATTTTAAATATTTCTTTAAGTCGTCAACTCTATCTAATTTTTCCCAACTAAATTCACTTCTACCAAAATGTCCGTACGCTGCCGTTTGTGAATATATAGGTTTTTTTAGGTCTAATGTTTTAATAATTGAATATGGTCTTAAATCAAATTCTTTTTCAACTATGCTAGCAATTTCGTTATCTGAAAGTTTACCCGTACCGTTAGTGTTGATATATACTGATAAAGGTTTTGCCACGCCTATTGCATAAGAAAGTTCAAGCGTACATTCGTTAGCAAGCCCTGATGCAACTATGTTTTTGCAAATGTATCTTGCCATATACGCTGCGCTTCTATCAACTTTAGTTGGGTCTTTACCACTAAACGCACCACCACCGTGAGCGCAACTACCACCGTAAGTATCAACGATAATTTTTCTACCCGTTAAACCACTATCGCCGTGTGGACCACCTATTTCAAATCTTCCAGTTGGATTTATATAATATTTAGTATTTTCGTCTAAAAGGTCTTTTGGTAAAACTTCTTCAATAACAAGTTTTTGAATATCTTTTCTTAACTTCTCAGTAGTAACTGTTTCAGAGTGTTGTGTTGATATTACTACAGCCTCAATTCTTTTTACCTTTCTACCTTCGTACTCAACTGTAACTTGGCTTTTGCCGTCAGGACGCAAATAATCTAAAATATTTTGTTTTCTAACTTCGGCTAACCTTCTTGTAAGTTTATGAGCCAAAACTAACGCTGTAGGCATATATTCTTCAGTTTCGTCGGTTGCATAACCAAACATCATACCTTGGTCGCCTGCGCCCGTTAAATCGGCTATATCGCCCGTTTCTTTATGTTCTACTGAACTATCTACGCCCATAGCAATATCGGGACTTTGTTCGCGAATACTAGTTATAACGCCACAAGTTTCACTATCAAAACCGTATTTTGCCCTAGTGTATCCTATTCTTTCAACAGTTTTTCTTGCAATTTGAGAAATATCTACGTAACAAGAAGTTGAAATTTCACCCATTACTAAAATTAAGCCTGTACAACAAGTACATTCGCACGCTACCCTTGCATCAGGGTCTTTTTCTAAAATAGCGTCTAAAACTGCGTCACTAATTTGGTCGCAAATTTTATCAGGATGTCCTTCAGTTACGCTTTCGCTTGTAAAAAATTTACTCATATTATTAACTCCAAAATTTATTTGTGGTCTTTAATCTTTTTTTGTAAAAATATTATATATTTTTTTATTTCATTTGTCAAGTAATCAATATAGTGCTACAATATATATAATTAATTATGAAAACTTTTTGTACTCAATGTCCTTTAAAATGTAATATTGATAGAACTTTATATAAAGGTAGATGCGGGGTTTCTTCTACGCTTAAAATTGCTAAATACTATCTTCACCCTTTTGAAGAACCGTTAATTAGCAAAAACAACCGTTCGGGAACTATTTTCTTTTCGGGTTGCTCGCTAAAATGTGTTTTTTGCCAAAACTATGAAATTTCACACAATACTTTAGGTAAAGAAATTTCTACCCTTGAGTTAATTGACGTTTTTAAACGCCTTGAAGACGACGGCGCTGACAATATTAGTTTAGTTACCCCAACGCATTACGTAACTCAAATTTGTGAGGCGCTTGAAAAACATAAACCAAAAGTTCCTATCGTTTACAATACTCACGGCTATGAAAATTTAGAAAATTTAAAATTGATTGACCCCTATATCGACGTATATTTGCCCGACTTAAAATTTATTTCAAACGACTTGTCTAAAAGATACACTAAAGTTGATAATTACTTCACGATTGCCGAACCTGCTATAAAATTTATGATGGACTCTAAAAAAACGGTCATTGTAGACGGACAAATGACAAGTGGCGTAATTATTAGACATTTAATACTTCCTTTATGCGTAAACGACAGTATTAGCGTAGTTGATTGGTTTTGCCGTAACGCTAAAAACAACGCTTATTTATCACTTATGTCGCAATACACCCCTATTAAACAGTTTGAAAAAACTAAAGAATTAAATAGACCTATTACGAATAAAGAATATCAAAAAGTATTAGACAAAGTTTACTTACTTAACCTTGAAAATATTATTGTTCAAGAAAAAAGTTCGGTAGGTAAAAACTTTATACCAAATTGGGATTTAACTTAAAAAGTTGCTAAAATTAGCAACTTTTTTATTTGTAAAAACGACGAAATACTTGCCTAGATAAAAATAAAATACCACGGGTTTTGCCCGTGGTATTTACTTCATTCTGTCTTTTTTTAGTTTAAAAAACTTTTTTAAAATCGGACCTACTTCGTTAGGACTTGCGTGTTTCAACTCGTTTAAAATTTTTTTACTTTCATAATCAATTCTTCTCATATTAGTAGTATTGATAAAAAGTAAAAAAAGTATACTTTTTATTTTCTACCTGTTGAGCCAAAACCACCTTCGCCCCTTACGGTTTGGTCTAATTCTTCACTTTCAATATAGTCGCAAGCAAAGTAGCTTGTAATAACCATTTGAGCAATTCTTTCGCCCTTTAAAACCGTTTGAGCCTCTTTACCGTGATTATGGAGGGCAACCTTTACTTCGCCCCTGTAATCGCTATCTATAACCCCAACCTTATTTGCTGGCGCTAAACCTTTTTTGCACGCTAAACCACTTCTAGCGTAAACTAAACCAACTAAACCCGTTGGAATTTGTACGGCAATACCTGTGCCTATGAAGGCTGTTTCGCCTGGGTTTACAACGACTTCTTCTTCAGCACTATATAAGTCTGCTCCTGCAGAATATTCAGTACCAAATGTTGGCATACAAGCGTTTGCGTTTAATTTTTTAAATTTAATTTGTAATCTTTCCATAATATTATAAATTGTAAAGTACAACTTCTCCTTTTTCTAAACTTTTTTGAACGTCAATTACTCTTTGATTTTTAGAGCCTTTAAATAATAGCGTTATATCTTTTAATTCTTCTACAAATTTGCCGTCGACTAAAACGTCGATATTTTTTAGCATTTCTAAAGTATACGCCGTAGTCGCCCTACTTGACTTTAATAATTCTTGGTCAAACAAATAACCCGTATAACACCATATAGTTTTATTTGGATAAATTTCTTTTACCTTTTTTATAAAAGGCAATAATGCTTTTTGATTTGACGGCTCGAAAGGTTCGCCACCAAGTAAAGATAACCCGTCGATAAAATCACTATTTAACGAATTTATTATTTGATTTTCAACTTCAGTAGTAAAAGGTTTACCATAGTTAAAGTCCCACGCCTCGCTATTAAAACAGCCTTTGCACCTATGCGTGCAACCTGATACGAAAAGCGAAGTTCTAACACCTAAACCGTTTGCTATATCGTTGTATTTTATTGTAGCATAATTCATATATTTACCTATTTTAGAAAATCTTTTAGCGGGATGCTAAAAGATTTTTTAATGATTGAATTATAAATGTAAAACTCTTTCTTTAATTTCTTGAGTTCTACCTTGATTCCAATATTGCGTACCGATATAACCACAAGTTCTTCTTGCAACGTTCATTTTAGTTTGGTCCATACAGCCACAGTTTGGACATTTCCAAACGAGTTTGCCGTTTTCGTCGGTTACGATTTGAATTTCACCGTTATAGCCACATTGTTGACAATAATCGCTTTTAGTATTTAATTCAGCGTACATAATATTTTCGTAAATAAATTTCATAATTTGTAATACGGCAGGAATATTATGTTGCATATTTGGAACTTCTACGTAACTAATTGCTCCACCTGGAGATAAGCGTTGGAATTCACTTTCTAATTTAAGTTTACTAAACGCGTCAATTTCTTCAGTTACGTGAATATGATAACTGTTTGTAATATAGTTTTTATCGGTTACACCTTCAATTATACCAAAACGTTTTTGAAGGGCTTTTGCAAATTTATAAGTAGTACTTTCAAGCGGAGTGCCGTAAATAGAATAGTCAATATTTTCACTAGCCTTCCATTTATTAGTATACTCGTTAAGTTTTTGCATTACTTCTAAACCGAATTCTTTGCCTTCTTCTTGGGTTAATTTTTTACCCGTCATATAGTAAACTGTTTCCCAAAGACCTGCGTAACCAAGCGAAATTGTTGAGTAACCACCGTGAAGTAAACTATCAATGCTTTCACCCGGCTTTAATCTTGCTAACGCACCGTGTTGCCACAAAATAGGCGCAGCGTCAGATAAAGTGCCTGAAAGCCTTTCGTGACGTGCTTGTAACGCTTTATGACATAATTCTAATCTTTCATCAAAAATGCGCCAAAATTCATTTAAATTCTTTTTAGACGACAACGCAATATCAACAAGATTTACAGTTACTACGCCTTGGTTAAATCTACCGTAATATTTAGGCTTTCCGTTTTCATCAACGAATGGCGTTAAGAATGAACGACAGCCCATACAAGTATAACAATGACCGTCACCGTTTTTATCTTTTTTAAGTTCTAACATTACCTTTTCAGAGATATAGTCAGGAACCATTCTTTTTGCAGTACATTCTGCCGCAAGTTTAGTTAAGTAATAGTATTTGCTATCGTCTTTAATATTATCTTCTTCTAAAACGTAGATAAGTTTAGGGAAAGCAGGTGTAATATAAACGCCTTGTTCGTTTTTAACACCTTTAATTCTTTGAATAAGCGTTTCTTCAATCATAATAGCCAAGTCGTTTTTGGTTTGCTCGTCTTTTGCTTCGTTAAGGTACATAAATACCGTAATGAAAGGTGCTTGACCATTAGTAGTCATTAAAGTAACTACTTGGTATTGAATTGTTTGTATACCCTTTCTAATTTCGTCCCTAACCCTTTTTTCAACTATAATTTTTAATTGTTCGTCGGTTGGAATTACGTTTGCAACTTTAAATTCTTCTAAAACTTCTTTAGTGATTTTTTCACGAGAAACTTGTACGAAAGGCGCTAAATGTGTAAGTGATATACTTTGACCACCATATTGCGAAGACGCAACTTGCGCTATAATTTGAGTTGCTATGTTACAAGCAATAGAAAAACTGTGTGGCTTTTCAATCATAGTGCCTGAAATAACCGTTCCGTTTTGTAACATATCTTCTAAATTAACAAGGTCGCAGTTGTGCATATGTTGAGCAAAGTAGTCAGCGTCGTGGAAGTGAATTCTTCCATCGTCGTGAGCGGCTACGATATCAGGTTCTAATAAAATACGCCTTGTGATATCTTTTGATACTTCGCCTGCCATATAGTCCCTTTGAACGCTGTTAACGGTTGGGTTTTTGTTAGAATTTTCTTGCTTAACTTCTTCGTTATTGCATTCAATTAAGGCTAAAATGCTTTCGTCAGTCGTATTACTTTTTCTTACAAGTTGCCTTTTATAACGATAAGTAATATAAGACCTTGCTAAATTGATAGCACCGTGACGCATAATTTCAGTTTCAACAAGGTCTTGTATTTCTTCAACGCTTAAAGAACGCGTCCTTGACTTACATACGTTTTCAACTTTTAACGCAATCGCTAAAACTTGTTCGCTTGTAAGCCTGTCTTCTTCTTCAACTGATAAATTAGCCTTGTTTACGGCGTTTATAATCTTTTCTAAATCAAAATCTGCTTCAACACCACTACGCTTGATAATCTTCATATTACTTTTCCTTTATAGTTATTTTTGCCCCTTTTTTTGGGGTGTAGAATTATTATACTACATATAGTTTTTTTTTGGCTGTTGCAAATGCAACAAAATTTAAAAAAAATAAAAAATTACACAATATATTGTGTTGTAATAAAAAAAATACCCACAATATATCGTTTAAATATATACTGTGGATATCTTAAAATTGCTTATTTTATCTTAAATTTTGGGCGTTTTTTAAGCCTCTAATAAATTTTTGTATCTATCTTTAAAATAAGTTACTTTTTCTAAATTAGCAGTAATAAAACTGTTTGATAAAGTGTCAACTTCGTTAGATAAGATAAGTTCAAGTTTGTTTTGTTTAAATAAACTTGCAAATGAATTTTCAACGTCTAACTCACTTATAAAGTCAGCCTTTGACATAGGTGTTTCACCCGTTGCACTTAACGAATAAGTACAAAGAATAATGTGATAACCGAATTCAGTAGCAACTATCGTATAACTACCTGCACCGTTTTCAACGACCTTTTGTGATGCTTCAGCAAATTCTTTAACGTATTTAGTTTTAGAAGTTATAGGCGAATATACGTAACCGTAGTTTTCAGATAACGAACCTTCGTCAGTTGAGTAAGCGTAAATTAAGTCTGTAAAAATTTCTTTATGAGCGTCGCTTATCTTCTTTGAACCGATAGGGTCTGCGTTTACGTAACCGATTGACGAAAGGTTATTATAATCAATATTTAATAAGCCGTCGTCTTTAACGTAAGCACTATTAAATCCTAAAAGATTAGGGTTAGCCATTACGTTTGTATAGAAATCTTTAAACGAAGTTTTATTTGCGATTATTTCGTTAAAACTATAACCTGTTTGAATATCGCCGTCGTCGTCTTTATAATCGTATTTTTTCGCGCCGTATAAAGTACCGTTATAAGTTCTTAAAATTTCAGTACGACAATATTTGTCGTCGAAAGTATAAGTTTTATTAGTTTCGTCGTATTTACCGTAACCGTTGTAAATCCAAGATTGTCTTAAATCTTTAACAGTTAAGCCTTTTAAAAGTTGGTCTCTATAATCGTTAATTTGTGCTTCGGTAACGTTCTTTTCTTGTTCTTTAGCGCCTAAAAGTTCAATTTGTTTTGAATTAAAACCGATTAAAAGGTTTGCCACGTAACCGTAACCTGCCTCTGGATTATAAACCAAGAAAGTTTTTTCATCTAAACTTGCAAGTTTATCTTCGTAAGTTGTAATGCTTGAATCAGTTTCAGCTGATTGTGATTTGAATAAATTTACGTATTCGTTATATAAAGTATCTTTATCAAACGACTTTTCTAATTGATTTTCAAGAGCCATTTTATATTTTGAAACGATAGCCGATTGATATTTATCAATTAACAAATCGTTAAAATAAGTAAGATTTAATAAGTCGTTAACGCTTGTGATATTTGCTGTTTCAGTTGATTTAACAAGTCCTACTTCCTTTAATTGTTTAACAAGTTTAAAGGTTGCAGATTTAACTTCTTTTTCTTTAATATAATCTTCCATTTTTTTATTGAACTTATCAAATAAATTGAAAGATAAATCATACTTGTTATCGTAACTTGACGCATTAAAATCAACGTCGTATCTTTTTGCAATTTTTTCAGCCGATTCTATATATGCTGAAGAAACAACTTTCTTCTTTTCGTCGTTTTTAATTTCCCACTCGTTACCACCTTCATCTTCTTCTTCAGCTAAAGTTGCCCTTGCTGTGAAAGTTCCGTTTTCGTAAAGAGGTAAATCTTCTTCATCTTTATCAATAAATTCATCAATTAATGAACGCGCCGACATTAAAACTTCATATTTAATGCTAGTCATTTCATAAATCGTTAACAACTTGTCGTACTCTTTGTTATTAATAATTGACTTTGCATTTTTAAATGAAACTAAATCATCACCGTTATGATTTTTGCCCGACAATAATTTTTCAACTGAAGTTTTTGAAGAATCATCAACTTGAGTTGCTTGATAAAAATAACTACCGTCTTTTTCTTCATTACCTAATTCGCCCGTAACGCTTACTAACGCTTTTACTGCTTGTTGAACGATAATTTTGTCTTTAACGATATCTTCTAATACAAGTTCGTATGCGTCTTCAACCGAATAACCGTAATAGTTAACATAATAGTAACCGTACGAATTATATTCAGAAACTAATTCCCTTTTATAAACGTCTTCCTTAATCTCGTTATCAATACTTACGGTTGCAATAACTAAAGACATATCTTTGTCAACGTCGGTAGTAATTAAATTACAGCCTGAAAGCGTTGCAACCATTAAAACGCAAGATAATATTATAGTAACAATTTTAGTTAAAAATTTTTTCATATAAAATCTCCAAAGAGTGTTTGTTGAGCCGTTGTTATGTTTTACATAACATATAGATTAATTATACAAAATATTTTGTATTTATGCAATACTTTTTACGCTTTTTTATGCTTTTTAAGTAAAAAATATCTACAATTTACTCGAAAGTAAAAAATTCTAACGCCGTTTTTAAATAATCTTCGGCATAACAGCCTTCTTTAGTAAATATTAAAACAGGCGTTTCTTCAAAAGTTAAAGAAACAATACCCTTATAAGCGGTTAGTTTACTAGTTATTCTTCCGTCTTTTAAACTTTCAAGATTATTTAAAATAACCTTTGCCGTTTTGTTAGAAATAATAACTTTAATTGCATCGGCGCTTTCAAGTTTTATTCTTAATAAACTAATGTCTATAAGACGAGAAACTTGAATTGGTATTTCGCCAAAATTATCAATAAGCGAACTTGTAACCCTTTCAACGTCTTGGTCGTTTTTAATTTCCGCAATTTGCTTATACGCTTGCATTTTAAGTCTTTCGCTTGAAATGTATTTTTCAGGTATATAAGCGTCGATTTTAATATCGACTTCAAGTTGTTGATTTTTAGTTACTTCGTTAAGTTCTTCACGCAATAATTTATTGTAAAGTTCATAACCGACTTTATCCATATGTCCGTGCTGTTCTTTACCTAAAACTGTGCCTGCGCCCCTAATTTCCAAATCGCGCATTGCAATTTTATAACCACTACCCATTTCGGTATATTCCATAAGCGCAGATAATCGTTTGTACGCTTGTTCTGTTAATAATTTACCTTCAGAGTAAGTAAAATACGCATAAGCCATTAAATTGCTTCTTCCTACCCTTCCTTTTAACTGATATAAGGTAGAAAGCCCTAATCTATCACTACTTTCAACGATTAAGGTATTTGCCCTTTCAATATCAATACCGTTTTCAATAATTGTAGTTGCAACTAAAACGTTTGCGTTCCCTTGATAAAAATTCATTATATTTTTTTCAAGTTCTTTTTCTTGCATTTGTCCGTGCGCCACTATAATTTTAGCGTTTTTGCAAAGGTCTTGAATTTTACTTGCAAACGAATATATCGTTTCAACCCTATTATACATTACCAAAACTTGTCCGTCCCTTGAAAGTTCCCTTTCTATTGCGTCTTTTAAAAGCGAGTCGCTTAGTTCAGTAACGACTGTTTGAACGGGTATTCTGTTTTTTGGCGGTGTATTTATTACGCTAATATCTCTTATACCTGAAAGCGACATATGTAGCGTTCTTGGTATAGGAGTTGCCGATAAAGTTAAAGTATCGACGTCTTTACTTATTAATTTTAACTTTTCCTTGTGCTCAACGCCAAAGCGTTGCTCTTCGTCTATAACTAAAAGCCCTAAATCTTTAAATATTATATCTTTTGAAAAAAGCCTATGAGTTGCAATTATTAAATCAACCTTTCCATCTTTTAAATCGTTTATAATTTTTTCTTGCGAAGATTTGCTTTTAAACCTATTTAAAACCTCAACCCTAACGCCAAAATCTTTAAATCGTTTTTTTGCCGTCATATAATGTTGTTCACTTAAAATAGTAGTCGGTGCAATTATTGCCGTCTGTTTACCGTCTAAAATAGCCTTAAAACAAGCCCTAAAAGCAAGTTCGGTTTTACCAAAACCTACGTCGCCACAAAGTAACCTATCCATTACTTTCTCGCTTTCCATATCGGCAAAAATTTCTTCTAACGAAACTTGTTGGTCTTCAGTTAAATCAAACTCAAAAGCGTCGCCAAATTCTTGCATATATTCTTCGTTTTTAGAAAAAACAAAACCCTTTTTCTCTTTTCTATCTTTATAAAGTTTTTTAAGGTTAATAGTCATTTTTGAAATTGACTGTCTAACCCTTTCTTTTATACGCTCGAATTCGCCCCCGCCTATTTTATTTAGCGTAGGAACTTTATCACCTGCTACATATTTTGAAAGTTTGTCCATTTGGTCGGTAGATACGTATAATCTATCGCCACCGTAGTACTCAACTTCAATATAATCTTTACTACCTTCAATAGTAGCAATTCGTTTTACGCCCCTAACTATACCTACGCCAAAATTTTCGTGCACGGCAAAATCGCCGACTGACGGAGCATTAAACAAATCGCCCCTTTTCTTTTTGATAGACTTTTCCTTGCTTTTTGATTTAAAAAACAATTCGTTAGTGCCTATTACGACTAATTTACTGTCGTGATAAATAAACCCGCTATCAAGGTGATAAGGGCAAACTACCACACCGTTAAGAGTGCTTAAATTTTGTTCTTTATATAAGCAATCTATTTTATTTTGTCTTAAATAGTAATAAATTTTTTCAGCGTTTTTTACTTCGCCACAGCATAATAAAACTCTATAATCTTTTAAAATCCACGCTAAAATATCAATTTTTAACTCGTCTAATTTTAAAGCGTATTTACCAAGTGGAGAAGTTGATATAGAATAAGTTTTAAGTGGCGTAAAGAAAGGAATTATCGTTTTAAACGACTGTACGGCAACGCTATTAAAACAAGATAATTCTTTTAATAAATCTTGCTTTTTTATAAACTGATTTTCAATAAAATCAAGTCCGTTGCCACCTTTAAATAAACTTTCGCACCTTGATAAATGTTCTTTTTCTAAATACTCTAAATTATCGTATAAAAACTTGCTTTCGTCGTAGCAAACAACGGTATCTTTAGAAAATACTTGGCTTAAGCGACAAGTATGATTTTTTATTAAAGGAAAAAGATATTGCAACGCGTCGTCAAACAAGTCGTTTTCAAGTTTTTCAACAAGTTTATAATAAATTGCCCTAGCGTTTTCTTTAAAAATTAATTGACCGTATTTTTTATAAGAATTTCTAATTATTGACGATATATTTTCAACTTCACTTTGCTCGATAATTACGTCGCTTGTCATTACGGCTGTAAAAGTAGTAGCGTCTTTTTTATCTTCGTGCCTTATTTCTTCTAAAAAATCACCGAAAAAGTCTAATTTATAAGGTTTTTCGTGGTTAATTGCAAAAATTTCAATAATGTCGCCTCTTATTGAAAATTCCCCTTTATTTTCACAAAAGTCAACCCTTTTATAGCCTAATTTTACAAGGTCTTTGCAAACCGTTTCAAAATTATATTCTTGGTTTTTATTAAAAGTAATATAATTGATTTTTTTAGGAAACAACTGACATAAAGCATCTATCGTGGTAACGATATTTTTTGCGCCTTGCGATATTTTATAAAGCGCCGTTAATCTTTTATATAAATTTTCTTTATTAAAGGTATCTTTATATAATAAAGTATCGTCTTTTGAATTTAATAAAACGACTTCTTCACCCGTCATTTGAGAAATCTCGTTTACAGATTGCTCGGCTTGTAGACGGTCTTTAACGATATACAAAACGGGACTTTTAATTTGCGATATTATATGACATTTTGAAGAAAATTGCGTACCAAAAACAGCGACGGATTTACCGTCGCTAATATCTTCAATTATTCTAGAAAAAACACCGCCGACATTTTTAGCAGTTAAAACACCGTCAATCATAATCAACCGTTTTGTTTTTGCAACGATTTTTAACCGTTGTATTTATTCATAATATTTTCTAAATTTCCACCGTTTATAAATTCGTAACAAGCGTCGCTTGCCTTTTCGATTGCACCTTCTAAATAAGGCAAATCGTCTTTTCTTACGTCGCTTAAAACGTAGTCAATTAAATTATTTATAGGATACGTAGATTTTATACCCACCCTAACGCGTGGAAAATCTTGACTGTTTAGACAACTAACTATATTACGCATACCGTTGTGCGTTCCTGCCGAACCTTTTAGTCGAATTCTAATTTTACCTACTTCAATATCAATATCGTCGTAACAAACTAAAATATTTTTAGTATCAACTTTATAAAAGTTAGAAATTGCCAAAACTGAATTACCACTTAAATTCATATAGGTAGACGGCTTTAAAAGTATAACTTTTTGACCTTTAATATTAAGTTCTGCATATTCCCCTTGAAAGCCTTTTTTATTAAAAGTAACGCCTAACTTTTTGGCTAAATTATCTATAACCATAAAACCGACGTTATGATTAGTTTTAAAATATTTTGGCTCTGGATTGCCTAAACCTACGACTATAAACATTTTAATATCTCCTAGATAAAAATTATACAATAAATTATTGTTTTTGTAAAGAAAAAAGCGTTGCCTTGTAGCAACGCTTTAAATTAGTCGTTATAAATATCCGACATTTTTCTATCGTGATATACGTTTTCAATCGCAGTAGCAAATAATTTTGCACTTGAAACAACTTCAATTTTATCAATTTTCTTTTCTTCTGGCAAATTAATAGTATCTAATACAACAAGTTTTGTAATGTGAGAATTTTTAATTCTTTCAATGGCTGGACCAGAGAATACTGCGTGTGTACAGCAAGCGTAAATTTCAGTTGCACCGTTTTTATAAAGGGCTTCAGCACCTTGGCAAATAGTACCTGCGGTATCAATCATATCGTCTACCATTAAGCACTTTTTACCTTTTACGTCGCCTATAATATTCATAACTTCAAGTTGGTTTGCTCTTGGACGACGCTTGTCAATTATCGCCATTTGGCAATTAAGTTTTGACGCTACGTTTCTTGCCCTTGTAACCGAGCCTACGTCAGGTGAAACAACGATAAAGTTATCGTCAATTTTATCAGTAAAGTATTTGAAGAGTAATGGACCACCTACTAAATGGTCAACAGGAATTTTAAAGAAACCTTGAATTTGTAAAGCGTGTAAATCCATTGTTAAAATTCTGTCTGCGCCTGCCTCTTGAATAAGGTCGGCAACAAGTCTTGCCGTAATTGGGTCCCTTGGTCTTGCTTTTCTATCTTGCCTTGCATAACCAAAATAAGGTATTACTGCTGTAATTCTACCTGCCGACGCCCTTTTAAATGCGTCAATACAAATAAGAAGTTCCATTAAATTTTCGTTTACAGGTTGTGAAGTTGATTGAACGATAAACACGTCCCTACCCCTAACCGTTTCGCCGATATGTACACTAATTTCGCCATCGCTAAAACGCGTACATTCAATGTTTCCAAGCCCCATACTGAGCTTTTTTGCAATAGCCTCTGCAAGAGGCCTATTAGAGTTTCCACTGAAAATCTTTATCTCTGTTCCGTGTGTTATCATAACTCCTCCAAATATTTATCTTATGTAATTATATTTTATAATTATCTTTTAAAATAGTCAAGCAAACTGATTGATTATTCTTGCCTTTTTCTTGCTAAAACGAAAAATTCTTTAAGTAAGGCTGAACACTCGCTTTCTAAAACACCGCCTTCAACTTCAACTTGGTGATTTAAAGCGCCTAAAAACAATAATCTGTGATTTGATAAAACTGCCCCGCTTTTCTTTTCATAAGCGCCAAAATATAATTTTTTGATACGGCTATTTAAAATTGCACCTGCGCACATAGGACAAGGCTCTACCGTTACGAACATTTCAGCCCCTTCAAGTCGCCAATCTTTTAATTTTTTGCACGCCCTTTCAATAGCAACTACTTCAGCGTGTTTAGTTGCAATTTTAGTTTTATTCCTTGTATTGCGCCCCGTTGCTATAACTTTACCGTCTTTTACTATAACTGCGCCGATAGGAATTTCACCTTCTTTAGCCGACTTTTTAGCAAGGTCTAGCGCCTTTTTCATAAATTTAATTTTATTTTCCATATTACTTGTGATATTTTGCTCCGTTTATTATAGTAAAAGCCCTATAAGTTTGCTCTAATAACATAACCCTAAACATTGTGTGTGGAAAGGTCATTTTTGAAAAAGATATTTTAATAGTCGCTAAACTTTTAACTTCGTCGCTAACCCCGTACGAGCCACCTATTATAAAAGTTATTTCCGAGCCTTTATCTATATTTCCTTTTAAAAAATTAGAAAACTCAACCGACGAATATTCTTTGCCTTGAATATCTAAAAGGACGACTTCACCCTTTATTTCACGCAAAATATTTTCGCCTTCTTTTTTAATTATAGTTTTTATTTGACTTTCACTTGGATTATCGTTAAAATTTTCTTCTTTAATTTCTTTTATTTGAAATTGACAAAACCTTGAAAGCCTTTTTTCATATTCTTTTACAGCGTCTGCAAAATAATTTTCTTTAATTTTTCCAACGCATACAAGTTTAATTTTTATCATTGAAATAATCCTAAAATCCAAAATAAAACGCAAATTGAAACTCCTAAAAAACTACCTAAAAACATTTGCTTTGCGCTTTTAGTATTGCTTTTTACAAATTCTTGTTTATTATTTAAAAATAATAAAACTATGCCGATAGCCAAACTGATAAGTCCTAAAACGGTAACAACTATATTAACTTCGTTTGTAAAACTAATATTAAAAAAGTAGTAATTTAAAACGACGAATAAATTATTTATTAAATGAGCAAACGCCGTTAAAAGGTAATTACCCCCTTTTAAAACAATTAAAGAAAATAATACGCCGACAATAAATTGATAAACGGTTTGACTTATCGACATATGATAAAGTGAGAATACGAGCGAAGTAATTAAAATTGCTATCACCGTGCCGTATTTAGAAAAATTTTTAAATAAAATGTTTCTAAAAATAACTTCTTCTAAAACTGGTGGTAAAACGCAAACGAAAATTAATGTTGATATAAAATTAAAAACTGAAAATTCTGGTAACGACGGTTCAGTTACCTTTAATCCTATCTTTTTTGCAAATTCAAAAACTATTCCGTTTATGCTAGATAACCCAAAAAGCATACCTAAAGAAATTAATACGGTTGCTATTACGCTTTTCGTAGACGGTTTTTCACACTCAAAAAATTTAATAAACGGAGTTTTAGTTTTTTTAGAAAAAACAAATAAAGACAAAAAAAGCGCAAAATTAGTAGTTAAATAAGATATGCAAATAAAAATATCGTTATTTTGCATATCTTCAATTTTTATGCCCGTTGAAGTAGTATAAATATTTACAGCCAAACTAAAAATTACCGTAATTAATAAAATACAAATAATAGTTAAATTAAATAAATTTGCCGTATTTTTAATAAACGTTTTATCTTGCTTTTGCATATCTTTTATCCTTTTATATTATTTTACATTATTTAATAAAAATTTTCAATAAAAAAACGCTAAATTCTAAATGAATTAAGCGTTTTATTCGTCATTATCTTCTATTCGTTGGTTGTTTTCACTAACTAAATTATTTTCGCATAATTTTACAAGTATAGCGTCGTCGCCTATTTTTGTAATTTGACTAAATCTAATTTCCATTTGTTCGCAAAAAAACAACCCGTTTTTCTTGCCAGGTACGATAATTTTAAGAATTTTACCACACTCGCTATCAATAACTAAATCGTTAATTTTACCTAAATTTTTACCGTTTAAAATGTTTACAACTTCTTTTTTCTTTAAATCAGTATAGTTAATAATCATATTTTGTACCCGTATATTTTATGTTTATTACCATTAGTTTATAACTATATTTTTAAAGGACAATTTATAATTATTTTTTCACTTGTAAAAGGGTGAACAAATTGTAGTTTTTTAGCGTGTAAAGTATAGCCTTCAGTAGACGGCTCTCCGTACAAATCGTCGCCGTAAAGCGATAAATTTTCACTTTGCAAATGCACCCTTATTTGATGAGTTCTGCCCGTATGCAAAATAGCGTCTAATAAATATTTATCATCTTGTAATTTTTTTATATAAATAAATTCGGTTTTTGCGTATTTGCCCTTTTCGTCGCAAATTCTTTTTACCGTGTTTGGCAATTTTAAAATAGGTTTTTCAATAATAAAATGGTCTTTTAAAGGCTTATTTTTAACTATTAAAGAATAGGTTTTTATTATTTCACCCCTTTTTACCATATCACCTAGCAAACTTGCTGAAAAACAGTCTTTTGCAATTAAAACTATTCCACTTGTATCTTTATCTAATCTATTAATTGCCCTAAAAGTGAAATCTTCATTAATAAAATAACCGTAAACGATTTGTTCAAGCGACGCCGTTTTATTGTACTTTAACGAGTGAGTTAAAACGCCTTTAGGCTTATTTACGGCTAAAAAATAGTCGTCTTCATATAAAACTTCTAACTTTTCAAAAAGTGGCTCTATATACGGATTTTTATCGTCTTTTGGCAACCTCATAACGATTAAATCGTTACCTTTTACTAAATCGTTTATATTTTTAACGACTTGACCGTTTAAGAATATATTGCCTATTTTAACCTTTAATAAAATTTCGGTTGATACGCCGTTTTCTTTTAAAAGTTCTTTAACTTTTAAACCGTTTTGATTTTCTTTTACGATAAATGAAAATTCCTTCATAAATTAATTATAACAAATTTTTAAAATCAATTCAATAAAAAAGGCAACTAAAAATTTTAGTTGCCCCCTTTTAATTTATTTTATTTTTTAAAATTTTTAAAGCGTTTTTTTCTATTCTACTAACTTGCGCTTGCGAAAGCCCTACGCTTGAAGATATTTCCGTTTGCGTTTTGCCTTCAAAGTATCGCATATATAAAATCTTCTTTTCCCTATCTTCTAGTCTTTTCATTGCATTTTTCAAGCAGGCCTGTTCAGCCCACTTTTCTTCGTTTTCCGTGCCGTCTTCAATCTTGTCCATTAAAAGTAGTTCTTCACCTTCTTTGTTGTAGACGGGGTCGTATAACGAAACGTTATCGCTTATAGCGTCTAACGCGTAAACGACTTCGCTTTCTAAAACGTTTAGTTTTTCAGCAATCATACGACTTGTTACCCTATCGTTATTTTTTTCAAGTTCCCCCCTAGTTTTTAAGACGTTGTACGCCGTATCTCTAATTGAGCGAGAAACTCTTACCCCGTTTGAGCCCCTAATTAATCTTTTTATTTCACCGATAATTAAAGGAACGGCGTAAGTTGAAAACATTACGTTAAAAGACAAATCAAAATTTGAAGTTGCCTTGATTAGCCCTACGCAACCTGCTTGGAACATATCGTCGTAACTAATTTTAGAGTTTGGGAATCGTTTTATTATTGATAAAACTAATCTAATATTTGCCGTAATAAACTTGTTTTTGGCAATTTCGTCGCCATTTTTAATTCTTTCAAGTAAAATTAAACTTTCTTCTTTAGATAATTTTGGTAAACTTGACGTATCTACACCACATATTACAACCTTGTTCATAATAACCTTTCTCCTATGTATCGTGGTGTAATAAATAGTTTACCCTTATTTTTTGTTTTTATTCTTTTTTTAAAATTTTATTGTTTGTTTTTTATAAAATAAAAAACACGACTTTTGATATGAACCCAAAGTTTAGACTTTTTAAGGAGGTTCATTTCATTTAGCGCGTTAATTTATTTACGGCGCACACAAGGATAACTCACTTTACTTTTTAAAATTAAGTTTATTTTTATAAAAATTTCTAAAATAAATTCACGGCATTTTTAATGCTTATTTTTTGTAAGTTTCAATTCCTTGTTCAAAAAGGTCGTTGCCTTCAGAATCATAAGTTACGATTGCATAAAAATCTTCAACTTCAAGTCGATGAATTGCCTCTGCGCCTAAGTCTTCGTAAGCGACTACTTGGCAAGATTTTACCGTTTCAGAAATTGACGCTGCAGCACCACCGATTGACGACATATATACTGCGCCGTACTTTTTAAGCATTTCTTTATACTCTTTACTTCTTGGGCCTTTACCTATCATAATTTTTAAACCTTCTTTTAATAAAGGTTCTGAATAAGCGTCCATACGATAACTTGAAGTTGGACCTGCCGAACCTATTGCTCTACCTGGCTTTGCAGGTGTAGGACCTACGTAATAAATACAAGTATTTTTAACCTCGATAGGAAGTGGTTGATTTTTTTCTAAAAGTTCACAAAGGCGTTTATGTGCAGCATCTCTACCCGTATAAATAACGCCCGTTATTTTAACAGCGTCACCTGCGCGTAATTTTTTAACTTCTTCAGGACTTACAGGACTTTTTAATTCTATCATAATAAACCTCCTTAAAGAGTGCAAGACTTATGTCTTGCAGAGTGACATTGAATATTAATTGCAACAGGTAAACTTGCAATATGACAAGGATGAACGTTTACTTTAACGGCAAGACAAGTTCTCGTTCCGCCAAAGCCCATAGGACCAACGCCCGTATTGTTAATAAGCGTTAATAATTCTTTTTCAAGTTGATTTGCTATAGGGTCTGCACTTTCGTCGTCAATTTCACGAAGTAACGCCTCTTTTGCTAAAAGCGCGCATTTTTCAAAGTTACCGCCTATACCTACACCAACTACGATAGGTGGACATGGTTTACCACCTGCGTTAAATACCGTATCAACAACTAATTTTTTAATTCCTTCTACGCCGTCTGCTGGTATAAGCATTTTAACCGTCGACATATTTTCACTTCCGCCACCTTTTGGCGCAACGTCAATTTTGAAAAGGTCGCCAGGAACTATTTTAATATGTACGATTGCTGGTGTGTTATCTTTAGTATTTACCCTATCAAGTGGGTGACGAACAACAGATTTTCTTAAATAACCTTCAGTATACGCCCTTCTAACACCGTCGTTTACAGCCTCGTAAATATCGCCTTCAAACACTACTTCTGAACCGATAGTAAGATATACTACTGCAACACCCGTATCTTGACAAATAGGTAAATGTTTTTCCCTACCAAGATATGCGTTTTCAATGATTTGATTAAAAACTTCTTTTCCAAGAGGCGATTGCTCTTCATCACGCGCCTTTTTTAAAGCGTCAAGCACGTTTTCAGGTATATTTTCACACGCGTCGATAAACATATCCCTAACTTTATCACTAACAACTTTTAAATCAATTTTTCTCATTTTAATACCTTTAAATTTATATTTTAGATACCTTAAAAATTACTTTGTAATTTAACGGTTTTAACAAAACCCCCTAACAAGTTAGGGGGTTAAACAAACTCTTTTATTAGATTTCAGAGAAGAACTTAATAGTTCTAACCATTTGGCTTGTATATGAATTTTCGTTATCATACCAAGAAACAACTTGTACTTGGTAAGTTTCTTCATCAATTTTGCTAACCATAGTTTGAGTAGCATCGAAAAGTGAGCCAAATCTCATACCGATAACGTCTGAAGAAACGATTTCATCTGTGTTGTAACCGAAAGATTCAGTTGCTTGTGCTTTCATAGCAGCGTTGATACCGTCAACAGTTACGTCTTTACCCTTAACTACTGCAACTAAAATTGTAGTTGAACC